>Ga0256404_1000958_pt1 | contig 73115 bp, 45 predicted proteins | sample RumenRJG_01DNA_FD_185990 | JGI IMG/M metagenome (GOLD analysis project Ga0256404, IMG submission 185990) | Bovine rumen microbial communities from Lethbridge, Alberta, Canada - RJG_01 | ecosystem: Host-associated > Mammals > Digestive system > Stomach > Rumen | place: Canada: Alberta | collected...
TTTGCTAGATGCATTTCCACATCTTAGTGGATGTCTTCTTTTTTGACAACATGAATTATGTGGCAGAATTATTTATCCCACAGGTTTTATGATTGAGCCGAAAAAACTCAAAAAATTTGGCAATCACAACGATGATTTGAAAGCTATCAATGTTCGGTTATTGGTCAACTCCAACTATAAAATTTTTACACGAGAGGATGGTACGTTAGCACCTGCCTTAAAAAGCCGATTTGTTCCGTTGCTATTCCCTCGGAAGATGAACGTGGATGACGATGATGTCTGCGAATATGAGGGCCGGCATTTCGAGGATGAAAAGAATGAGATTTTCAACGCCTCTCTGGAAGCCTTCCGAAAAGTCGTCGAACGCAAGGACAAATTCACATACGTTGGTGAAGTGAACACCTGCTTAGACGTGCCAGAAGACGCAGCCAGTTCCATCCCCATTTCTCCTGTAACACCAGAAGAAGTCCAAAGGATACATGAGCGTGTCTCCTCCACAGGAGATATACAAGAGCTTTGCCAGTCTCTGTTTGAGATTACAGAAGATGAAAGCCAATACCTTTCCCTGCCGCAGATACAGGGGCTTCTGCAAGCGCGAGTAGGAAAAGAGATCGATTCCAGAGCACTTGGGAGAAAGCTCAACGCTGCCTTTGGAAATGTGGTCGATCCTGTCAGGCCAACGGATGCGGACGGAAAGAAAATCAGCAGATACCATCTGAAGCTCAAATCCTCTGTTGTTCCTCCAGCCCAGGGCGAATGATGAGCTTTCAATCAAACGCAAAATGACACCCCTTTCGCACCCCCACGGCATGAAAATCGTTGAAAATAGCTGAAATCTGTGCAAAATGCAGCTCGATTCCCTTGGCCGGTGCGAAAATAAAAAATGCCGCAAAGCCTTGAATATCAAGGCTTCACGGCACTCCTCAAAATCCTCGGAGCAGGGCGGTCAATTTTGGTCAAAGGCTTCCCAAGCTAAAGAGGGGGGGTTCGATTCCCCTCGCCCGCTCCAGAGAAAGATCAGAGGACAGGTTTGGCTGTCCTCTTTTTTGATATCATCCAACAGTTGCCTGCGCTGTTTTCTGCTACAATGCAACGCGTAGACGACGAGCAGCGGTTGGGATCGTCTGGCATGAAAGATCTTGTGAAAGATGAGGTGTATGAGATGAATACGTTGAAAACGATGGTCTTGATGGCGCTCCTCGCGGGGCTCATGGTCGCGGTCGGCGGCATGGCCGGCGGGCCGCGGTGGGCGACGGTGATGCTTGTCGTGTCGCTCGCGATCGATGGCTTCGCATACTGGTTCAGCGCGCCGCTCGTGCTGCGTGCCTACAAAGCGCAGGATGTGACGCCTGCGGAGGCGCCGGAGCTCTGTGCGATCGTCCGCGCCCTCGCGGAGCGCGCCGGTCTGCCGATGCCGCGTGTCGCCATCATCAAAAGCGACGTGCCGAACGCGTTCGCGACGGGACGTGACCCGGAGCATGCGGTCGTCGCTGTGACGACGGCGCTGATGGAAACGCTCGACCGTGACGAGCTCGCCGGCGTCCTCGCGCACGAGCTCACGCATGTGAAAAGCCGCGACATCTTGACGTCGAGCATCGCGGCGGCGATGGCGAGCGTCATCTCATGGGCTGCGCAGATGGCGTTCTTCTTCGGCGGCCGAGATGACGACGACGACAGCACCAGCCTCGCCGTCGCGTTCGTCGCGCCGGTCGCCGCCACGCTCATCCAGCTGGCGGTATCCCGCAGCCGCGAGTACGCCGCCGACGAAGGCAGCGGCGAGCTCACGGGCAACCCGCTCGCACTCGCCCGCGCACTCGCGAAGCTCGAAGACAGCGCCCGCCACACGCGACCGCCAGAAGACGCGACGCCCGCGACAGCGCACATGTTCATCGTCAATCCCTTCGCCGGCATGAAGTCGAAGATTGCCCGCCTCTACGCGACGCACCCATCGACGGAAGAACGGATCCATCGTCTCGAAGCGCAGGCACGGAACATGTAAACGATTTTGAGGACAACAAAAATCCCGAGCCATCAAAACGCTCGGGATTTTTTGCGTGCTTATGAATGTTTGTCGTCCGCCACGATCACGCTGTACGAGACGATGCCGCGTTCGGCATCCGGATTCTGCCGCGTGAGGAGGCAGACATGTTTTGTGCTTCCGTCTTCCGCACAAATGCGGCAGCGGATGGCGGTGGTTTTGTCTGGCGCTTCTTGCGCTGCGAGCGCGGATTGCACGCGCGCTCGGTCGTCTGGATGGAGGAGCGTGGCAATCGAGCCTTTCGAGAAGGTGCGGAACGATTCGGTGGAATCGCAGCCGAAGAGCGCGGCGAGGGCGTCATTGGCGTAGAGGATGCGGCCGTCTTTTTGGTGCACGAGGATGGCGCCGGGCAGGCGCTCGCTGAGATCGCGCAGACTGAAGGCGTGCTGCGTGTTCGCTTCTTGCTCTTTCTGATAGCGGAGGAAGCCGTTCTTCCCTTTGCTCTTCGTCGCGTAGAGCGCGGCGTCCGCGTGATGCGCGAGGTCGTGGAGCGTCGTGCCGTCCTCAGGCGCGGCGGCGTAGCCGAGCGAGATCGTGAACGTTTTTTCTGCACCTTGATATTTAAATGTTTGCGCGTGCGCTGTGAGCTCCGTGAGGAGTTCGTGTGCGCGCTCGCCCGTCGTCTGCGGCAAAAGGACCGTGAATTCGTCGCCACCCGGGCGCGCCACGATGGCCTTTTTCCCGAAGAACGTCGCGAGGCGTCTTGCAAGCGCCTTGAGCGCTTCGTCGCCGGCCGCGTGTCCTTGCAGGTCATTGATGAGCTTGAAGTCGTCGATGTCGAGCGTCATGTAGACGGCGGGCTGACCTTTCTGCGTGCGGTGCTGCCACTCGGCGAGCGCGTGGTCGAGGCCGAGGCGGTTCAAGATGCCCGTGAGTCCGTCGTGGAATGTCATGTGGTAAAGCCGTGTGAGCCGGCCGGTCAGGACGAGCATGAGGCCTGCCGCGATGATGAAGCACCACGCGAAGATGAAGAGCATGCGATAGATCGTCGTCCGCGCTTCGGCGTGCACTTCCGTCGTCGGCGCGGTGACGATGAGCTTCATGCCGTTCCGGAGCGTGCTGGCTGCCGTGTCATACGAGATGCCGTCCACGTTGTACCGCTGCACGTCATCCGAGCCGTCGCCCGCGACACCACGCCGCACGAGCGCCGCTGTCGGCTGGCGGACATCAATGCCGCGCTCCACGTCAAGGCGGTAATGGATGCCGCCCGTCTCGTCGGCAAGGAATGAAAATCCCGTGTCGTAGACCGTCTGCGCTTCGAGCCGCTCGGCGATCTGCGCGAGGTCGAGCTCGACGGCGACGAAGCCGACGCGCACGCCGTCCGAGACGACGGGCTGCACGTACGTGATGACCATGCGGCCGAGCGCTGGGGACATCGCCGGCGGCTGCCACGCGCCGCTGGCGGTCGCCAGTTCCTGCGGACACTCGTCAAGCGCTGCGATGCCATCTGCAAGAACAAGCGCATCGTCCATCACCGCTTGTTCCGTAAAGGCCGCCTCGGCCGACGGGCGCGTGAACGAGCGGCCTTGCACTGTGCCGTCCGCCGCCGTCGTGCACATATAATAGGAACGGACGGCCGGCATGTCGGAAAGCGTCTCTTGCACGGAGCGGAAGACATCATCCTGTGCGGCTGGCGCCGCTCCGCGCTCCGCACGCCCGCGCAGGTGCGCGGCTGCGAAGCCGGCCGTGTCCTCGACGCGCACGAGCGCGAGATCGAGCTCGCTGCGATAGACTTCCGCCGTGCGATGGATGCTCTCGACTTCGCGTTTTTCCGAGACCTGCATCAGCATCTGCGTTCCGACGAGCCCCACGGCGAGGCCGAGCACGCAGAGCGCGCCGAGGCTGACAGCGAGGAATTTCCCGCGCAAGGAAGAAAACATAGGCGATGCCTCCTTAATAAACCGCGTCTTTCCTCAGCACCTTGATGTCATGTGCCAGCAGCTGGTCGCGCACCCAGTCGAAATGGTCGTTGATCTCGTCGTAGAACGACTTGCGGAAATCCGGGTCGCCGAGGATCGTGCCTGTGCTGTATTCCACGGTCTCGTCGTTTTCGTCGAAGTTCGCGATCTCGAAATCATTCTCATGGATACGGCGCAGCCATTCTTCATAGCGCACGTCGTAGTCATCGCTCTGGATGTTTTGGAAGCAATCGGTCAGCATCGCTTTCTGCTCGTCCGAGAGCCCCGTGACCGGCACGCAGCTGACTTGCTGCAGGATGCGGAAGATTTCTTCCGAGGCTTCGAGGAATTCCTCCCAATTCTTGCGCCCGTCCGCGAAGAGATATTTCGTCTTCCACCAGAGATAAGGCTGGTCAGGACAATGCAAGGCCGTGACATGTCCGAGCGGATTGAAGTTGTTGATGAAATCCGCGACGAATTGATGATTGTCGACGAAATCCTTCAGCATGTTTTCAATGGACTCGCCCGACACGTTGAAAATGAGGTTCTGCACGCGGTTGATCGAGGCGTTGATGCCGGCAAAGCCCTGGTGCGCCCACGTGTCGGCGAGCACGTGGAGGCCGACGCCGAGGCGGAAGCCGAACTGCGAATTGTCGAGCGTCGTCTCGAGCAGGCGCTCGGCGAGCGCTTTTGACAGCACGCTGTGCTTGCGGCAGACGAGCTTCTCGTCCGTCGTCTCCCCTTCGAGGCCCGGCAGGAAATGGAACGGGATCCAGACCTCCGTGTTGCCCTTGCCCGTGATGTTGTTCCAGATGTGTTGCGCCGAATAGCGGATGTTGATCCCCTGCGCGATGGCTTCTTCCTCCACCTTATCAGAGAACGGATTGTCATCCATGTTGTCGTCGACGAGCTGGGCGCTCGTGGCGATGATTTTCGCGTTCGCGCTGCCGAAATCCGCCCAGCGCGACAGCACGTACATCGTGCAAAAATGGTAGTCGATATCCATAAAGTTCCCTCCGAAGCGTTTTCCTTTATGATACGACAAATTTCAGAAGCTCGCAACAAACGACAGGTGCAGCTGGGCGCTCGAAACTTCGTCGCGGCCGGCCGTCTTCTTCAGCGGGATGCCGACGGCAGCGTCGAGGCTCGCGTCCTTCCAGAGGGGCGTGCGGAGGCCGAGGCCCGTGCCGATGAGCATCGTGTTTTCCATGAGCTGCTGAGAGACCTCTCCGCCCCAGATTTTTCCGGCATCGAGGAACGCGTAGAGCGACGCGCCGTGGAAGACGGGCATGCCGTATTCGATGGAGAGCGTGATGCCGTTATCCGCGCCGATCTCATTTTCCGGATAGCCGCGCACGCTCGTGACGCCGCCGAGGAAGAACTGCTTCGACGGGCGCAGGTCGTCTGTCAGGCTCCACTGCGCGCGCGTGCGCAGTGTGAGGAGCTGGCCGTGCGCCGTGCCGCGCTGGTAGATGCCGGTGATGTCAAAAATATTGTACGTCGTCGCGGGACGGAACTGGTACGCGGAGTCCGAGTCCCAGCTGCCACGCGTGAAGGCGTATTTGCGGTAAAAGGCCCAGCGGTTGCCATAGTTCGTACGCGTGAGCGCCGCCGTGACATCGCGGAACGTGTCGTCGATGAGCGGCTCTTCCATGACGTCCGTGCGGGATTTCGATTGCGAGAGCGCAAGCGAAGCCTCGGTCTTGCCGCGATAGCTTACGGCAAGCGGCTGCGTGTACGTCACGCCCGCATACGAAGCGCGGCCTTTGACGGGGATGTCCCAGGTCTTGTAAAAGCCGTCGACGACTTCCGTGGAGTTCGTGCTGTAATCAAAGGCGAGGCGCGCACCGCGGCGGCCAATTGGGAACTCGTAGCCGACGCTGGCCGTCTCGAGGCCTTCGGCGTGCAGGTAGCTGAGCGTGAGCAGGTCGCGCCGGCCGGAGAGGCTGCGGTTCGTGTAAAAAAGCCCTTGGCGCCAGCGCCCCGTTGTCTCGCTTCCGGCATGGTCGGCGTACAGCGTCCACGTGTCGCGGCGTGACGGCTCTTGCGCACGGATGACATAATCCGTCGTGCCCGGCGCTGTGCCTGCCTGCAACGTGATGTGGAGACGCACGTCATTCGTGCCGTTGAACCAGTCGAGACGGCGCTGGAGCTCGGACATATCTTCGATCGCGCCCGATTCGACGGCCATGCGGTCTTTGATGTAATTCGCGCGCGTCGTGCGGTTGCCCGTGACAGTCACATCGCCGTTCTTTCCTTCGAGGATCGCGATGCTCACGGCTCCCGCGTGGATCGTCTGCGGCGGCAGGTAGGCGCGGCACGTGAGATAGCTGTGCGCGGCATACCAGTCGTTGAGCTTTGCGACGATGGCGTAAAGGTCGTCGATGGAGACCTCCTTGCCGATAAAGTCCGCATAGGAGGCCTGGACGACATCGTCTGGCAAAAGCTCCGACGCGTCGACCGTGACGCTCTGTAGGACAAAGCGCGTCTCGACGGCCGGCTTTTGTTCGTCCGGCGTTTCCTGCTCGATCGTGCCGCCCTGCGCGTTCTGCTGCGCTTGCATCTCCTGACGCACGCGCTCCGCTTCCATGCGCTGCTGCGCGTCCTGCAGCTCGCGCCCGGCATCCGCGCCGAGCACGCCCTGGACGGCGGACGGCGCGGGAGCCGGGGCGGCGGAGGCGGTCGGAGAGATCGCGGCTGCACAGACGAGAGCGAGATAGACGGGGAGGTGGGGGGTTGAATAGGTCATATAGTTCGCCTTCTTGGATAATATTTTGTATAAAAGGCTCGCAAACTCAACGCCTCCCCTTTGGGGGAGGTGCCGAGCGAATGCGAGGCGGAGAGGGTCACGCAGTTACAAGATGTACGATTCTACCGAAAGGATAGAGAATCGACAGAGGCCGCTACCCTCTCCGACCCCTTCGGGGCCACCTCCCCCAAAGGGGGAGGCTTAGGTTGATTGCTTCCTCTCATTTACATCGTCGCCTTTTCTTCCTCATCCTCAACGACGACTTCATCTTTCTCCGCATTCTCCGGCAGGCCGAGGAACGGGTCGGCCGGCTGATAGTCGATGAAGGTGCCGATGTCGTCCCAGTCGCGGCGGAGGCGGTAGAAGTCGGCGGCGTCGAGGAGCTGATGATGGACGTCGCCGGCGGTCTGCCAGCCGATGGCGCGGCGGGCGGGGTCGCCGGCTGTGAGGATGTTGAAGACGACGGGCGCGTCCACGGCGATGAGCGTCGGATGGAACGCGAGGAAGGAGAGGAGATTCTTCGCGCTCACGTGGTCGAGGAGCGTCGTCTTGTCGCGGCCGTAGTTGTAGATGCCGATGCGGTGGTCGGACGAGACGTACGACAGCGTCATGTTGCCGTCGCGCGTCACGTAGCGCGCCATGCCGTCCGAGTGGAAATTGGAGACATCGAGGTCGCCTGCGATGTTCGAGCGGACATAAGCTTCGCCTTTGACGTCGCCGCCGCGGATCGTCATGTCGCCTTCGCCAATGCCATCAATACGCGCGTTGCCGCCCGCCGTGATGTAGCCGAGGTCCATGCCGTGGTAGGCGAGGACGTCCACATTGCCCGCCGACGTGACCGCATCGGAGAGGACGCGGTCGCCGCTGACGAGGACGCGCCGCGTCCCCGGGCCGCCGATCGTGTCGATGGACAGCAGGCCGCCGGAGGTGGCGAGGAGATTGCCGTGTTCCGAGATCGCGCTGTCAAAGATCAAATCAGCGCCGGCGCGAAGCGTCATATCGGAGCCCGATACGAGGTTCTTCGTCGAGCCGAGGCCGATCTCGTTTCCTGCCGTGAGGCTGAGGATGCCCGTCGTGCGGAACGTGTCGTAGCCCGTGTCCATCGAGATGTTGTCGTCAGCGTTGACGCGGACGTCGTGCGTGCCGGAGAGGCCGCCGAGCATCGCGTCATGGCCGGCGTCGATCGTCAGGTCTTTCGTGCTGGCGATGCCGACGAATGTGGCGTCATTGCCAGCGGTCATCGCGATCGTGTTCGCCTGAGCGATGAGGCCGTCAATCGTCGCGTCGTGGCCGGCGTGGATGTTCACATCATTTACGTTCGTACCACGATTGCCGACAGCGGCACCAGAGATCGTCGCATCATGGCCGGCCTCGACGTTCACATCCGTCACGACGGCAAGGCCGGTGACGGCGGCGTCGTGACCAGCGGAGACCGTCGCGGTCGTCGAAGACGTTTTGCCGCTGAGCGTCGCATCGCCCGTCGTTGCCGCGAGGCGCAAGTCCTTCTCGACGACAGCCGTCCCTGCGATCGTCGCATTGTTTCCAGCCGTGACGGTCAGGTTTTCCGCCGTCACATCGCCATCCACCAGCGCGTCATCCCCTGCATGGACGTTCACGTCATTCGTGGCCTTGACATCGCCGGCGACATTTGCATTGCCGCCGGCATCGACCGTCACCGCTTTCGCGGTCGTCGTTCCATTCAGCGTCGCGTTGCCGCCCGCCGTCGCTTTCACATCACCTTCGGCTTCGACATTTCCTTTGAACTCTGTATCACCTCCTGCATCGACGGTCACGTTATTCGCTTCCACGTTACCGTCGAGCGTAGCGTTCTTGCCCGCTCCGACGGTCACATCATGCGCAGCTTTGACATCTTTCAGGAGCGAGGCATTTCCGCCGGCCGTGACTGCGACATTCGTCGCCGTCGTCGTGCCGTTGAGCGTTGCGTCGTTGTCCGCATGAACAGCGACGTCGCCTTTGGCATCCACATTGCCTTTGAGCATTGCGTCGCTTCCCGCGTTGACAGTAACGTCGTTGCCAGCTTCGACCGTGCCGTCGAGCATGGCGTTCTTGCCCGCTCCGACGGTCACGTCATTCGTAGCCTTGACATCTTTCAAGAGCGATGCATTGCCGCCCGCCGTGACCGCGATATTCGTCGCCGTCGTCGTGCCGCTGAGCGTCGCGTCGTTGTCCGCGTGAACAGTGACGTCGCCTTTGGCATCTACATTGCCCTTGAGCATTGCGTCGCTTCCCGCGTTAACAGACACATTGTTACCTGCTTCGACCGTGCCGTTGAGCGTAGCGTTCTTGCCCGCGCCGACGGTCACGTCGTTCGTGACGTTGACATCTTTCAAGAGCAATGCATTGCCGCCAGCATCGACCGCCACGTTCTCTGCCGTGGTCGTTCCGCGGAGGATTGCGTTGCCGTCGGCGTCAACCGTCACGTCGCCGGTAGCTTCGATGCTTCCTTTGAGGTCTGCATTTCTGCTGGCCGTGACAGTCACATCTTCTGCCGTCACGTCGCCGCCAAGCGTCGCGTTTTTGTCCGCATGAACGTTCACATCTTGCGCAGCATCCACATCACCGGCAACAATTGCATTGCCACCTGCGGCAACCTTCACATCTTCATTGGCGATCAAATCGCCCGTGGCCGTGGCGTTGCCGCCGGCCTTTACCGTGATGTTTTTCCCCGAGGCCGTGCCGTCGAGCGTGGCGTTGCGGTCGGCTTCGACCGTCACGTCGCCATCGGCGGTGACGTCGCCGTCGACCGTCGCGTCCTTTCCAGCGTCAATCGTCAGGCGCGTGACGCTGGCGAGGCCGGAATACGTGGCGTTGTTTTCTGCCAAAATCGAGACATTGTTCGCCTGCGTCAGGCCGTCGAGCTTCGCGTCGTGGCCGGCGACGATGCTCACGTCGTTGACCGTGCCATCGTTGTTCAATGTAGCGCCGGACAGTTCCGCGTCATGGCCGGCAGCGAGCGTCACGTCCGTCACGAGGGCGACGCCCGTGAGCTTCGCATCGTGGCTGGCTTTCACCGTCGCCGTCTTCGCCGAGGACTTGCCGCCAAGCGTCGCGTCGCCATTCATCGCCTCGAGGATGAGGTCGTTCGCGGCTTCCGTCGTTCCCGTGGAGATCGCATGGTTGCCTGCCTTGACCTCGATGTTTTCTCCCGTGGTCGTGCCGCTCAGCGTCGCATTGCCGTTCGTCGCTTTGACTGTCACGTCGCCGCCGGCCGCCACGTTGCCCGTGAGCGTCGCGTCGTTGCCCGCGTTGACTTTTACATCTTTCGTCGCTTCGATCGTGCCGGTCACGTTCGCATCTTTGCCAGCGGTGACCGATACATTGTCTGCGTTCACCTCTTTGCTGACCGTCGCGTTGCCGCCGGCGTTGATCGTGACATCTTTCGTTATTGTCGCTTCACTCGTCATATTCGCGTCGCCGCCAGCATCGACCATCAGATTGCCGTCCGCCTGCACGTCGCCTGCGATGTTCGCGTCGTCGGCCGCCGTCAGTGTCAGGTCGTTCGCGCTCGTGAGCTTCGATGTGTCGAGGACGTTGAGGTCGCCGTTGCTTGCGAATGCGATGTTGCCGCTCGTCGTCGTGAGTTCGCCGCCCATCGTGAGGTCGGCGTGCGGAGCGAGGTTCTGGAGGGTCACGGTGTCCGTGCTCGCGATGGTGAGCGGCGCGGTGCCGTCCGGGCCTGCGCCGAACGTGACGGTGAGGCCGTCGGCAACGGCGGTGTTCGGCGCGGTCGTCGTGATCGCGACCGTGCCCGCGAGGCCTTTCGCGGCGTCGGTGGCGCGGACGCTAATCGTGTGGATATCGTTTTGCTTCGAGGCGAGGCGGATCGTGCCGCCGGCCGTCGCTTCGGCATCCGCCGTCGCCGCCGTGCCGGTCGTGAGCGTCACGGGCGCGGCATCGGCCACGATCTTCGAGGCCGAGGTGTCGCCCTGCGTGATCGTCGTGTCGGAGGTGAGCGCGAGGCCCGTGCTATCCTTGTCGCCCGTGATCGTGACGCTGCCGTCCGTGAGATCGATCGCTTTTGCGTCAATGCCCATGGTCTTCGCCGTGATGTCGGCCGTCGTCGCCGTCTTGCCGTCCGCAGCCGTGCGGGCGAGCGCGACGTTGCCGCCATGGGTGACGGTGACGTCTTGCGCTGTCACGTCGTCGAGCACGAGCGTGCCGCTGCCTTTGCCTGCGAGCGCGACGTCACCGTTCTTTGCGAGCGCCGAGACCGCCGCGCCATTCGCCGTGACGCGCAGTGCATTGTCCTTCTCGCCGATGCTGCCGGTTTCCGACGTCAAGTTGATCTTGTCGCCGGCCGTGAGCTTCGTCGTGTTCTTGTTCGTATTCGCGTCGCTCGCCTCCATCGTGATAGAGCCTTTCGACGTGAGTTCGATGTCGTCGCCGACGGTGATGGCGGAGAGCTTCGTGTCGTCCGCGTTCTGGTTTTTGAGATAAAGCGAGCCCTTCGCATTTGCCTGGAGCGTGCCGTGGATGTCGGCGTCGATGGCGTTTGCCGCCGTGCCAATGTTGCCGTCGCCAGCGTAGATCGTCAGGTCTTTCGCTTGGAGCGTCAGCCCGTCCGCCGTGATACCTTTTGCCGCGAGCAGGACCATGTCGCCGTCTGCCGCGCCAGCGGCCGGATCTGCCGTGTCGGCAGCATGCAGGGCGAGGGCCTGGCCCGTCGTCGTGCCGAGGTACGTCGCGCCGTGCGAGGACAGAGAGATGTCCGCCGTGTCGCCGCTGGACGATTTGACGTAGAGCGGACGGCTCGTGTCGATCGTGATGCTGACGAGCTCGCCGTTTTCGTCGTAGTTCCAGACGGCGTTGCCGGGATACGTGTCGCGGAGCTTCTGGATATTGGCCGCGAGGTCGGCTTTCGCGATGGTTTCTTTCGTGCCCGGCGTGCCGATGCCGTCACGCGCGGCGAGCGTGATGGTCTTGCCCGTGATGTTCGCCGCGTCCGGCAGGCGCACGTCGCCCGGCTCTTTGTTCACGATGTGGTCGCTGATGGCGTTCAGCAAATCGTTTTTCGCCCAGCCGTACGCATTCGTATATGTCTTGGTGCTTTCGACGAGTGCTTCGCCATAATACGCGATGGCCGTGCGCTCGTCCGTGTCATACGTGTCGCCAAGGCTGTCGAAATATGTGGTGATGGCCGCCATGTAGGTTTGCTTCGCCGCAGCGGCGGCTTCCGTCGTCTCCGCAGCTTGCGCGGCAGAGATGTAGGCGTCACGCGCCGCGCTGAGCGTCGCATCGGCAGCATAAGCTTCTGCCGCCGTCTTGTAGTTCTCTGCCGTGCGGTTGGCTTCTGCCGTGTAGTTGCCCGTGCCTGCGAGGCGGCGCGTTTCCTGGTTGCGCAGGGCGAGCTGCTCCAGGCGCCGTTCAAATGCGGCCAGGCGCGCGGCCTTTGCTTCGACTTTGGCGTTTGCATTGCTGTCCGCCGTGTCGCTCCGGGAAATGATGCCCGCGTCTTTCCACTTTTCAATGAGCTCGTCCGCCGGCGTCTCGGTCGTGATGGTGTCGTCCGACGCGTTCGTGATGCTGCCGTTTTCCGCCGTGAGGCGCACGTCGCCCGTCTGGCTCACGATCTGGTCGATCGGGAAGTCTCCATCCGTCGCGGTCAGCGTGATGTCGCCATAGGCCGTGGCGCCAAGGCTCGGGCTCTCGGGAACGCTTTCATTCGAAAGTGTTCCGAGCTTCACCGTCAGCGCGTTGTTCTTCGTGCCGATGGCGCCGTTCGCCGCCGTGAGCTCGATGCGCGAGGCGGAGATGGCTGCGTCGGTCGGATTCGAGGCGCCGAGGAGGTCCTGCGCCGACGTGATGCTGACGGTCGCGCCTTTGCCATCCGACTCCGCGCTTTTCGCGCCCGCGACGAGGAGATTGCCGAAGCGCGAGTCGAGCGTGACGTCGCCGGAACCCGTCGTAAGATCGACGGTTGCCGTGTCTCTGCTCTGGAGCGCGGCCTGCGTGAGGTCGATGCCCGTCGCCGCCGTCGCCGTGAGCCTGTCCGTCACGATCGTGCCGCTGCCTTTGACTTCGCCCGCCTGCGACGTGAGCGTGACATCATCTGCCGGACGCGCCGACGTGATGTTGTGGTCGACGAGGACGCTGCCGTTTGCCGTCGCATGGATGCCGCTGCCGCTTGTGGGCGCGAGGCCGTTGATGTGGATGGCATTGTCGCCTTTCACGGTGTAGACCGTGGACGTGCCCGTCGTCTTCTCCGTTTCCCACGTGTAGGTGTACTCCGTCTTGATGAGGCCCCAGAGGCCTTTCTTGTCCGCCGTCGTCTTGACATCCGTGTGCTTTTCGTCACTCTGCGTCAGCTGCGTCGAGACCGTGAAGGCCGCACTGTCCTTGAGCTCCGGATGCTCGGAAAGGCTCACGTCCTTGATGTGCGTCTGCTCGGACAGGGGCGCATCCTTCTTGTCCTCGGTCGAAACCTTTGTATCTTTGTCGAGATCATATTTGTTGTAGAAATCTTCTTCCGTGATGGAGTGGAACAGCCATTCGGTTTCCTTGCGTTCGTGGTGCGTCTTCGTGTAGGTCGTGACGCCGCCCATCCACGTGTAGCTGCGCTGCACGCCATCCGTCTGGTAATTGAAGAGCGCGTCTTCGTCCAGCGGCTTGTCAAACGTCTGGCGGAACGACTGGTTCTGCACCGTGTCCAGAAGGGTGACCGTGCCCGTGCGGTTGCGGTTCGTGATCGTGCCGAGCGAGACAGCATGGTCCACTTTCGTCGTGTCGATGTCGATGTTTGCTGCGCCGGAGGCGACGAGGATGCGGCTGTTTCCGCTCGTGCTCGCGAGGCGTCCCCGTATCGTGACGTTGCCGCCTTTGGCGCTGATGTCACCGATCACGATGTGCTTCGTCGTGGGGTTGTAGTACACGGTGGGCTGGTACTTCCAGCACTTCGCCGCCGTATCGTAGTACGTCGCATGATCCATGAGATAGTACGTAAAATCGCCGCGCACGTCTTCGTCCGTGAGCGTCCGATTGCCGTAGTTCGCGTCGAGCTCTGCCATCCGGCGCACTGCCGCGTCATCGAGCTTGACCGTGTAGTCGGCATAGCCGCTCTGGACGAGGCCATTGAGGTTCACGTCGTGGCCGCTGATGATGATGTCGCCGCCGGCGAGGATGCCGACGCCGGACGAGGCGTCGCTTTCGCCCGACGGCTTCGTCAGCGTGAGCGGCTCGGCGCTGTGCTCTTTGTTGTACTCCGCGCAGAGGGCCTCCATCGCCGTCCAGAACGCGTCAAACGTCTTGTATTCATACGTGGTCGTCTTGCCCTTCTTCTGCATATCCCAGTCAAAAATCCGCTGGATGGCTTCGCGGTTGTCCGCGTCGCCGAGCCACTGCGTGATGGGATTGCCGCCGATGTCCGTTTCCTGAACGCCGGTCTGCACGACGTTGCCATTGTCCGCGCGGATGGTGACGGTAGCGCCGGAGACGTTGCCCACAGGGGCGATGCGGACGCTGCCATTCAGGGTTTCAATCGTGACAGCGCCGGCCTCATTTTCGATGTTGCCTTGCACGACGATGTCCGGCCCGTGGCCGAGGTCTTCGTCAAAGCCGCCCGTGCTCTTGATGTTGATCTCCGGGGCCGCGCTCGTGTCGGCCGTCTCGATGCGGTCAGCGCCCGTGAGGCCGCTCACCGATGTCTCCTTGTTGACTTTTGCGTGATTGAAATAGACGTTGCCGCCGCTCTGCGGGATGATGGCGTCATTCACGAAGAGCGCGACGTTGCTGTTGCTCGTGATGTCGATGGCCGAACCGTTCTTCGCCGTGACCTTGCCCGTGCTGCCGATGGCGAGCGCGTCCGCCGAGACATCGACGTTGCCGCCGGAGACTTTGATGTCCGGCACGTGGATATAGGCCACATCGAACGTCTTGTAAATGATGTATTTGCCGTCGCGCTTTTCGGCATAGCCCATGCGTTCCATCGACTCGCAGAGCGACGTGATCTCGGCGTCGATGTTCTTGCGCGCATCTGTGCCTTCCGGATAGTCCGCCTGCGAGGCGATGAGCGACTGGTATTCCTTCAAAAATGGATTCTCCATCCCGTAGAACGTCTCTTTCTCGAATGCGTCAGCGTCCAGCCAGTCGCTGCCCTGTTCCACCGTGACCTTCACGTCGCTGAAATCCGTCGGGACGATGGTGCCGTCGTCCGACGGTTCGCCGGCCTTCGCCTTGCCCGTGATGTTCACGACAGCAGCATCGTGGATGCCAGCCGTGACCGTGCCGTTGATGGTGGCTTTGTTCTTTACCGTGCCGCTGCCGTTTTCCGCGCCGTTCTTCGTCGTGGTGATGGAGCCGTCTTTCGAATCGTAGATCGTGTAGCGCTTCGCGGAGAGGTGCTGGCTGTCCTCGCCGGCATCCGCCGCGATGGCGGTGTCTTCGACCGAGGCGACGGACGATCAGGCGTCCACGGTGACCGTGTTCGCCTGATCGAACTTCGCGTCGATATCCGGGTCATTGTCAAAAGGAATGAACGTGCGGTTGTACGTCTCGCTCGTGATGTCCGCCTGTGTGCCTGCGAGCGTGCCGTCCGCTTTGCGGCTGGCGGCGAGGCGCACGTCCGAGGCGCTTTCGATGGCGGAGTTGCCGCCAATCGTGACGTTGTTCGCGCGCGTAAGGTTCGTGTCGATGTGTGCGCTCGAGGCAGCGGCGAGGAGGCCTTCGCTGTCTGCGAGGATCGTGTCACTGGCCTTCGTCGCATCATAAGCGGCGAGCGCCACGTCGCCCGACGACTGCGTCTTGACGGTGGCGCCATTTGTTGTCACGGCATTCTTGTACGTGAGGTCGTTCGTCGTATTCGCGACGGTCTCGGTAAGGAGGGTGGAGCCGGCCGTGATGTTGTTGTCCGTCGCATGCGTGCCGGTCGTGGCGGCCGCGGCCGTGATGTCGCCACCTTTGGCGAGGAGCGTCGCGCCCGTGAGCGCCACGTCGCCCGTATAGTTCGCTTTCGCCGCGAGGCGCGTGGCGTCCGTCGAGCCGAGGAAGCCGAAGCCGCCGGAGAACATCGTGTTCGTATTCGCGGACGCATTTTCGGCGCGGATGGCCTGCGCGCCCGTCGTCGTGACCGCAGCGCCCATCGTGACGCGTGCCGTCTCGTCGATGTCCGTCGTCAGGCCGCCGCCGCTGCCGTCGACGATGGCAGCGCTGGCCGTGTCCGTGTCGAGGTTGAATTTTTCGTTGTTGGTCGCCGTCGTCGTCATGTCGCCCGCGATGTCCCACGTGCCGCTGACATTTGCCGTCGTCGTGCCTTTGTGCGAGAGCTCGGTCTCGGCGGCGGACACGGCGGCGAGGATGGAGCCGCCATAGCTCGAGGCGCCCGCCTTGGCCGTCGCGTTTTGCGTCGCGCCGATCGTGACGCTCTTGAGGTTCGAGCCCGTGGCCGCACCTTTTGCCGTGGCCGTCGTGTTCGTGACGTTGACGATGTTCGCCGTGTTGTTCGCGACGGCCGCGAGGCCGGCAGCTTCCGCGCTGGCAGCAGAGAGCGTCTGCGTCGGGTTGTTTTCCGCCGTGATCGTGAGCGCGGCGGCTTTTTTATCCGAGCCATACTGGACATTTCCGATGTCGGCCGTGACGTTGCTGTACGCGCGATTCGTCGTATCGTTCACCGTGATGCTTGTGCCGCCGGCGAGGGAAAGAGCTTTGAGGTTCGAGGTTTCCGTCGGTGCGGCGATGGCGGCAAGGCGCACGCTGTCCGCCGCAAGCTTGTTTTCGTCTGCGACGGCGAGCTTCGTCTCGTAGGCTTTCGTGTTGTCGCCCGTCTCGATCGTCGAGATGCCGACGCCGCCGGTGAAAACGAGGCTCGCATTCGCGGCACGGACGTCCGTCTCGATCGTCGGGGCGCTCTTCGCCTCGATGTCGATCGTGTTCGCCGTGATCGCGTTGCCCTTGCCGAGCGCGATGTTCGTACTTCCGACGACATCGGCCTCTGCGAGCTGGAACGAAGCCGCGCCCGCGAATGTCGGCTGCACGGCATAGGCGTGCACCGTCGTCTTGCTGTCGTCCGCCGTCTTCACGTTGACGCTGTTCGTCGCGTTGATCGTGCTGCCGTCGAGCGCGATGCCCTGGCTGTTCGCGCTGCGGGCCAAGGCGAACGCGCCCGAGGCGGCGATGCCGGCATCCGCGCCCTGATACATGTCGAGCGCCGACGTGCCGCTGAGGTTCGTGCCGATCGCGACATTGCTTCCGCTGATCTTCGCGCCGTTCACGCGCACTTCTGCCTGCTTCGCGTCGTCGAGCACGCCGACCTGGCCGGAGAACGAGCCGAGGCTGGCTGCCGCGTAGATATTCTCTTCTTTCACTTTCACGGCGGCATTCGACGTGACGTTCACGTCGCCCGAGGCGTCGAGCGTGCCGCCCGTGACGGCAGCCGTCGTCGTCGCGGCGTCGGCCTTGCCATCATTTTCATCCGTGCCGTTATTCGTCTGGACCGAGGGCGCGCTGACGCCCGTGCCGATCGTCTGATCGGCCGTGACGCGGTTCGCGACGAGCGCCTTGTTGACGTCGCCATTCGTGGAAAAGACATCAGAGAGATCCGCGCCGGAGTCATTGCCCTCGATGCTGTAGCTGTTTTCGACCTTGTGGCCGGCCGTCAGCACGCCGACATTCACGCCGCCGGCGATGCCGCCCGCCAGCGTGTTGCCGAGCTGGAAGTTTGCATTTTTCGTGTCGTCGGCTTTGATGTCGATCGTCTTCGCCGCGATGTTTGCGTTTTCGACGCGCGTGTCCGTGTCGGAGCCGATCGTCGCGATTTGGATGCCTGCGCCGATGCCGATGCCGGAGGCCGAGCCGTCCCATGCGTCCGACGTGACCTGCGTGTCATTTTTCGCATGGATGTCGACCGCGCCCGCGCGCGTCGCGCTGCTGCCGATCGCCATGTCTGCGACGTGCGCCGTCGTCTGTGCGTCGAAATTGCCGACGCTGACATTCGTGCTCACGCCAACGGCGCCGCCCGTCAGGGCGACCATCTTGTAGTTGTCATGCGTCGAGCTCTCGGCCGCGACGGTCACATCGCCTGTTTCCTTCGTTTTCGTCGTGACGGAGCCGTCTTTGAGCGCGGCCGTCGTCTGGCTGTCATCCTGCACGACATCGATGCCGAGGCCGGCCGCGCCCGCGCCGACGCCGGCCGAAATGCCGACGGTGTAAATATTCGTCCCATGCGTCGCCGAGACGTCGAAGCTGTTTCCGGCCGTCATATCATAGCCGGAGGCCGAGGCTGTCGTCGTGCCTTTGAGCAGCGTGTTGTTGTTCACCGCTTCGACGCCGGCAAACGCCGCGCCGCCGACGGCGGCCGTGATGTTCGCCACGGCAAATTTCGAATCAGCATCGAGGCCGATGGTTTCCGCCTGCGCGGCAGAGCTGCCTTTCGTTCCCGTCATGGTGGCGCTCGTCTCGCGGCTGACCGTGAGCGTCGTCGTGCCGATGCCGATGCCGGCGCCGAGGCCGGAGACATTGAACGCACCCGTGTACGCGGTGTTGTTCGCAGCGTCGTGCGCGACGACATGGAGGTCGCCCGTGCCGTCCTGGTCGCTGTCCGCCGTGATCGCGCCCGCCGTGACGGCAGCCGTCGTCTTGCCGCCAATCGCGTTGACGGTGACGTTGCCATTCACGGACGCACCTATGGCATTCGCGCCGCCATTGACCGTGTAGTCGTGGATTTCGTTCGTCGAGGACGCGGAGACCGCGACGCCCGAATAGTTGCTTGCCTTGCGTGTCATGTACGCCGCCGGCTTGCTCGCGTCGCTGATGTCCGCCGGGTAAGCCGTGAGGAAAGCATCATCGTCGACCGTGTCGTCAACCGTTTCCGCCGTGCCGCCTTTCGCCGTGACCGCCGTCGTGCTGCCGGCGATTTCGGACGAAACTTCATTCTGGATGTCATTCACGGCGACGGAGAGGCCGACGGACGCACCGGTGCCAGAGACGGCTGCGACGCCGGAGAGGTTGTCGATGGAGCCGCTGCGCTTCGCATCGACGATGACATTGCTGTCCGACGTGACGTTTGCGCCGCCGACATTCGTGCCATCAAGTGCCGTGTCCGAGATGCCGGCGCGCGTGTGGCCGCCGAGGATGTTCACGCTGACGGAGCCCGTGACGCCCGCGTAGGCACTGCCCGTGCCGCCGACGCCGATGTTGAGGATCTTGTCTTTCGTCTCGGCATCGACGCGGAGATCTTTCGCCGTGATCGTGCCGCCGGCGATTTTCGCCGTGTTGTCCGTATTGTCATAGTCCACGGCGACGCCAGCGCCGACGGCCGCATCAGCCGCAGCCGCGATGACGAGCGCATTGTTGTAAATGCTGCCTTCGCTTGCGGACGTGACGTTGACGTTCGCGCCTTCCGCCTGACCGTCGGCTTTCTGGACATTCGTGTCCGTCATTTCGGCGTATGATTCGCGCGCGACGACGGAGATGGCGGCCGCGCCGTCGACGGCAGCTGCGCCGGAAGCGCCGATGCCCGTCGCTGCCGTGCCAATCGTGGCGTTGTCGGTCGTCGAAACCGTGACGCCATCGCCTGCGGTGTCCGAGGCGACCGTCGTGATGTCCGCATGGTTCACCGCCGCATGCGTCTGCTGCTCGCGGTCATTGTAATACGTCGCGTCGCCATTCTCCGTCCAGTCTCCGATCTCGTTGTAGGCGATGCCGCCGCCGACGGCGGCCGTGCCTGCGCCATTGATCGCACCCGCGACGGCGACCTTCGTGCTGTTGTCGTCGGCTTTCGCCGTGAGCTTGCGCGCTTTTTCGATGTTCGTGCGGCGCTTTTTGCCCGTCGTCGCATCCGTGACGGTCGTGCTCTCGTCGATGACGGCTTCCGCGTCGTCATTGCCCTGGTTCGCGGCGAGCGCGCCATTCACAGCCGCCGTCTGGCCGCCATTGGCGCTGACGGCGACGGAGACGATCGTATCGCTGTTGTCCGCAGACACCGCGACTTCCGCGCCATTGTCCGACGCAGCCTTGACATCGCTGCCGCGCAGGTACGCGCCCGTCGTGTTGCCGAGGTGGTTGAAAGCGATGGAGAGGCCGATGCCATTGCTGCCATAGCCAGCCTGACCGGCCACATTGACGCCAAGGTCGTTGCTCTTGGCAGAGACGTCGAGCGTGTCTGCCGTGATGGTCGTATCGTCGATGGACGCGATGGTCTTGTTCGACGTGTGCTGCACGCTGCCCGAGCCGGCGCCCGACATCGTGCCGCGCGTGACGGACGCGCCAGCGGCCACATGGACGAGGAGCGCATCCGAGGCGGCCGCATTCGCGACATCCGTCGCCGTGATCGTGCTGCTCTGGATCGCGGCCGTCTTTTCATCGCGCAGCGTGCTGATGGCCACGGCCGCCGCGCCCGCGCCGCCGCCAGACTCCGACGAGCCCGTGAGGGAGAAGGCCGCCGCGATCTGCTTCGTGCTGCCCTTGCTATCGACATGGATGTCGTAGTCGCGATTGCGGAAGTCGTCCGATTCTTTGCCGCCTTCCGTCGCCGCATTTTTCGTCGCGTTTTCCGTATACGTCGAGCCCGTCACGTTGACACTGTTGTCCTCGAGGACCTGGTCAAATGTCTTGTCGAGGTCGCTCGCGTCGTACGCGGCATTGTCGACGGCACCGGCTTTGAGCTCCGTGCCCTCGATCGTGGCATTGAGCTTGTTCTCCGCGTTGTCCGAGGCGAGCGTGAGGTCCATCGCGATGCCCGTCTGCCCGCCGGTCGCCGCTGCGATGCCGATGGACGTGCCGATCTGCGTGAGGTCTTCGGCGGCGTTGTTCTGCACCTTTCCGCCTTCCGCCGTGATCTTGCTGTCCTTCAGCGTCGCGCCCACCGTGTTGTGGACGTCGTTGATGGAGACCATGGCGCCGGCCGCCGCGCTCGTCTTTCCGGAGCGCACGAAGCTGACGTTCGCACCGCCGGCGACTTGCGTGTCGCTGTCATAGGCGACATTCGCAACCGTGCCCGTTTCTTTGTTTGCGCTATTTTCTTTTGTCGTGATCTCGCTGCCGTCCGAGATCGTCGCATCAACGTTGCTGTTCACTTCGTTGAAGGAAGCGGCAGCGGAGAGGTCGAAGGCCGACGCGCCTTCGTCCGCGTTCTTCTTTGAGGCCGCGAGCGAGAGGCCGGCCGCGACGGCGGCGCCGTCTTTCTGCGCGATGTTCCGCACGGACGAAGCGTCCTGGATTTTCGTGTTCTTGATCTCGGACGCGACGGTCTGCTCTGCGTAGTTCATGGCGACGACGCCGGCAATGGCCGCCGTCGCATGTTCGCCTTTGTAGGACGTCTCTGTGCCGTCCCGCAGCGAAACTTTCGTCTCCTGCGTGACAGGATCGTCCTGCACTTTGATGACTTCCTTCTGCTTGCCGTCTTTCGTCGAGAAGTCGGTCTTCACCGCCGTCTTCGTGCGGTCGATCAGTGTGCCCTTGGCATTCGTCTGCTGCCAGTTGAGAGCCGCCGCGCCCGTGTACGCGCCCGCGTACGATGCATCTTCGGCTTTCTGGTTCACATGGCCGTCGTTCGCGTTGCCGTCGCTGCCCGTGCCCGCGCCGCTCTGGATGTTGACGGTGTTGCCGTCCATCGTCGCTTTCGTCTCGCTCTTCACGATATTCACGGCGACGCCGCCGGAGCCCGCCAGCTGGAAGTGTGTATTTTGGCTCGCGCCTTTCGCCGTTTTTGTCCCCGTGAGAAAAAACGAGCCCTGGGATGGATTGGAGGTATCGTCCAGCAGGCCGCTGAAGTCATAATCGCTCATGTCCACCATTTCGGTCTCTTCATCGCGGGCCGCGTCCTCGATCTTCGCGATGGCATTCTCGTCATCCATTTCGATGTCCTGAGGCTCTTTCGCGCCTTCCGTCGTCAGGGAGCCCGTGACCGCGACGTTGTTCAGCACGCCGTCTGTCAGTGCATTCGTGTCGAGGGAGCCGGCCGTGATGTCGGAATTTTTGACCGTGATGTCATTGACAGTCCCGTAGTCGAGGATGCCGACGGACGCGCCCATCGAGGCCCCGCCAGAGCCCCATGCAATCGCGCCGACGAGGTTCGTCAGCACATTGTTCGTATGCGAATAGAGGTTCACATTGCCATATGTATCCGACGATCCCTTGGCAAAAGAGCGCAGAGCGGCCCCGTCGATGTCGATGGCGTTTTTCGACGAGCCGCCGAGCCACGACAGCAGGCCTTCGAAGCCGATCTTGCCGGATTTGCCCGCGCCAAAGGAAATATCGACCGTGTTGCTCGAGCTCTCGGCCTGGATGTTGACGCCGCTGATGTCTTTCGTTCCAGTGACCTTGCCAGCGTCATCCGTGACATCGACCGTCGCATCGTGCCCCGTGACCTGCGCGCCCGTGCCGATGGCCACCGTCGAGGCCGTCGAATGCTCGGCGACGCCGACGACGCCGCCGACGGCATTCGGCGCGTCCGTATTCGGCGTGACGTAGAACACATCTTTCCATTGCGTGAAAAGATTTTTCATACGTTTTTCAATGTCGCCATCGCCGTAGACAATGGCTTCGAGATGATCCGGGATGTCGTCCGGATCGATGCCGACATTCGGCTTGCCATTCAGGATGGCCGTATTCTGCGCCACATTCGTCTCGATATCGACAGCGCCCGCGTCGCTCGTGAGCACGGCGTTCTTGCCAATAGCAACATTTGCCGCGCTGCCCAAAAGATTGACATTCACAGCGCCCGCGACAGCGAGGTTGCCCCCGTCCGTACCCGGCGCATTGCTGACGCTGCTGTCCACGCTGTAGTGGAAATAGCTCTCGGGCTGCAGCCAGACGAGGAACTGGTTCTGGAACGAGCGCACGAAGGCATCGGCTTCCGCCTTGAGCGGTCCGTTGGGATTCGTCAGGGAACCAAAGATCTTCTGGACGCCGCCGAGGAGCGAGCCGACCTGCAGGATGCCTTGGGAGAGGCTCGTCGGGAACGACGAGAGGTTCGTCGTGTAGCTCGTGATGTCTAGCCCTGTCACGCTCTTCGTGGCATTGAGGTCCTGGATGACCTTCCCCACTTGTTCGACCTGCGATTTGTAAGCCTGCTGGTCGGACGGATCGAGCGTTTTGTACTCGTCGCTGCTGAGGAGCGCTTCGAGGCCCGAGTACAGCATATCGAGGTCGTAGAGGATGCCGCCGATGCGGTCGTACGTCTGCGTGCTGTCCGCCGTGACCGTCAGCGTGCCGGAGCTTTTGAGCGTCGCGTGGTCGCCCGCGTCCGCCGTGCCATCCGCGATGGTGACATTCGCGTTGTTCTTGGCATCCGAAACCATGACGGCTGCGCCGACCATGGCGTTGGAGCTGTCGGGGTCGGTATTCGTCATCGCGGACGTCGAGCTCATGTAGATGTCTTCGAGGAGCGCTTTCGATGTCACGGACAGCGCGCCGCCGGCGTCGATGTTCGCTTTCTTTCCGACCTTGACGTCCGCGTTGATGTCGCTGACGCCGACGCCGACGCTCGCGCCGGCCGTGATGAAGTCGGCGTATTGGCTGATCTTGTCCGAGATGCTCGTCGTCGGCTGTTTCTCCGCATCTGCGGCGGCCGCTTTCGCGGCCAGATGGTAAACGTTGTTGAGCGTATCTCCCGACAGGAATTTGATCAAGAACTCCCTGTCGAAGAGCGTGTTTGCCGCTTCTTCATCCGTGAGCGTCGTCTCGGTGGTGGGTTCCGTTTTATCTCCCACCGGAGGCGCAGCGAGCGTTTCGTTGCTGACCGTGACGCCATTGACCGGCGTGTCACTCTCTGCCGAGAGCGTCGTGTCCTTCGCGCTCTTCAGCGTGCCGAGGACCTCGACCGTCGCGTCGCTGTCAAAGACATTCACGCCGACGGCCGTCGCGCCGACCGCGCTCGCATTCGACGTGACGGACGCGATCGTCTCGAATTTGTTTTCCGTGTGCGCGTTCGCCGCGACGCTGCCGTCCGTGCTTTCGACCTTGGCATCGTCCGCGACCGTTACGTTGCTGTGATTGCCGCCGGTGAGCACCGCGACGGCTGCATTCATCTTCGCCGACGTGCTGCCGCTCGAGGCGGGCGCGCCGTTCTCCGATGCTTTCGCCTTCACGTCCGTCTTCGACGTCGCCTGCATCGCAACGTCGTTCTTCGCTTTCACCGTGCCGAGGGCCGTGACATTCGCGCTGCTGTACGCGCCGTCATAGGAGATGGCCGCGCCCGCGAGATGCGTGCGCTTCTCGCCGCTCGTCGTCGTTTGCGTCGGATGCGTCTCCTTCGTCGTCTCGTCGGCTGCCTTGTCCGATCCGCTCTGCTTCGCTTTCACGCCGCCCGTGATCTCCGCCTGCTTGCTCGTCGAGGAGGCATACACCTTGTTGACCGCCGTGCTGCTCGCAGACAGCAGGAGGCCGGAGCCAGCGTCGCCGATGCCCTTGCCGCTTTTATTCAGCGCCTCAAGCTTTGCCGTTTTGAGGGCGGTCACGTTCGCCTCGGAGTCCATATAGCTGTAAATGGGACGGAGGTTCAGCGTGTCATGCAGCCACTGGATGGCCGAGAGGTGATTCGTCCAGCGAGCGCCCGTGGCACGCCCCCATGACTCGATGGACGTCGTGTCGTTGTCGCTCTTGTACTCGTTGCTCGACAGCGCTTCAACGTCGATGTTGTTTTTTGCCGTGATGTTGCCGCCGAGCTGGATGTCGGCTTTCGTGAAGACGACTTGCCCGAGCGGGTTCGACAGCTCGACGTGGTAGCCGCCCTCTTCAAGATGCGACCAGCCCTCGTCAGCATTCGTCGCCGTCGCATAGATGTTCGCCGAGCCGCGCGCGAGGATCGTGCTGCCGTCCGCCGTCTCGATCGTCGCCGTGCGCTCCATCGGCGTGAAATTCGCCGCGAGCTCGTCTGCCGCCTTCTCCTCGCTCGGCGCCGTCACCGTGCTCGAGGAAATCGCGGACAGCACGATGTCGCCGCTCGCATCCGTCGAGGCCGTGAGCGTGCCGCCAGCGAGGCCGGAGATCGTCCCCTGCCCGTTTCCCGCATCGATGTTCACGAGCTGGCTGAAATCCATGGCGTCCGTGACGTCCGTGACATTCCCGTCCGCATCCTTCACCGCCGTGCCCGTGCGCAGCTGCGCCGTGCTCTCGAGCTTGATGTTCGCCGTGCGCAGCTTGATGCCATCCACGGCATTCAACTGGCCGGCGACCTCGATCGTCGCCTCGGGATTCACGGCATACGCGTTCCCCGTGACATTTTTCGCCATCTCCGAGAGGGTCATATTATTTTCGTCGAGCAGCTTGTCATACGCGCTCTTCGACGGCGTCAAGAGGTTGATCGCACCCGCATTGATGACGCCGGTCGGACCGACCGTGATGCCGTCATGCGAAAGGAAGAACAGTTGCCCGCCGATGAGGCCCTTGCTGCTATTGACCGCGTTGACCGTGCCCTGGATGTCGATTGGCCCGTCGACGAAATTGAACAGACGGGTGGCGTACGCGTCCGCGCCCTCCGTTTGAAAGCGCATGTTCGCGATCCGCCCGCGGTCGAGCGAAAACGCGGAGAAGCGGCTCATCGCGTTTTCGCCGTCCATCTTGTCCGCGTAGATATGGTAGACGCCGCCGGTCGATGCGATCTGCTTGCCGTCAGACTTCGCGATGCCCGACGCAGCCGCCGTGCCGGCAAACGGCAAAAAGAACGCCTGCGCGCCCAGAAAACCGAGCAAGACCCGCGTCGTGAAATCGCGGTCATGCGCCAGATGTTTTGGTTTGTGTCGATGAAAAACGTTCATGGCGTCCGCCTCCCTTGGAGAAATCCCTGTATCACATGTCGCAGTTCCCTCTGCTCCAAAGCTACCATAACATAAAATCTTCCGGCGTTGTTAAAAAGCGGCACGAAATGCAGATTTTTGGCACGAAATGCAAAAAAAATCAGCGGAGGAACGTCCATGCAAGGAAATTCCTCCGCTTTCACAACAATGCAGTCACAATGGCATGGCAGCCTCTTTCCCTGCCAGCCAGCGTGCCATGTCGATGATCTTGATGCCCTCTTGGTCATAAGCGGCGTGCCGCGTGCGGGCGATCAGCACTTTGGGATACGCATCCCGGATAGCGTAGAGCGGCGCCAGTTCGCGTTCGAGCGTCGACGGCGCGCTGATGTCGTCGCTGACCTGGATATAGATTTTCTGCTTGTCATCCAGCGCCACGAAGTCCACTTCTTTTTGATACAGCTTGCCGACATAAATCTGATAGCCCCTCCGCAAGAGTTCCAGCGCCACCATGTTTTCGTACAAACGTCCATAATCCATGTTGCGTCGCCCCAGCCGCGTGAAGCGGAAGCCGGCATCCACCATGTAATATTTTTCGATGGTGTTCAGATATTTCTTGCCCTTGATGTCATAACGCTGGACGCGGTAAAACAGGAACGCGCGGCACAAATACTCGATGTAGTTGCCGATCGTCACATGATTCGTCTTCCACTGATGGGAGGAAAGCGTCGTGCTGATATTGTTGGGCGACGTCAAGTTGCCAATGTTGTCCAGTAGATAGTCCGCCGTCTTGAGCAACACAGTGTCGTCGGGCAGGCTGTATTTCTGTCGTAGGTCGCGCGTGATGATCGTGTTGAAAACGCCTGCGAGATACCCATTGCGATTGCGCTCATCAGGATACGCATACGAACCGGCCATACCGCCTTCCATCGTGTACCGCTCGAATGCTTCATCGAGGTCCGTCGCCTCATAGTAGCTCAGGTACTCCGCAAAACTGAACGGCAAAACATGCAGTTCCAGATAGCGCCCTGTGAAGAGCGTCGCCAGGTCGCTGCTGAGCATAAATGCGTTGGAACCCGTGAGGTAGATATCGTAGCCACCGGTACTATGCAGGCTATTGACCGCTTTCTCAAAGCCCGTGCAAAGCTGCACCTCGTCGACAAAAACATAATTAGCCGCACCGTCCCGATGCCTTTTCGTGATGTACTGATACAAGGTGTGGTACTCTAGCAACGCCTCGTTGGCCAGGTCCATCAAGTCAATGTAAATGAGATTCGCCTGCGGGTCGGACTGGCGCAGGAAGGCCATATAGGACTTCAATAATTCCGACTTGCCGCAGCGCCGCACGCCCGTGATGACCTTGATGTCCGGCGTCCCACGCAAGACTTGGAGGCGCGACAAATACAGTGGTCGTTCAATTCGTTTCATCCAGCCTCACCACTTTCAAAAAACAAAAAAATTTACACTTTCGAAACCGCTTATAGTTTAACGCATCGGCTTGAAAATCGCAATCTCTTCGCCTGATGCAAATTTTCGGCACGAAATGCAAAAAATTCCGATTTATTTCCGATTTTTACGCACCGTGAGATATGATAAAATGAAACAAAGTGACAACCATGAGCGGCTCCAGATGGAGCAGCTTTGCGCCGCAGAAAGGAGCAAGCCTATGAACACTTCCCGCTGCCGTCAATTTTTTCAAGGCCTGGCGCTCGCCATGGCCTTCGCTGCCGCGCCGCTCGTGGCGTCGGCCCACGGCAATATCTGGATGGACGAGAGCGTCCCGCAGGCGGAGCGCATGACGGCGTACAAGCGCATCGTGCTGTACCCGTTCCGCAGCATGACATCGGACGTGCTCGTCCCCGGCGCTTATCCGAACTGGGACGACGAGCTCGCACGCCGCCTCGACAAGCGCATCAAGCACACGGAGTTCATCCGCTCGGAGGCGCCGTACGACGCAGAGACAGCTGGAAGCGGCGTGGATGCCGACGGCTATCTCGTGCCGCGCCTGCGCTTTCAAAAAGAACGCACGGACGTCTCGCCCGCGACGTGGACGAACGTGACGATCGAGAGCTACGCGGACATCGACAACGGGCCGTACGGAGACGAATACCACCGTGATTGGCACAGCTTTCCTATGACGCACGTCATCCCCGAGATGCGGCGCACGCTGCAGATGATCGACTGCGACTTCACGCTGTACGACGCGCGCACGCACAAAAAAGTCATGACGCTCTACGATTCGTATCGCAATTACGGCGCCGATCCCGATCACGCCTTCGAAGTCATCGCCAAAAATTTTGCTGGCGACTGGAGCCGGCTGAAAGATGTGAAGCGCCGCGAAGCAAAAGCGGGCACGCCGACGCTGAGCCTCGAAGCGCTCGCGCTGCCTGAAGACGTCGCAGAGGACTCGTACGCCGCTGACACGATTGCCTACGCCTTCCGCGACGAAGCGGACGTGTCGATGAAGCACGCGGTGCTCGACGACCGCCCGGACGGCGGCCGCTATGTCGCCGGCGGCACGATCCACGCGTACGAGCAAGGCGAGCGCTGGCACGATCCTTTCGTCTCGACGACGACGCGAATGGATCACTCTGAGTGGTTCACGTGGTACGACAGTAGTCGCAACGCGCACACCGGCACGCGCACGTACTACGTGACCGACATCCAAGATCACCCTGGCGGATACAGTTTTTACTATCACGTCAACGCCACGCTCTATCTCAAAGACCGCCAGACGGGCGCGACGGTCTACACGAAGACGTACGACCGCGAGGATGTGGACCGCTACGCGAACGCGCTGCACGCGATGTTCGGCGACTTCTACCGCGAGGCGGACGAGCGCATCGGGAAAACGTAATAGATCCGGAGGGAGGCAATCAAGATGAAGCTCCTGATCAATTTGTTCCTGGCGCTGGTCTCGGCGATCGTCTTTGTCTATGCTGCGTACAACACCGTGGTGGAATGGGACCGGGCGGACATGGCCGCAGAAGAGCAGAAAGCAGCGTATACGGGCGAGACGACGGGCAGAAAAATCGCGCAGGACTCGTATAGTGCAGGCTCGGCCCACCCCCACACGCGCTACCGGGCAACGTTCGAATACGAAGTAGACGGCACGACCTATCAGGCGGAGATGGATTCCGGCATGGAGCCGCGGGACGAAGAAGACGTCCACTACGTCCCGGGCGATCCCGCAACGTGCTACGTCGACCAGTTTCCCAAGAAGGACGACGAAAGCGGCGACTACCTCGGCACCGCCGTCGTGGCAGGCATCATGACATTCGCCTTCCTCGGCGGGGCGCTCGGATTCTACTGAGGCGCCGTCCTTTAGATGAGGGAGGCTCGATTTTGGAGGGAGGCAACCAAAATGAAGACGTTGATCTATTTGTTCCTGGCGGTGGTCTCGGCCATCGTCTTTGTCTATGCTGCGTACAACGGCGTGCAGGAATGGAATCGTTCGGACGCGGTCGCCGAGATGCAGAAAGAGGCGTATACGGGCGAGACGAAGGGCAGAAAAATCGCGCAGGAGAGTTACATCAAATACTGGTTCCATCTCACCAGATACTACCGGGCAACGTTCGAGTACGAAGTGGATGGAACGACCTACCAGGCAGAGGTCGATTCAGGTCTCGAGCCGTGGGATGAAGAAGAAGTCCACTACGTCCCCGACGACCCCGCGACGTGCTACGTCGGCCAATTCCCGAGCCGCGAGGACGAGAGCGGCGACTACTTCGGCACCGCCGTCGTGGCGGGCGTCATGGCCGCCGTCTTCGGCGCCGGGGCGCTCGGATTCTACTGAAAAAGAGGCACACAAAAGGGGCTGTTGAAAAATTGCAACAGCCCCGATTTTGTTACGTTTTTCCCTTTCACAGCAACGCCAGCACCTTCGGACGGAGGTCGGCAGGCGTATTCAAGAGATCCATTGCACGGCGTGCGTCACAGTCCAAGGACTTCATCAAGGAACGTACATTTGCAATGAGATTTTTAAGCATTCCTTCCGCTTCTCCATCTTTCCGCGCATCGCGCAAATTCAATTCGTATTTCATGTAGCTAACCCTCTCCTTCTCACTCTGTTTCACATCTTTGACACGCTGATCGAGTGCCTGCACGAGCGGATTCGCGCTGATGATGCCGCTGTTCACGTAGTCCATGAACGCTTGAAGTTGTGGCGTGATGTCCTCGCCATCGGTTTCCGCAACTCTCAGTCGTCATCCGTCCAGTCCCGCCCGTTTTTCGTGCGTTCCGTGCGGGTGTAGAGGTACGTGTCGTCTTCGTCGAGCAGGCGGAAGCTGCCTTTTTTCAGGTACTCCGTCGCGTCGGGCGCGGGGTGGACGTTGCTCATCTGATCGATGAAATATTGGCGCACGCCGTAACCGCAGATGAGCGCGACGACGAACGCAATGGCGAGGAAGATAGCGAAGAGGCCTTTGCTGGTGTCGAGCTCTCCGAGCCAGCAGAGGAATTTGATGAGGTAGTAGCAGATCGGCCAGGAGATGAGCGTCGCGATGGCAAAGTAGATCCAGGATTTTCTGTGGTCGTACGGCAGGCTGCCGGCCATCTTGCCCGTCTGGCCGTTCATGAGGAACATGTACGGCGTATTTTCGTAGCGCGTCGTGAGGATCCAGACAGGCGCCATGACATAGGAGACATCGCCCTTTTTCTTGCGGATCTTCGGCGCGCCCTTGATCTCGACTTCGTCGTAGTCCTCGACGGTGTCTTGGAGGAGGTCGGCGGCGCTCTGCGCGATGCGCTCGTCGGCGCGCGGCACGGCAGCGTCGACATCCACGTCGTAGCGGTCGGCGAGCGCGCCCGTGAGATAGGCCGGCGTGAATTCTTCGAGCTGGCCGTAGTCAAAGGGCTCGATGCTCTCCATGAACGTGTCGTCCATTTTTTCGCTGCCGTCGACGGGGACGCGGAGGAACGTCATCTTGCCTTCGCGGTAGCAGTCGTAAAAGGAAATCTCGCGGACGGTCTCGTCGCCGTCGTCATACTTGTGGATGTGCTTCGCCAGGAACGTGGCCTGCGCCTTGATTTTCGCGTCGAACAGCCAGTACGGCACGTACATGGCCTGCACATGCTCGACGCGGTTGCCCTTCTTGAACGCGGCTGGCAGCAGGCTCTTGCCTTCGTAAAATTGCTTCAGCGCGGCGACGGCGTCCTTCTTCGTCTTCTGGAACGGGATGATCTCGTCGGGCTTCAGCGCGCCGTCGAAACGCGCGGGGAGCATCGTCGGGTTGCCGCAGTAGCAGCATTCCGTCGCCATCGTGTTCGCGTCCGTGACGAGCTCGGCGCCGCAAGCGGAGCAGTGGAACGCATGAAGGCCGGCGGCCTCTTCCTCCGTCCAGCCCGCGCCAGCCGCTTCCGTCGCCCACTTCTCCTCCTGCTCGCGCTCAGCAGCAGCGGCGCGTTCCTGCGCCTTCTGGAACAGGTCTTCAATGACGTCCGTATCAAACGTCGTGCCGCAGTACTCGCACGTCACGTGATCCGTGCCGGGGAGATACGAAAGCGGCGCGCCGCAGTTCGGACATTTGTAGCTGACCGATGTCGCAGCCATAGGCTCACACCTCAATTCATTCAAAATAATATGGGGGGTTCGGAACCTACGCCTCCCCCAGAGGTAATGTCATTAAGTTAGTGATAAGCGGAGCTCACAAACTACGCCTCCCCCTTTGGGGGAGGTGGCCCCGCAGGGGTCGGAGAGGGTAGCGCAGTAACTGCATTCTCATTCCTTTCGATAGGAATACAGAGTTTGTTCATACGTTACCCTCTCCGCCTCGCATTCGCTCGGCACCTCCCCCAGAGGGGGAGGCGTTATTTGGTAGCTACCATCGCTTAACTTAATACCATTACCCCCAAGAGGGGGAGGCGCAATTTGAGTGCTTTACGGCCGCGGCTTCCCGCAGTTCTGGCAGAATTTTCCGCTGTTCTTCGTGCCGCAGGAGCAGACCCAGTCGCCCGCGGGACGCGGCTTGCCGCAGTTCTGGCAGAAGCGGCCGGTGTTCGTCGTGCCGCAGGAGCAGGTCCACGCGCCGCCCGCTGGTGCTGGTTTCGGCTTGCCGCAGTTCTGGCAGAACTTGCCCGTGTTCGCCGTGCCGCAGCTGCATGTCCACGTGCCGGCTGCTGGCGCGCTCGGGCGTCCGAACGTTGGCGCGGGACGCTGCGCGGCCTGCTGGGCCGCCTGCTGGTAGAGGCCGCCGCCCATCTGGCCGGCCATCTGCATGCCGAAGAGTCCCATCGCGGCGCCGCCTTCGTTCTGCGCGGCCATGCGCATGGCGTCGGACGCGGCGTCCGCCGCGATGCCCATGGCGATGTCGGGACGGCCGCCGATGGCCGTGCCCATCTGGATCTTCTGCAGTTTTTCCTCGTCGGCCTCGTTCGCGCGCACGCTACTCACGCCGAACGAGACAATCTCGATGCCGCGCAGGTCGCGCCATTTTTTCGACAAGACCTCATTCAGCGCGTCCGCGAGCTCGAGCGTGCGGCCCGGCAGCTCCGTGTAGTCGATGTGCTGCGCCGAGATTTTCGCGAACGCGGGCTGCAGCGCCGTCAGGAGCTCGGTCTTGAGCTGGCTGTCGATCTGGTCGCGCGTGTAGACATCGGCGGCATTGCCCGCGACGTTCGTGTAGAAGAGAATCGGGTTCGTGATGCGGTAGCTGTACTGGCCGAAGCAACGGAGGCGCACGAGGAGGCTCAGCCCCGAGGCCTCGTCGACGACCTTGAACGGGACATCGCTCGGCGTGCCGTACTTGTTGCCCGTGATTTCCTTCGTGTTGATGTAGTAGACGCGCTGGTCCTTGCCCGTGTCACCGCCGAACGAAAACCGGCGTGCGATCTCGCCGAAGATGTCGACGACATTCTCCGCGAGGTCGCCCGTGAAGATCGAGGGCTCCGTCGATTTGTCATACGTGAACGCGCCAGGCTCGGCCGCGAGCTCGACGACCTTGCCGGACTCGACGATGATGGCGCACTGCCCGTCGGCGACGGAGATGACGGAGCCGTTCGAGATGACGTTGTCGCTGCCGTTGTTCCCGCTGCGCCGCCCTTTCTGCTTCTCGCCCTTCGCCATGAGCGTGTCGGCATCCAGGCTCTCGCAGACGAAAAATTCCTTCCACTGGTCAGCGAATACCCCGCCGATCGAGCCGACGGCCGCTTTGATGAGTCCCATAGTGAATTCCTCCTTGTGTGGTTAAAAACTAAAAGAATGTACGAACAAAACGAATCTATCGAACTGTTGCGAGCGTAACGAATCCCGAAAGCCTCTCCCTCTGGGAGAGGTGCCGAGCGTCAGCGAGGCGGAGCGGGTACTAGGGTGCGATAGCCAAACAACCATATCGTTTCACCATAGCAGAACGTACTCAGAAATCGTACTGCTATGTTACGAATACAGGATTTGTTACAAATCGCACCCTAGTACCCTCTCCACCGCTTCGCGGTCCCCCTCTCCCGGAGGGAGAGGCTGCTGGTGTTGATACGTTCGGCAACAGATCCATCTGATTCTGGTCATCAAAATATCGTTACTCTTGCGAAGCTGCAAGCAGCTTTTTTGCCTCTCCCGCGACATCTTCATACAACTCCATGAGCTCCGCATGATGCGCGCGGATCGTGGCTTCCGCCTCGCTCTTTTCCTCTTCCGTCGCCCCGTCCTTCCCGATGGTTTTCGCTGCGAGTTCGAGGCTCTTTGCGAGCTCGGAGAGATGTTTCGCGCCGATGGAGAGGGCGTTCGACTTCAGGGCGTGGACGTCGATGGCGTAGGTCGGCCAATCGTTTGCGTCGTAGGCTGCTTTGATGTTCGCGGATTTTTTCGGCTGGAGATCCGAGAACATCTGGAGCATCGGGTCGTAGAGCCCCTTGATGCCGCCGGCGTAGCTGAGTCCGAGCGCCGTGTCGATGAGCGGCGCAGTTTCTTCCGTTGCAACATCAGAACGCTCCAGAACGGCTTCCGTTGGCATACGTTCTTCCTCCTCTTCTAAATTCGCCGCCGCCTCTGTTGTTTCCTGCAATGCCTTGGGCAACAAGCGCCGCAAGAGTTTGATGAGGTCGTCGGGGTCGATGGGCTTCGCGAGGTAGTCGTCAAAGCCTGCGGCGAGGTAGGTTTCTTTCGCGCCGACGATGGCGTTCGCGGTGAGTGCGACGACGGGCGTGTGATCGGCCAGGTGGTCTTTTTTTAGGAGCGCGAGCGTCTCCGTGCCGCTGAGCTCCGGCATCATGTCGTCGAGCAGCACGAGGTCGTACGGCTCGGCGCGCAGGCGGTCGAGGCATTCGCGGCCGCTCGCCGCGAGGCGGACGTGGGCGCGCGTTTCCTTCAGCAAGCTCTTCGCGACGAAGCGGTTCATCTCGTTGTCATCGACGACGAGGATATGCGCGTGCGGCGCGAGGAATGTCGCGTGCGGCGCGGCCTCCTGCGCGGTGTCGCGTTGCATGTCGAACGCGCCGATCTTTTCTGCCGAGCGCGCTTCGAGCGGCAGGTAAGCCGTGAACGTCGAGCCTTTGCCGTAGACGCTCGTGAGCGTGATCGTGCCGCCCATGCGCTCCGTGAAGCGGCGCGTGAGCGCGAGGCCGAGGCCCGTGCCTTCGATGCTGCGGTTGCGCCGCGCGTCGAGCCGCACGAAGTCGCCAAAGAGCCGCTGCTGGTCCTCAGGCTTTATCCCGATGCCCGTGTCCTGCACTTCGATGGCGAGCACGACGGGCGCGACCGCCGGCAGCGTGAGGCCGAGCGGCCATTTGTTTTGCGACAGGCGCGTGACGGTCAGCGTGACGGAGCCCGTGCGCGTGTATTTCACGGCGTTCGTCAAAAGATTCACCATGATCTGCTGCACGCGCGCGCCGTCGCCGTAAAGCACGGCGGGGATTGTCGGGTCGATGCCGGCCGTGAACGCAAGATTTTTCTTTTCCGCGCGCACGCGGATCATCGTGCAGGCGCGCTCCAAGACGTCCGCGATGCGGAATTCCGCGAGCTCGAGCTCCATCTTGCCGGCCTCGATCTTCGAGAGGTCGAGGATGTCGTTCACGATGCCGAGCAGCGCTTCGCCGGCTTCGTGCGCGCGGTGCGCGTAAGTGTGGACGTCTTTCGCGGGGCTGGCGCGCAGGATCATCTCGTTCATGCCGAGGATGGCGTTGATCGGCGTGCGGATCTCGTGCGACATATGCGCGAGGAACGCCGTCTTTGCCTGGCTGGCCTGGTCGGCCTCCATCACGCGGCGCTCGCGTGTGAAAAGATAGCCGGCGCTGACGGCGAACAGCAGCACGAGCATGGAGAACACCCAGATGACGAGCCGCGTGACGGCGAGCAGGCCGCCGTCGAGCGCCGAGGCTGGCACGAAGCCGATGACCTGGCCGTCCATGCGCTCGAGGTCGGCCATGAAGACGACATTTTCCTCCTGGTCGTACAGGGCGGCCGACGGCGCGCTGTAGAGCTTCGCGCGCAGCTGGCGCAGCACGCCGCCGAGCTCCATGCGGTCGATGTAGCCGCGGTCAGCCTCCGTCCAGTCGCCGCTGCTCATCGGCACGGAGCCGCCGGGCAGCACGAGCAGCACGCGGCCCGCGCCGTCGAAGCATTCGATGTCGAATTCTTTCGCGAGCTCCTGCTCCGTGTAGTGGCGGTAGAGCACGTAGCGGATATTTTCACCGTAAAAAACGGGAACGGTCAAGAGGAGGCCTTTGCCCTTCGCGTAGCTGATGGCCGGATACCCCTGGAACGACTGGCGGATGCCGTCCCACTCGCTGACTTTCAGCGAGTCGCCGACGATGGCGCGGCCGCGATGCGCGAGCACGCCCATGCGCTTGATGCCCATGCCGTCGATGTCGCTCTCTTCGAGCAGGCTTTCCCACGAGTCCGTGCCCTTGATGCGGATGAGGTTTTCCATGCCCATGAGCTCGGCGCCGAAGCGCGCGTCGATGCGGTTCGCGAGCATGTCGATGTTCATGGCGACTTCCTGCTCGACGTACGTGTGGAACATCGTGCGGATGCGCTGCTGCAGCAGCACGCCGACGGCGATGAGTAGCACGAGGAACAGCACAGGGAAGAGGATCATCGCGGCCCTGCGGTTTTCGAGTGCTTTCCTGAGGCTCATAGAAAATCCACTCCTTCCGCATACCAGTCGAGATGGATGAGCGCGGCGTCCGAGAGCGTCTCGCCGTCCGCGACGCGCAGCACACCGTCCGTGTCATAGATCGCGCCGTCGAAGACGCTGCCGTTCTCACGGAGCCGCTGCTCCTCCGCGGCCACGCGCTGGCGTGCCGCCTCATCGACGCGTGGCGAAAAACCGCGCAGCCCGACGGCATCATCCTCGACGCCGATCCAGTAGATGCTGCGGAAACGGCCTTTGAGGTAATCGCGCAGCATGTTTTCATAGACCATATCCCAGCGGCAGAGGACGTTCGCGAGGCCGAGGCCGGAACTGGTCGGGCTCGGATACGGCTCGAGGTAATCGAGGTACAGCACGCCATGCGCGTCGGCGTAGGCCTGCACGGCCATCGTGTCCTGGTGGCTGTTCAAGATGTCGGCGCCGTGCTCGACGAGGCGCGCCGCGGCCTGGCGCTCGGCATCGGGATTGTTCCAGCTGCCGACGAACGCGACGAGCACGCGCGCGTCGGAGCGCGTCTCGCGCGCGCCGAGCAGGAACGCATTGACGGAGCGGCAGACCTCGGGATTGCGCGTCGAAGCGACGTAGCCGATGCGCCCCGTCGTGGTCTCGAGGCCGGCGAGGATGCCGGCGAGGTATTCGCCTTGATAAAGGCGGACGAAATACGGCACGCTGCTGCGCCCGGAGGCATCGAGCTTCGGCAGGGCGACGTCCATGCGGCTGCCGTCCGCATGCAGGCGGTCCGCGGCGCTGGAAAATTCTGCGCTCGTCGCGATGATGAAATCGTGGCCGCGCGCCTCCATCGTCTGCATGGCTGCCTCGGCGCTCGCGTCGTCAAACGTCACATGATCGATGACGTCGACGTCGATGCCGCAGCGGCGCGCGGCCATGATCACACCGTCATAGTGCTGCCGGTTCCACCCGGCGTCGTCCGTGCCGCCGTAGAGCACGAGGCCGATGTGCGGCTTCTGCCGCACGGCGATCTCGTTATCATGCCGCTGGATGGTGAAGACGAGCCCGAAAATGCCGAAGACGAGCGCGAGCGCGGCGGCGTAAAACATGAGGATGAGCGGATGATGTCCAAATATCGGCTTCACCGGAGCGTCACCCCCTCCACGTACCAGTCGAGGCGGTCAAAGAGCTCCGTGTCCGAAGGGTTCTCGCCCTCGGGCACGCGCAGCCGCCCGTCCGCATCCGTGACGGGGCCGTAAAAGACATCCGTCTCGCCGTCTTCCAAAAGCTGCGTCATCTGGCGCACGGCGCGCGTCGTCTCAGGCGTCACATCCTTTGCGAGCGGCGCGAGGCCGACGATGCCCGTCTCGATGCCCGTGAGGCCGCGCCGCGCCGTGAGGCGGCCTTTCATGGCGTCTTGCAGATATTTTTCGTAAATCGTATCCCAATGCCAGATCGGCGCCGTCAGCAGGATATCTTGATACGCAGGGTTCGCGGCATTGCAGCCGATGGCGCGGATGCCATGCGCCCGCGCGACATCCAAGGGGCCGTACGTGTCGATGTGCATCGCGAGGATGTCGATCGCGGGCTCGGCCGCGAGGAGCGACTCCGTCGCCGCTTTCGTCGCCTCGTCGTCCGACCACGTGCCGCTGTAGCGGACGTAGACCTTTGCCGTGGACGCAGCGCGGCGCACGCCGAGCGTGAACGCGTCGATGCCGCGGACCACCTCGGGGATCTCCGTCGCCGCGACGTAGCCGATCGCGCCCGTCCGCGTCGTGCGCCCCGCGACAATGCCGGCGAGGTAGCGCGCCTGGTACATGCGCCCCATGTACGGCACGAGGTTCGGCCGCACCTGCGTGCCCGTCGCCTGCAAAAACATGACGTCATGGTGCGCCTCGGCCGCCTCCACCATCTCGGGCTCGAAGGCGATGGACGTGCTGACGATGATGTTGCAGCCGTCGGCGATCATCATGTCGGCCGCTGCGCGGCACGTCTCCGGCGTCACGTTCTCTTTATACTGAAGCATCAGATCGAGCGTCTCCGCCGCCTTCGCGAGGCCCTGCTGATGCGCGGCGTTCCAGCTGCTGTCCGTCGCATCGCCGATCATGAGCACGCCGACGCGATACGTGCGCGGCGGTTCGATGACCCGCTGCGTCGAGCCGAGCCCAGCGATGAGGATGAAGACAATGAAAAAAATCGTCCCGATGCCGACGAGCACGCGCATAGTGATGGCCTCCTTTCCATCGTTGGCGAGTTGTGTAGTTACTAGATTGATTCCATATCGATCTGTTACTGAACGTTGCGATCACAGCAGCCTCTCCCTCTGGGAGAGGGGGACCGCGAAGCGGTGGAGCGGGTCCCCTGTACGTTTGATGCATTCGTAGGGCATAACTCCTCGCGGGTGCGCGCACGAAAAGTTACGAGTGCCTGCGCGCACCGGCGACATCAAACAGCCTACGGATTCAAAGACCGTACAAGCGACCCTCTCCTGGCGCTGCGCTTCGCTCCGCACCTGTCCTCTCCCAGAGGGAGAGGCTGCTGACTTCGTGACGGTCGGCAACAGAACGAAACCATCGCGAAACCGCAACAGCTTCTTATATTTTCTCGCCAGCGTCCCGCATCTTAAAATCTTTATCTTCGTCAATCATCGCGAGCATAATATCCGCGAACACCGGGTCGAACTGCGTCCCCCGCCCTTCCGCGATCTCGCTTCGGGCCACTTCCTGCGGCAGCGCGTCGCGGTAGCTGCGGCGGGAGGTCATGGCGTCGTAGGCGTCGGCGACGGCGATGATGCGCGCCATGCGTGGGATCGCTGCGCCCGCGAGACCGTCGGGGTAGCCGCGGCCGTCGAAACGTTCGTGGTGCGAGCGCGCGCCGACGGAAAGCTCGGGGAATTCGCCGACCGTCTTCAAGATGCTCGCGCCGGCCGTCGTGTGCGATTTGATGATTTCAAATTCTTCGTCCGTCAGCCGCGACGGCTTGTTGATGATGTGCACAGGAACACCGATCTTGCCGATGTCGTGTAGGAGGCCGACGGCGTAGATCGTCGCCTGCGCCCTCGCATCATCGCCGGCCCGCCGCGCAATCTCGCGCGCGTACTTCGCGACGCGCTCCGAGTGGCCGCTCGTGTAGCGGTCTTTCACGTCGATTGTCTTCGCGAGCGCGAGGATGAGTTCACCAAACAGCCGCTTGCTCGACGCGAGGCGCTCCTCTGCGAGCGCCGTCTTGCGCTCGACCTCGCTTTCGAGGTGCGTCTGGAGATATTCGTAGCGCAAGATGCGAGCGACGCGCAAGCGCAGCACGTCGGGGAAAAACGGCTTGTGCAAAAAATCCGTCGCCCCGGCCGTAAAGCCGCGCGCCTCGAGGTCCGGCGTCATGTCGCCCGTCAGCAGGATGACGGGGAGCTCTGCCGTCTCCGGCGTCTCGCGGATGCGCGCGAGGATCGTCATGCCGTCGAGGTCCGGCATCATGTAGTCGAGCAGCACGAGATCGACCGTGTGCGCCGCGAGATACGCAAGCGCATCCTTTCCGCTCGTCACGGGCACGACATTGTACGCGTCCCCGAGGATATGCTCGACCATCATGAGCGTCATCTCGTCATCATCGACTGCCAGCACGCACGGAGGCAGGCCGAGCGTCAACGACTGCACCGACTTTGCTTCTTTCTTCGTCCCCATGTCTCCAGCACCTTCTTTCTTTCTCATGTCCATTTTAGCAGATGATAACACAAAAATGACGCAAAGCGGCACGAAATGCAGTTTTTTGGCACGAAATGCAGAAAACAAGAAACCGAAGGATTTTCCGGTAACGGATTTCCTTCGGTTTCGTCTTGTTATGCCTCCCCCTCTGGGGGAGGTGCCGAGCGAATGCGAGGCGGATAAGCAGACGCACGGCGCTTTAGCGCCGATGCGGTCGCTTATGCCGCTTTCGGCGGAGGGTAGTGCAGCAGCGAACTTCCATATCCTTTCGGTAGAATCGAGAATCCCATACGCCGCTACCCTCTCCGACCCCTTCGGGGCCACCTCCCCCAAAGGGGAGGCTTTCAATCCTGCACATGCCGCAGCCGGTATGCTTCGACGGCGGCGCGGAGTTCGGCGCGGCCCTGGCGGCGGACGGGGATGACCGTGCCGTCCGTGAGGATGAACGATTCGCCGCGCGTGTCGGCGATCGCGTCCATGTTTACGAGGTGGCTGCGGCTGACGCGCAGGAAGCGCGGGTCGGAAAAAATCTGGGCGGCTTCCGTCATCGACATGCGCGTCCGGAGCGGCGCGCGGCCTTTCGTGCGGTGGACGAGGATCGCGTGGAGCTCGCTCTCGATGTACGTGATGTCGCGGAGCGGCACGGGGATCGTCTGCGCCGCGATGCGCAGCTCGACGCTGCGTTCCTTCCAGTGCAGCACCTCTCGCGCGCGCCGCATGCATTCGTCGATGTCCGCGGGGCGGATCGGCTTCACGCAGTAATGGAGCGCATTGACCGCAAAGCCATCGACAGCGTACTCGGAGCTTCCCGTCGTAAAGAAAATGACGCACTGCTCGGACATCAGCCGCACCTCTTTCGCGACGTCGATACCGCTGCGCTCGCGCTCGAGCAGGATGTCGAGGAACACGATGTCGGCTGGGGCTGCGCGGAATGCGGCGAGGAATTCGTCCACATTGCTGTATTCGCGCACGCGGAACAGCTCTTCCTCTTTTTCTTTCGTCATCCAATACTGGATGAGCATCGCGAGACGCTCGCGCGATTCCCGGTCGTCGTCAAGGATCATGAGGCGCATCCCGAATCCTCCTTTCTGGAAAAAATCCACGTTCGTCCATCCGCTCCGTTCATGTTCGAATATCTCCTCCTAAAAAATGTCTTCCAAATCGATTACGTGCCAGATTCCACGAAGCGCTTCAGGATCGGGTAGCCGTACGGCTCGGAGGCGAGCGCCTTGATCGTGCCGAAGAATGCGAAAATCACGGACGGGATGATGGCGATGCAGAGGATGGCGGCGGCAATCATCAGGTCATCGTCATTGTCCGCCAGGCCGGCGAGTACCGTCCCGACGCCGATGACGCCGATGAAGGCGAGCGAGAAGAGCTGCCAGGCAAGCGCCTGCTTCGCATGCGGCCGCACAAAGTCATTGTTTCGGAACACGACCCAAAACAAGGCGGGCAGCCAGACCGCGCCGACGCCGCTGACGATCCAGCTCGCATGCGCGGCCGCAGCCGCGAGGCGCTGGGCTAACGTTGGTTGATTCATATCGTTCGCTTCCTTTCGTTGGACGATGATAATTCACGCATTCTACGCCTCCCCCTCTGGGGGAGGTGGCCCCGAAGGGGTCGGAGAGGGTAACGGCCTAGGATGATCCTCTATCCTTTCGATAGAATCGTGAATCTCGTAACTACGTGACCCTCCGCAGCAAGCTGCATAAGCGACCGCATCGGCGCTAAAGCGCCGTGCGTCTGCTTATCCGCCTCGCATTTCGCTCGGCACCTCCCCCAAAGGGGAGGCTTAAGATCGGCGATTTACCTCGTCCGGAACAGCTGCACCCAGTAGGATCCGTACGCGCTGCCCTCCTCGTAGCAGTAGCCGACGCCGAGCTCGCGGAGCTCCGGATCGAGGATGTTCGCGCGGTGGCCTGGCGAATTCATCCACTGCTCGACGACGGCCTCGGGCGTGTCCGCACCGGCTGCGATGTTCTCCGCGACGCGGCGGTAGCTGCCGTCGATGATCGAGAAGCACGACGATCCGTCGGGACGCGTATGCGAGAAGACGGAGACGATTTCCTCGGCACGGATGTCCGCATCTTCGCAGAGCTCTGCGGACAACGTCAATGGATCGAGGCCATACGCGGCACGATTCTCATTGACCGCATCGAGCACGCCCGTGGCGTAGTCGGCATAATTGCCATCGTCGTAAGAACCGTCGTCATCGTAGGCGTCTTCATCGTCGTCATAATATTCGTCGTCATCGTCGTAGTATTCATCATCGTCATCGTAGTACTCGTCGTCGTCATCGTCGTAGTATTCATCATCGTCATCGTAGTACTCGTCGTCGTCATAATCTTCGTCATCGTCATAACACGAGCCGTCCGAGCAATCTTCGTCCTCGTCATCATAGAGCGAGCCGGACGGGAATTCCTCCCATGCGATCTTTACTGCCTGCTCGGCCAGCGCTTCGACGAGGTCGTCATCAAGCAGATGGTCGCACCCCGCCGCCTCCGCGCGATCCCAGATCTCGCCCTCGACATCCGAGACGATGTTGGGATCGTCGAGGTCTTCGTCCTCCATGACGGCCATGACGGCCTCGCCCGAGATATTGCCGAGCCGCTCGTAAAACTCGTCCTCGTCCATCGCATCCCAGTCAAGCGAAGCGGCAAAGACGGGAGACGCGAACGGCAAAGGCGCGTCGAGAGGAGCAAAGGATAAAGCCACGCCGAGCACGCCGACGCGCAAGAAAAAAGAAAAAGATTTCATGTTGTGGTTCACCATCCTAAGTTCACGCGAAGGGCTCTCAACCTATGGAGCTGATGATGTTATAAAAATGTTACAATTCATTGCGAGCGTAACAAATATAGCAGCCTTCCCCTCAGGGAAAGCAGACACTTAGCGCTTTAGCGCTTAGTGGTCGCTTTATCCTTTAGGTAGAAGGGGGACCGCGAAGCGGTGGATAAGCAGACACTTGCCGCTTCAGCGGCTTAGTGGTCGCTTATGCCGCTTGCGGCTAAGGGTCCCCTGTACGTCAAAGGGATTCGTACGTTGTATGTTTCGCGGGTGCGAGCACGAAACATTTCTGGTGCCTGCGCGCACCGGCGACATCAAACAATCTACGGATTCACTGGCCGTGCAAGCGACCCTCTCCTGGCGCTGCGCTTCGCTCCGCGCCTGTCCTCTCCCTGGGGGAGAGGCTGCTGTAGAAGTTACGTTCGGCAATAGATAATGCAGTTTCCGCCTAGCAACCGTCACTTATTCTTCTCCCGCGTCCTCCGCAATCCCATCGACGATCTGCGTGATGTACGCCGCCGGGATGTCACAGGCGGTCGGCACAGCCTCATGGTAGGCGCGGTAGGCTGAGAGGGCGGCAGATGTGTCGCCGCGGTCGTCGTAGATGTTTCCGGCGATGCGGTGTGCAACGAACGCATCCTCGTCGGCGGCGAGTGCGGCGTCGCAGTCGGCGAGCGCGGCGTCATCGTCGCCCATCGAGCGATGGATGTCGGCGCGGGCGACGAAGGCGCGGGCGTAGTTCGCATGATGGACGAGCACATCGTCCACCATGGCGAGCGCCGTGTCCGTGTCGCCCTCGCGTCCCGCGACCATGGCGAGGCCGCAGGTCGCGGCGGGATTGTCCGCGTCAAGCGCGGACGATCGCGTGTATTCCTTCGCGGCGAACGACGTCAGGCCGAGCTCGAGGTACATATCACCGTTCTCGGATTTCTTCGGCGCGTCCTTTTTCGCTTTCGCCTGCTTCTCGCGCTCCTTCGCGACGTCTTTCGCGTGCGAGCGCTCATCCTTCAGCCATTTATCGCGCGCGCCGCTCTTTGCGTCTGACGCATAGGCGCGCGCGACGAGCGTCTGGAACTGCGCAGCGTTGCCGCTGGCCGCGAGTGCCGCTTTCAGCGGCGCATAGGCTGCGTTTTCGTCGAGGAAATCGATCGCGCCGTCCGCATCGGTGCGGAACGACCACGCCGCAAAGTTTTCGCAGTCGTGGAAGCCTTTCGCGATGCCGCCGGCGATGAGATATGATTGCTCCTCGGCATCGAGGCCGTCTTCCTCGCCCTCCGCCGTCAGCAGCAACGTTTTGTCAACATAGATATTTCCGAGCGTCTCCGCGTCCGTCCCGACCGTCGGGTGGCCGATGCCGTAGGCCGTCATGAGCTTTGCCATGCGGTCACGGCGCACGCGCGTGTCCGGGTGGTCGCTCGGGAAAAAGAAATCTTCGAACTGGCTGCTGTGCTCCGTGAAGTACAGCATGCGCGCCATCATGGCGGCCGGGCCGCCGGGATTGAAGCCGGCGCTCGCCATCGTGTAGAAGCCGCTCTCGTCCGCGCGCTTCTCGCTCGCGACGGTCGTGTTCTTGATGACGAGGAAATTCGTGAACACCGACGGCAAGAGGCTGCCGACGCCGACGGACGAGACGTCGAAGGCATCGAGCGCGACATCGGCCGCCATGCTCGCGAGGATCGTCTTCTGCGCGTCGCGCGCGACGTGCTGGTTGTAGCCGTGCGCCATCTCATGCGCGAGCACGGCGGCGAGCTCGTCCGCCTGGTAGTGGCAGGCGGAGACGAGCTTGTCATAGACGCAGACATGATCGGCGTAGTCGCAGTACGCATTGAATTCATCCTTGTGGAGCACCTGCCAGCGGAACGGCAGCGAATTGTTCTTCAGCGCGTAGTCTCCGCGCTCGACGAGGCGCGTCATGACATCATCGGTCACAGAAACGGCGCGCTCATCCGGCGCGCCGTCCTCCTCTTGGGATTTGCCTGCTTCTTTGAACAGTTCGGCCTGCACGGCCGGATTGTCGCCGAGCGTGAGGAGCTGCGAGCGCATCATCGAGCCCATGAGCGCGCCGACGCCGAGTTCGAGGACGTCGTCGATGCCGAATTTTGCTTCCGCGCGCGGCGCGTATCCAGCAAGTGGCGTACCCGTCACGAGCATCATCGCCGCCAAAAGCGCCGCGAGCGTTTTCTTTCCGACGTGTTTCCACACACGTTGCGGTTTCATGGATATCCTCTCCACTCTCTCAATATCATGAAGTTTAACCGGATGGCGCTCAAATCACGCCTCCCCCTCTGGGGGAGGTGGCCCCGCAGGGGTCGGAGAGGGTAACGTAATAACTACATTCTCATTCCTTTCGATAGAAATACAGAACTCACCATACGCTACCCTCCACAGCAAGCTGCATAAGCGACCGCATCGGCGCTGAAGCGCCGTGCGTCTGCTTATCCGCCTCGCATTCGCTCGGCACCTCCCCCAGAGGGGGAGGCTTAGGAACGTGGGCATCGTCAGGCGGCCGCTGCAATGCCGCTGTTGTACTCCTTCACCCACGAATACGTGAGGTAGAGGCTCGCGATCGAGACGATCGGCATGAGATAGACGGAAATCTGCTGGAGCAAGAGGCTGGCGATCCAGCAGCCGAAGAACAGCATCGCGCCCTTCTTCGCGCCTGCCGCGTAGAAACCGCCGGCGTTCAAGAAAAACGCGAGGAGCATGGCAACAACCATGCTTTTCGGCTGGACGGTGGTGAGAGATTTTTCATTCGACATGGTGAGTTCCTCCTTTGATGGAAAGATGTTTAGAACCATTGCAAGGCGAGGAGCCGCCTTTTTCTTTTACAAGCTTACCGTATCATAAATCGGAACCATTTCGTCGCAAAGCGGCACGAAATGCAGATTTTTGGCACGAAATGCAAAAAACAATTTTTTCGCGTGCCATCACGTCGAAATAATTCACCACGGCTGCGGCGTCATCGGCGTGACGACGCCGAAGGCGTAGCCTTTGTCCTTCAAAATCTGGATGATTGTCGGCAAGGCCTTGATCGTCTCCTCATGGCCCTCGGACGAGTGCATGAGGATGATGGCCGTGTGCGCGGCGACTTCCTGATCCGTTTCAAAAGAGATGTTGTCGATGAAATCCTGCGCGACCGGATGGCCGGGCGCGGCGTCGGCGGAGCTCACGTTCCAGTCGTGCTCGACGTATCCATTCGCGCGGATGGCGGGCGCGTACGCGGACGTGAAGTGTCCGATCGTGCCGCCGGGCGCGCGCAGGATGAGCGGCCGCACGCCGAGGATTCCATAGATGATCTCATCCGTGCGCTCCATCTCGGCGAGGAAGCCGTTCACGTCCGGATACAGTTTTTCATAGCGATGGTCATAGCTGTGGTTGCCGATGGCGTGGCCTTCATCATAGATCCGATGAAGAACATCCGGATGCGCCTCGGCCTGCTTGCCCGTGACATAAAATGTCGCATGGACGCCGGCCTCGCGCAAGATGTCGAGCACGGCCGGCGTATTCTTGCCGTCCGGCCCGTCGTCAAACGTCAGATAGACCGTCTTGCCCGCACGGTATGGCGCGATGTCCGGCAGCGCCGTCGTGAGCCCCTGCGCCCGCCGCTCGGCCAGCGTGTGCTGGTCGTAGACGGGGACGTCCGGGGCATCCGGCGCGAGGTTCGAAAAGTCGTCCGCCGCGAAGACGCGCGTCGGCTCTTGCGGCTCGGCCGGGGGATTTGTGGTTTCTTCTTGCGCTTGCTCTTGCGCTACCGATTGCGTGGACGTTTGCGGTTTCGATGGGGAAACAGCGAACGCGGCGAACGCAATGAGTACGAGGAGGATGAGCGCTAGGCTGGGGAAAATTTTTTTGGAGTTTTGTTGCATGGTTGTCCTTTGGAATTCTATGGGGTCGTTGAAAAAGTTACTAGATCAAATTCATGTCCATCGATTACCGAACGTAACTTTTGCAGCAGCCTTCCCCTCCGGGGAAGGGGGACCGCGAAGCGGTGGAAAGGGTACAAGGATGCGATTTGTAACAAATCCCGTGTTCGTTACATAGCAGTACGGATTCAGAGAACGTGCTGCTATGTTGATACAATGTATTCGCTCGGCTATCGCACCCTTGTACCCTCTCCGCCTCGCATTCGCTCGGCACCTCTCCCATGGGGAGAGGCTGCCGGGGGGGCGTTACGATTGGCAACAGATGGATACAACTTATGGAATCACAGTTTATTTCAGAATTGTGATCCGTCCTTGTGCCTCACGGTAACTTTCCGGCACCTCTCCATTGAGTTCTTCTTTGAGGTAGTTCACGATCGCGGCCTTGTCGGCGTAGCCGATGCTGGTTGCGGTGATGGCGCCGGGTTCGACGCAGTGGCCGTAGGCGTCGCCGCCGCGGACGACGAATTCGACGGTGACGACACGATACGTTGCGTCCATGTCGAAAGGCTTCCCGCCAACGCTTGTGATCCGGACCCGCGAACCGAGGTTCTTCGGTGCGAAGTATGTGCTGCCCGGATACTGCCGGCCGTTTTCATACGGCACGCGCGTGTCGATCGTGTACGTGATGCCCGCGACTTGTGGGAACGCGCCGATGGCGCGTGGCGTCGCGCACGTCGCTGCCTCGAGGAGCTCGAGGAGGTCGCTGCCTTTGAGCGTCATGACGTAGAGCACATTGTTGTACGGGACGGCGCGCGAGATGTCGCCGAGCGTCACCGTACCAGCCGGGATGCTGGCGCGGATGCCGCCGCCATTCGTGATGGCCGCGTCGACCTTCACGCCATCGAGCACCGTTGCCTGGTTTGCCTGCCAGAGGAACGCGTCCGCGACGAAGTCGCCCGCATTCATCTCCATCGTGCGCACGCCCGGGTCACGCGTCGCGTCGAGCGGGAACGCCGACGTGCCGATGGGCTTCGACAGCTGCGCGTTGACGTCGTCCGCCACGCGGTCGATGAGCTCTGCCACCTCTTTGTCCTGCTTGCGGTTTTTGTCGAACGGCAGCAGTTCTTCCTGCCACTTGCCGTCTTTCCAGACGATGTGGCCGATGTTCTTCGTGTAGCTGCCCGTCTCGGCGAGCAGCGCGCCATTGATGTAGAGATTTTTCACCGCATGGTCGTGGCCGTCGATGAAGATGTCGATGCCCGTGACGTTTTCGAGCACGTCATTCGAGCGGTTGCCGACGTTGAAGTTCTCGCTGCCCATGTGGCCGACGGCGACGATGAGGTCGCAGCCGAGTGCCTTCAGATAATTGACTTCTTTTTGTACAGCGTTATACAAATCCTTGCCTTGCAAGAACTTCAGTCCCGCGACGGCCATCGGCGAGGCGCTCGTCGCGGCCTCCGGCGTCGTGATGCCGACGATGCCGATCTTGTGGTCGCCCTTGCGGACGATCGTCACGGGCTGCGCGAAGAGCTCGCCCGTCGCCTCGACGATGATGTTGCACGCCATCATCGGGAAGCGCGCCTCGCGGATGCGCGCGAGCGTCACGTCCTGCCCGTAGTCGAACTCATGGTTGCCGAGGCACATCGCGTCGTAGCCGACCGCGTTCATGAACTGGATGGCTGACGCACCCTTGCTGAAATTCACGAGGTTGTTGTCCTGGATGGCGTCGCCTGCATCGACGAGCAGCACCTGCTTGCCCTCGGCCAAAAGTTCGTCGCGCAGGCCAGCGACGGCCGCCATGCCGTTCACGCCGTCCGCGGCGGAGCGCTGGTCATAGCCGTGCGTGTCATTCGTGTGCAGGATGACGAGGTCGGAAAAATCTGCCGCAAACGCCGTGCTGGTGAGGAGGCACAGCGCGAGCAGCAAACTGCAAAACAATCGCTTCATGGAACATTCCTCCTTGGAGCTTTTTTACATCAACATCATCGTCGAGAAGAAATAGTACGCGCCGATCGCGCCGACGACGATGCTTGCATACCAGAACATGATCTGCTTGACGAGCGCCGTCAGCGACGCGAGCAGGATGGCGATCTGCAGGTACGTCAGGCCGCTCGAGAAGCCCGTGCGGAGTTCGAGCGAGTGGTCACGCTTCGCCTCGAGGCCTTTCGCCGTCTCACTGATCTCCTGCTCCTCCTGCTTGTACTGCTCGATCTTCTCCTGATATTTCGCGATGGTCTTCTCCGCCTGCTCGCGGTCAAACTGGGTCTCATGGAGCTTGATCTGGTCGATCTGCACCTTGTATGTGTTTTCCTTCAGGCTCTTCGCCTGGTAGTACGCCCACTGGTCGGACGCCTGGCTCTGCGCGAGGATCGCGGCATTCGTCAAGCCGCCGGCCTTCAGCGACGAGAACGTCGCGCAGATGGCGAGCAAGAGCGCCGTCAGCGCCACGAGCTTCGTCTGGCGGTCAGAAAATTTTTTTCTCGCCGTCTTCGGTCTTTTTTTCTTCTGCCATAGAGTATTGCCTCCTGTTTTTCAAAAAAATAGGAAAAGGGCTGGGGCAGCTAGGTGCTGCGGCAGCCCTTCCCGGATGGGGATGTGGGAACGCCGGCATCGGCGATCCCTTAGGAAAGGAGTGTGGGAAGGAATTGGCCCCGGAGCGAGTGAACGTAACCGTCCGAGGCACGCTGCCCTTCAGCGCCTCATTTCAGCGAGCTTTCTTCTTCAGCTTGCCCTTGCGCTTTTTCGGTTTCTCTTCCTCTTCTTCCTCGTCTTCGTCCTCCTCATCCTCGTCGTCATCATCGTAATCATCATCATCGTCATCGTCGTCATCATCATCATCGTCGTCGCCGCCGATGCCGCGCGCTTTCAGCGCCTGGGCGGCAGCGGCACGCTTCTGGAGGATGTCGAGCGAATGACCGGACTGGTCACGGATCTCGATGAGCTCATCCGTTCTCAGGCTCTTGTATTCTTCCGTCAGCTTGTCGATGTCGTCGGAATACTTATCGACCTTCTCGCTGAGATCATCGAGCTTGTCGTTGAATTCATCGAGCTTCTTGTCGAGGAAATCCAGAAATCCCATGGTGCACCTCCTAGATGGGACACGGCTCTCAAACTACGCCTCCCCCTCTGGGGGCAATGGTATTAAGTTAAGCGATGGTAGCTACCAAATAACGCCTCCCCCTCTGGGGGAGGTGCCGAGCGAATGCGAGGCGGAGAGGGTAACGTATGAACAAACTCTGTATTCCTATCGAAAGGAATGAGAATGCAGTTACTGCGCTACCCTCTCCGACCCCTGCGGGGCCACCTCCCCCAAAGGGGGAGGCGTAGTTTGTGAGCTCCGCTTATCACTAACTTAATGACATTGCCTCTGGGGGAGGTGCCGAGCGAATGCGAGGCAGATAAGCAGACGCACGGCGCTTTAGCGCCGATGCGGTCGCTTATGCAGCTTGCTGCGGAGGGTAGCGCAGTAACAAGATTCCAAATCCTTTCGATAGAATCGAGAATCTCATACGCCGTTACCCTCTCCGACCCCTGCGGGGCCACCTCCCCCAAAGGGGGAGGCGTCAGGCGCATCGCTTACTCGTCGTAATCGCCGCCATCATCGTAGCCGCCGTCATCATATCCGCCGTCGTCGTAGCCGCCATCGTCGTAGCCGCTGTCGTCATAGCCGCCGTCATCGTAGTCGCCGCTGTCATCGTAGCCGCCATCGTCGTAGTCGGCGCTGTCGTCATAGTCGGCGCTGTCATCGTAGTCATCGGCATCATCGAAGTCCTCGTCCATGTCATCGGCATCATCGAAGTCCTCGTCCATGTCGGCGTCATCATCGAAATCTCCGTCCATGTCGTCGGCGTCATCGTCGTAGTCCTCGTCCATGTCGTCGGCATCATCATCGAAGTCCTCGTCCATGTCGTCGGCATCGTCGTCGTAATCTTCATCGAGATCGTCGGCGTCGTCATCATAGTCTTCGTCGAGGTCTTCATCCTCATCGTCGAAGTCCTCGTCTTCGTCATAATCTTCGTCATCGAGGTCTTCATCGTCGTCATAGTCTTCGTCATCGAAGTCCTCGTCATAATCTTCATCATCGTAGTCTTCTTCGTCGTCATAATCTTCGTCGTCGAAGTCTTCGTCATCATCGTAGTCTTCTTCCTCTTCTTCCCACTCCTCGTACTCTTCCTCGTATTCTTCCCATTCTTCCGTCTCTTCTTCGATTTCATCGATGTCGAGGTCATCCCAATCGACGTCGCTGTCATCGACGAGCACGAAGACCACGAAGTCCGGGGAGGTCTCATAGATCGTGTACTCTTCTTCCGTCACGATGATGTAACCCATGTAGTACGCATAGGCCGGGACGCTGAGGCCGGCGCGGGACGCGGCGCCCGACAGCATCTTCGCCGTGCACTTCTGGTTCTTGCCGCGGCCGTCCTTCTTGACTTTCTGCTGCGGTTTCGTCGGCTTCTTGACCTTGCCGTGTTTCTTGTGCTTCTTGCCCTTCTTGTCGTGGTTCGTCACATGGGTCGTAGCATGCGAGGAAGCGGCTTCCACGACGCTTCCCTGCAGGAGTCCCATGTCATTCGTCGTCCCGACCGGCGCGATGCCGAACGCGACGCTGAGGCCGAACGAGCACGCGACGAGCAGTGCAAGGCGTTTGTTCTTTTTCTGGTTGTTCATCGTGAGTTTCATGACAATCCACATCTCCTTGATCTTCCGCCATCCGGCGGCCACAGATTTCCTTCTCTGCGAAAAATATAGCAGATTCCGCATTCCTGCGGTCAGAACGTGGCACGAAATGCAGTTTTTTGGCACGAAATGCAAAAAACAATTTTGGGTCGAGAAAATAATACGAAATAATACTTGTAATTTCGCCTCCCCCTCTGGGGGAGGTGCCGAGCGAATGCGAGGCGGATAAGCAGACGCACGGCGCTTTAGCGCCGATGCGGTCGCTTATGCAGCTTGCTGCGGAGGGTAGCGCAGTAACGAGATTCAAAATCCTTTTGTTAGAATCGAGAATCTCATACGCCGTTACCCTCTCCGACCCCTTCGGGGCCACCTCCCCCAGAGGGGGAGGCGTAGTTACCTTATCCCTTATTCCTCATCGTCATAATCTCCGCCGTCGTCGCCGCCATCGTCGTAGTCGTCGCCACCGTCGTCGTAGTCTTCCTCGCCGCCGTCGTCTTCTTCGTAGTCTTCTTCCTCTTCTTCCTCGTAATCCTCCTCTTCTTCGTCCTCTACATCTTCATCGTCTTCATCATCGTAGTCTTCGTCATCATCTTCGTCATCTTCGTCATCTTCATCATCATCGTCATCATCGTAATCATCGTCGTCATCGTCATCGTCATCGTCGTCATCGTCGTCGTCATCATCATCGTCGTCATCGTCATCGTCGTCATCGTCATCGTCATCATCGTCGTCATCGTCATCGTCATCATCGTCATCGTCGTCGTCATCATCATCGTCGTCATCGTCATCGTCGTCATCGTCATCGTCATCATCGTCGTCATCGTCATCGTCATCATCGTCGTAGTCGTCTTCGTCGATGTCGTCCCAGTCGATGTCGTCGTCGTCTTCGAGCTCGAACTCTTCGTAGTCGTCGGAGTCCATGTAGTCCTCGTATTCATCGTCTGTGAGGAGCTCATAGCCCATGATAGAGGCGTACGTCGAGGCGCTGACGCCGGCGGCGCGCGCGGCTTTGCTGATCATGGATTTCGTGCACTTCTGCCCGCCGCCTTTGCCGCCGCGGCCGCCGCCGGATTTGCGGGAGGATTTGCTGTCACGGCCGAGGTTGCGGCGGAGCTTGTCTGCGAGGCTGCCGGCCTTGTTTTTCTTCGAGCCGTGGCTGCGGCTGTCGTCGCCACCATCGTATTTCACCGCGATGATCTCGTCATCTTCGCCCTCGAGCTCGAAATCACTGAGATCGTCGATGTTGGCGTAAATGATATAGACCTTGTTGCCGTCTTCATCCGTGCCTTTGATGATCTCCGGCTCTTCGTCGTCGGAGAAGAGCTCGTCGAGGTCCGGCTTCTCGTCGAACGCGATGACGATATGCCCCTCGTCCTCGCCGTCGAGCTCGAACCAGCCGTACTCATCGAGATCGAGATTCGGATAGTCCAAGCGGATCTTGCCGCGGTTGCCCTGCTTGTCGGTGAAACGGATTTTGTATTCGTGCGTAGCCATGGTGTTGTCATCCTTTCAATGTATAAAAGTGGTGAACCCTCTAATCTCATGCCTCCCCCTCTGGGGGAGGTGGCCCCGAAGGGGTCGGAGAGGGTGACGTAGTAACAAATTCTATATCCCTATCGATAGGAATGAGAATGTAGTTACGTCGCTACCCTCCGCAGCAAGCTGCATAAGCGACCGCATCGGCGCTAAAGCGCCGTGCGTCTGCTTATCCGCCTCGCATTCGCTCGGCACCTCCCCCAAGGGGGGAGGCGTGTATACCTTTACTCGTAAACTGTTGTTGTAATCTCGCCGTTCTTCAACTCATACGAGGCGAGGTCGGACATGGCGTAGTCGCCGGTCGGGGTGATGAAATCGAAGACGTAGCCGTATGTGCCGTCTTCGAGCAGCTCGTCGGAGACCGTCGGGTTGTCGCCGATCGTGAACGTCTCGGCGTCGACCATGACGACGTCTTCGCCGCCGCCATGGATGGACGCGCCGTAGAACTGCGTCGTGATCTGGTCGCCGGCTTTGAGCTTCACGAGGTTGCGGTCGGCGGCGCCTTTTTCATTGAGGCCGGCGCGCGCGCCGAGGATCTTGTACGCCTGCGCATGGATGTCAAAGGCGACGAACAGGTTCATCTGCTCGCCATTGAGCTTCATCGGGATGGCGTACGTGATGTGGTTGTCCGTCTCGTTCGTCACGTCGATGTAGACCGGATGCTTGTCGAGCATGACCCACGTGCCGTCGAAATTGTCCTTGCACATGCCGCTGTCCCAATCCATGTCGACGTTCGCGTCGTTGCCGAGCATGAGGAGCGCGTCCTTGCCCTCGTCATACCAGATGAGGTCGCAGCGGATCGTCGCGAGGTTTTCCATCTGCTGCTCGTTGAGCTTGCAGAAGACTGTGCCATTTTCATCGGCGTCGAGCGCGAGGTCTTCCATGCTGCTGACGTCGAACATCGCGGAGCGCGTCTGTCCTTTCGGCGCCTTGCCCGTCGCGAGGTAACGATAAAGTTTCTTGTAGCTGTCACTCGCGGCGCGCACATCTTCAAACACCGGCTGCTGCTCGACCTGGTACGGATAGTAGCACGACAGGCCGTGCGACTCCGTCTTCAGGTCGCCGCTCACCTTGTAAACGACGGCCGCGTCGAGCGCCGCCACGACATCCTTCGACGTCTTCGGCAGCAGCTTTTCCGTCCGCTGCGCGAAATCGCCGAGGTCGATCATGTTCGTGAAGCCCGTGTCACGCGTGTTGCCGCCGAAATTCTCGGACTTCTTGGCCTGGCGGCCATAGCGCGAGAAGAATTTCTTCGGGTCGGCCTGCGCGACCTTCATCGCTTCGTCGCCCATCTTTTCATAGGCCGCGCGCAACTGCGGCAGCTTCGAGAGATCCGTGACGGAGAGCGTCGCTTCGTCCTCCGTGCCGACGTCCTCGCAGCCTTCCATATACGCGTTGCAGATGACTTTCGCGAGCACGAGCGGATCGCTGCCGACGCCCTTGTGGAAGCCGTCGACGATGCCCGTGTAGTACCAGCCGTTGCCCGGCTCGAGCTCCTGCGAGGCCACGAGATAGCGGCCATAGCCTTCGAACGTGTTCGCCACGCCATACGTCGCCATGAGGCAGCAGTCGAAGCCGACGATGTCAAAGGGCGGCTTCTCCAAGTTTTTGTCGTACGTGCTCGCGAGCGCGTCCTGCATCTGGTTCAGCGACATCATGTTGCCGGAGCGCTCATCGTAGCAAGCGCCGCCGACCGTGCCGCCGCCGTGATCCCAGACGATGAGGATGCGGTGATCTGCTGCATAGTTGTCATTCGCATAGTGCAGGAAATCGGCAAACGTGTCCGTCGCCGCCATGTCGGCATCGGCCTTGTGCGCGACTTTGCGCAGGCCGTCCTTGTCGTAGACGAAGCGGTCGATCTCCTTGCGCTTGATGTCTTTCGTGTGCCATTTCTTCGCGCCGCCCGTCTGGATGACGAACGTCACGCCCTCGGGCGGAGGATTCTTCGTGAGCTCCGCGAGGTCGGAAGACGCCGCGCCATTCTCGGACTCGAGGTCCGTGCCGCAGACGTACATCTCGACGACCCACGTGCCCGTCGTCTTCTCGCCGAGGCCTTCGATCTTCGCGTGGCTCGCCTCCGAAGACTCGTCGTCGCTGCAGCCGGTGAAGGCAAACAGCATCAGCAGGATGCAGAGCACGGCCGCCAGGGCTCTCCACAGCCCGGCGCGCCGCCGCATGGAACCATCTTCTTTCATACCATTCATCTCCTTCGTTGTCTCTCTTGTGTGAAAATTTTCTCTGCGTCTATCATACCGCAAACAAACGCGAAGAAGTACCCCCCCGAACTTGCGCCGAAATTGGGGCTTGACAAATTTAAAACAGGCGTTCAAAATTTTCAAAAGAGAAGGCTGTTGCAGTTCCTGAAACGGTCTCATAAGATTGCCGACCGTAACTCTTACAGCAGGCTCTCCCTCTGGGAGAGCTGGCGCGCGCAGCGCGACTGAGAGGGTACAAGGGTGCGATTTTGCCCGAATACAAAAAATTCTCCAAAGCATCTCGTTTTAAGTCCAACCAGCTCGATGCTTTGAAAGTTGCTTATTTTTTGCTCGGCTATCGCACCCTAGTACCCTTTCCACCGCTTCGCGGTCCCCCTTTCCCAGAGGGAAAGGCTGCTGTATCCGTTACGCTCGGCAACAGGTGCATATGGAATTGGTCTAGCAACGAACTTCCATATAATTCCATATAAATCGAAAGGAGGCACGCACGATGGACACCGAACTCCTCATCTATCTCTGTGACGACGAGAAAGCGTCCATCCGCGCCCTCACGTCGCTGCTCGCGAATGAGCACCGCGTCCGCGTGGAAGCGTTCGACGCGGGGACGAAGCTCTTGGCCGCGATTGGGAAGCAGATGCCGGACCTCGTGATCCTCGACATTTTTATGAAAGGACTCGACGGCATCGCCGTGCTGCGCGAGATCCGCGCGGCGGCCGGGGATCTTCCGGTCGCGCTCTGCAGCACGAGCACGGAATTTGCCATGGACGGCTACCGCCTGCGCGCCGCGCGCTATCTCGAAAAGCCTGTGAGCCAGGAAGACATCCACGAGCTCGTCACGTTCGCGCGGACTGTCCATCGCGCACGGCCCGTGTTCCGCCTCGGCAAGGACGAGACGGTGCCGCTCGCGGACATCCTGTATCTCGAGCAGCAAGATCATCGCATCGCGCTCCACCTCGTGAGCGGCGAGACGAAATACGCGTATGGCCGCCTCGACCGCCTCGAGCCCTTAGGCCCGGCGTTCGTCCGCAGCCACAAGAGCTACCTCGTGAACCTCGACCACGTGCTCGCCATCGACGACGAGCTCTCCGTCTTCCGCATGCGCGGCGGCGGCACGGCCTACATCCGCAAGGGCGCGATCCCCGCGATGCGGCGGCGCTATGATGACCGGCTCATCGAGCGCGTGAGGCTGTCATGAGAGAAAAACTTTGGCACGTCCTCGACGGCCTCCGAGCGCAACGCTGGTCGCCTGGCCATGCGATTGCGATCGTCATCGTGCTTCTGCTCGCCATCGCGTTCTTCCTCACGCTGCCATACCGCCTGCGCTCGCTGGCCGGCGGCGCGATGACCGTGCGCCACGTCACGGAGGCGACGGCCGTCGTGAACGGCCGCCCGCAGACGATCACGCTGCCGCATACGTTCCGCGATTTGCCGCCGGGCACGCCGATCTCGCTGACGTTTTCCGTCGACACGCGCGCGTCGTTCTCCCTGCTCGTCAAGACGGTCTACGCGCCGACGGAAGTCGCGTTCAACGGCGAGACGATCAGCGCCTACGGCACGAAGGGCACGTACCCGTCGTTCCTCGACGATCCGCCGACGACCGTGCGCATCTTCAATTTCCGTCCGGACGCGAATGGCATGCGCACCGGCACGATCACCGTCACGTACGAGTTCCCGCACGACCGCGCCAAGCTCCCCGTCACGCCGTTTGCCATCAGCAACACGGCCGGCCTGTTCCGCTACGAGTTCGGCGGCCTCATGTTCTCGTTTTTCGTCGAGATCTTCCTCGTGCTCATGGGGCTCGCGCTCGTCCTGTTGTCGTTTTCCATTTACGACATCGAAAAAAGCCGGGCCATGCTGCTCTTCCTCGGCCTGTTCTTCCTCGCCGTCGGCGTCTGGAACATCGGCGAAAATGATTTTTCCGTCTTCGCCCTGCAAAATCCTGCGCTGCTGTACATGATGGCGTTCACGGGGCTGTTCTTCGTCATCGCGCCGCTCTACGGCTTCGCGCTGAACGCCGTGACGTTCCGCTGGCAGCGGCTGCTGACGGCCGTCTTTTACCTCGAGGTGCTGCTGCCGACGGCAGCGCTCGTGCTCCAGCTCGCGGGCCTCGTCATGATGATGCAGAGCCTGTTCCTCTTCCACGTGCTCCATCCTGCCGCGCTCGTGCTGCTCGTCGTCGCGCTCGTCTACGAGGCCGTCCACGAGAAAAATGTGCGCGCGCGCTGGGTCCTCGTCCCCGTCGCCGCGCTCCTGTTGTCCGCCGTGCTCGAGGTGATGAACTACTACGTGTTCCACCGCTTCGAGTTCGCGATGCTGTTCCTCGGCGGCGCGTACGTCTTCTTGCTGCTGATGCTCGGCCTCACGGGCGTGATCCTCCGCAAGGACGCGCGCCTGAAGCAGGACTACGAGCGCCAGGCGCACGAGCGCGAGCTCCTCGAGCTCCGCCTCGCCGCGGAAAAGGAGCGCCACGACATGATGCTCGCGGAGGAGCGCCGCCTCTCGGCCATCCGCCACGACCTGAAGCACCATGTCTCTCTCTTCTCTGAACTCGTCCGCCAGGGGAACATCGAACGCATGAAAGCGTATCTCGCGGGCCTGACAAAAACGATCGCATCGAAACGTCCCGCGCGCTACGCCGAAAACCTCGCCGTGAACGCCATTGCCGCGCACTATGCCGCGCTCGCCGAAGCGCAGGGCATCGCCGTGACGATCGACCTCGTCGTCCCCGAGCACGCCGGCCGCCTCACGGACGCCGAGCTCACGTCCGTCTTCGGCAACCTGCTCGAAAACGCCATCGAATCCTGCGCCCGCAGCAACGGTCGCACGCTTGCAGACGCATCGAAACCTGCGCCCCACGAAGTGCGCCACCCGTTCCTCGAGCTCAAGGCGCGCGTCCTCGATGGCCGCCTCGTCATCGTCCTCGACAACACGTGCGCCGCGCCGCCCGCCAAGGACGGCGACCGCTTCCTCTCCGCGAAGCGCGGCAGCCGCGCCCCGGGCCTCGGCCTCTCGTCCATCGCCGCCATCGCCGCCGCCCACAGCGGCCGCGCCACGTTCGACTGCGACGAGCGCGCGTTCCACTCGTCTGTCATTTTGGAACTTTGAGAGGTTGGTGCAGTCACTAGACCCATTCCATAACGATCTGTTGCTGAGCGTTGCGATTACAGCAGCCTCTCCCTCTGGGAAAAGCAGACGCAAGGCGCTTCAGCGCCTATGCGGTCGCTTTATCCTTTAGGTGGAGGTGCCGAGCGTCAGCGAGGCGGAGCGGGTACAAGGGTGCGATTTGTCCCAAATACAAAGAAGCCTTCGAAGCATTACGTTTTAACACAAACGACTCAATGCTTTGAAAGGCTTCTTCTTTTTGTTTGGCTACCGCACCCTTGTACCCTCTCCACCGCTTCGCGGTCCCCCTCTCCCATGGGGAGAGGCTGCTGTATTCGTTACATTCAGCAACAGATACATACGATGATGGTTGAACAACTGCAACAGCCATTTCCCATTGCAACATATTTTTATTTTTTGTGATTGTAAAAAAGTTCTCCAATATCAGAGACAACTGTCCGTTTCTGTGCTACAATAAGAACCGTCATTATCTTATGCATGACGAATGTCCGTGAAATGCGGACACGCGTCAAGGAGGACTTGTTTTATGGAATCACTCATCCCCGCACTCAATGCGATCGACTCCTTCATGTGGGGGCCGCCGCTCATCACGCTCCTCGTGGGCACGGGCATTTATCTCACCGTGCGCCTTGGGCTCATCCAGGTGTTCAAGTTGCCGACGGCGCTGCGCCTGATTTTTTCCGCGAAGAACCAAGGCAAGGGCGACGTCTCGTCGTTCAAGGCGCTCTGCGTCGCGCTCGCCGCGACGGTCGGCACGGGCAACATCGTCGGCGTCGCGACGGCCGTGAAGGTCGGCGGCCCGGGCGCGATCTTCTGGATGTGGGTCGCCGCGTTCTTCGGCATGGCGACGAAATATTCCGAGGGTCTCTTGGCCGTCAAGTATCGCTCCGTCGATGAAAAAGGCGAGATCGCCGGCGGCCCGATGTTTTACATCCGAAACGGCATGGGCGAAAAGTGGAAGCCGCTCGCGACGTTCTTCGCGCTCGCCTGCATCGGCGTCGCGTATTTCGGCATCGGCACGTTCCCGCAGGTGAACGCCATCGTCGACAGCATGGAGATTTCCTTCGGCTTCCCGAAGCTCGCAACGGACGCGATCCTGACGTTCTTCATCGCCGCCATCACGATCGGCGGCCTGCAGAGCATCGCGAAGGTCGCGTCGAAGATCATCCCGTTCATGGCGTTCCTCTACATCGCCGTCTCCATCGGCCTCATCGTCGCGGACTACAGCCGCGTCCCGGACGCCATCGCCATGATCATCTCGGACGCTTTCACTGGCACGGCCGCCGTCGGCGGCTTCGCCGGCTCGACGATCATGATGGCCATGCAGAACGGCATCGCGCGCGGCGTCTTCTCGAATGAGTCCGGCCTCGGCTCCGCGCCGATCGCCGCCGCCGCCGCGAAGACGAAATGGCCGGCCGAGCAGGGCCTCATCTCGATGACGGGCACGTTCATCGACACGATCATCATCTGCACGATGACGGGCATCGCGCTCGTGCTCACGGGCGTCTGGCAGGGCGACGCGGCCGGCGCGGCCATGACGAGCGCGGCCTTCGCCTCGACGTACGGCACGGTCGGCAGCGCGCTGCTCACGATCTCGCTCGTGCTCTTCGCCTTCACGACGATCCTCGGCTGGAACTACTATGGCGAGCGCGCGTGCATCTATCTCTTCGGCACGAAAGGCGTGCTGCCGTACCGCCTGATCTTCATCGTCCTCATCGCCTCGGGCGCGTTCCTGAAGCTCGAAGCGATCTGGATCCTCGCCGACATCGTGAACGGCCTCATGGCCATCCCGAACCTCATCGCCCTCCTCGCCCTCTCCGGCGTCATCGTCGCCGAGACGAAGGCGTATATGGAGTGGAGGAAAAAGCAGGGCGAATAATAAAAAGGCTATTGCATTACACATTCTAAGCCTCCCCCCTTGGGGGAGGTGCCCCGAAGGGGCGGAGAGGGTAGCGACGTATCGAGATTCTCAAACGTCGCTACCCTCTCAGTCGCCCTGTCGGGCGCCAGCTCCCCCAGAGGGGGAGCCATTAGAACGTGTGGCAATAGCCTTTTTTACATCTCGCTGGCTTTCGTCGCGTCCGCCGACGTGTCCGTCTCGTCCGTCTTCGGGTTCGTCAGCTGCTCGTAGAGATCCGCGAAGCGCTTCGTGACTTCGTCGTGCGTCTTCTGCGTGATCTCCGGCATGTCGCTGTCCTCGCCGAACGTGTCTTTCCACGAAAGGCCGGCGGCCTCGAAACCTTTTTCGACGGCATCCTGCATGGCCTTGAGCTTCTCGGGATCGCCGTTCGCCAACGCCCCCGCCATGTCGAGGATGCGGCCCGCGACCGCGTCGATGGAGTAGTCGCCGCCATCGGCGACGGCCTTTTCCGCTTCCTCCGGCGTCGTCGCGACGGCCGGCAGCGCGAACTTGTCCGTACCCCAGAGCACGCCGTCGAAGTTCAGCTGGCCGATGCCCTCGTCGAGGTAGCCCTGGAGCTTCAGATTCTGCTGCGTGAGCGTCTGGATCATGAGCTGCTGGCTCTTCTCGATGCCCTGCTTCAGTACGTCGATCTGGTCAGCCGTCAGGCCTTTCGTCGCTTTCGACGCCTGCTGCGACGCCTCGGAAATGTCGACGGTGAACGCCTCGCTCGTCGTATGTTCCGTCGTGGTACCGTCCGGCGCCGTCGTCTTCGTCGAGTCCGTCTTCGTATACGAGCCCGAGATCGCCGCCGTCTGCTGGCTGATCCGTGTCATTGTCGATACATCCATGTCAATCTGCCTCTCTTCCATGGTTTGAAGAAACGAATACCTCCCGTCAACAGACCTCCGCGTCCGTTGACACCTTTACAGCTTCATTATCGCCGAAAACATGAAAAAATGCAAGAGGAAAAGCAGGAAAATACATCATAAAGAAGAAGCCTTCGAAGCATTGCGTCGTTTGCGTACGTTCAAACGCGATGCTTTGAAGGCTTCTTTGTATGTGGGAAAAATCGTTACTCCGCAATCCCCGGCGTCGTCATGGCGCGCGGGCTGAGGATGTGGTTCATGCGCTCCTTCGAGAGGATGCCCTTTTCGAGGATGACCTGGCGGATGGGCTTGCCGGTGTTGTACGCTTCTTTGGCGAGCATCGCGCTGTTTTCGTAGCCGATGTGCGGCAGGAGGGCCGTGACGACGCCGACGGAGCGGTCGAGCCACGCCTTGCAATGCTCTTCATCGGCTTCGAGGCCGACGAGCAGCTTGTCGACGAACGTATTGACGGCGTTCGTCAGGCAGTTCATCGCCATGTAGAGGTTGTGCGAGATCACGGGCTCCATGACATTGAGCTCGAACTGGCCGTTCTCGACGCCCAAAGAGACGGCGAGGTCGTTCGCGATGACCTGATAGCACGCTTGGTCGAGGACTTCGGCGATGACCGGATTCACTTTGCCCGGCATGATGGACGAGCCCGGCTGGCGTTTCGGCAGCTTGACCTCGGAAAGGCCGCAACGCGGGCCGCTCGCCATGAGACGGAAGTCGTTCGCCATCTTGATGAGCACGAGCGCCGTCGTCTTCATCGCGCTCGAGACGTCGGAGAACGCGTCCGTGTTGTTCGTCGCGTCGATGAGGTTTTCCGCCGTCTGGTAGCGCTCGCCCGTGACCTCGCTGAGCTTTTCGGCGACGATGGGGATGTAGGAAGGCTCCGCGTTCAGCCCCGTGCCGACGGCCGTGCCGCCCATGTTGATGACGTGGAGGCCGGCGCGCGCGTGGTCGATGCGCTCGATGCCGCGGCGCACGGCCGAGGCGTACGAGCCCATCTCCTGGCCGAGCGTGATGGGCACGGCGTCCTGCAGATGCGTGCGGCCCATCTTCAGCACGTCTTTGAACTGCACGGATTTTTTCTCGAGTTCGTCCGCGAGACGCGCGAGCGCCGTGATGAGCTTCAGCGCCTTCTTGTTCGTGCAGACCTTGATGCTCGTCGGGAACGAATCATTCGTGGACTGCGCCATGTTTGCATGATTATTGGGCGAGACGATGTCGTAGCGGCCTTTCTGCTCGCCGAGAAGTTCCAAAGCGCGGTTGCAGAGCACCTCGTTCATGTTCATGTTCACCGACGTGCCCGCGCCGCCCTGGATCGGGTCGAGCGGGAACTGGTCGAGGAGCTGGCCGGCCATAATTTCGTCGGCGGCTTCGACGATGGCATTGCCAATCTTTTTGTCCAAGCGTCCTGTCTCCATGTTTGCGAGCGCGGCCGCTTTTTTCACGGCTGCCATCGCCTGCACGAAATCCGGGTCAATCGTAAGGCCTGTGATATGGAAATTGTCGATGGCGCGCATCGTCTGCACACCGTAGTAAACATCCTCCGGCACCTCGAGCTCTCCGAGGAAATCGTGTTCCTTGCGCATGATGCTACCTCCCGGGCCTTGGCCCAAAACCAGAGCGGCCTCCGCCGCTGCTGAAAACATTCGAACTGTAAGATGTAAGAAAAGAAGCGGTCGTAAGAAAAGCATAAAGCGAGCTCTGAATGCACGAGGCTCCATTGCCCCTGCGCGTTCCGCTCGCTTCTCTCTCGTTCTTACACTTGCATTGTATCATGTATACAATATACATGCAAGGGTTTTCTTGACAAATTTTGGAAAAAATTTTGGGCGGGGAGCATAGAGATTTTTGCAGCGAGCGACAGATAAAAGCGGTAGCAGTTGTTTAACGAATATCGTATGTACGATTGCCGAACGTAACGAATACAGCAGCCTCTCCCTCAGGGAGAGGGGGACCGCGAAGCGGTGGAGAGGGTACTAGGGTGCGATAGCCAAACAAAAATAAAGAAGTCTTCGAAGCATCAAGTCATTTGGACTTAAAACGTAATGCTTCGAGACTTCTTCGTATTTGGAACAAATCGCACCCTTGTACCCTCTCAGTCGCGCTGCGCGCGCCAGCTCTCCCAGGGGGAGAGCCTGCTGTAAGAGTTACGGTCGGCAGTCTTATGAAATTGATTTGGTAGGAGCAACAACTCTTTTTTTCAAAACGCTTTCTACTTATTTCGCCTTCCCGAGCGCCTTCTGCTCCATGAATTCTTTCAAAATCGCGCGCTTCGCGATCTTTCCGGTCGCCGTGCGCGGGAGGTGCGGGAGCTCGTGGAACTCGCGCGGAATTTTGTAGAGCGCGAGGTTCGCCTGGAGGAATTTCTTCAGCTCGCGGATGGAGATCGTCGTGCCCGGGTGCAGGCTGTAGAAGCAGGCGCCGGCCTGGCCGCGGAGCTTGTCCTCGATGCCGATGACGGCGGCCTCGGCGATGCCGGGGAACTGGTAGACGAGCTCTTCGACTTCGCGCGGGTAAATATTTTCGCCCATGCTGATGATCATGTCTTTCAGGCGGTCGACGATGTAGAGATAGCCGTCCGGGTCGACGCGCGCGACGTCGCCCGTGTGCAGCCAGCCGCCTCTGAGCGCTTCGTGCGTCGCCTCGGGGAGGTTCCAGTAGCCGAGCATGATGTTGTCGCCCTTGACGATGAATTCGCCCGTCTCGCCATGCGGCACGTCGTCGTTGTTCGCGTCGACGATGCGCCAGCGGATGCCGGGGACGGCAGGGCCGATGGAGCCCGTCTTCGCTTTCCCCGGCGGGTTCATCGTCACGACGGGGCTGGACTCCGAGAGGCCGTAGCCCTCGCAGATCGACACGCCGAATTTTTCCGTGAAATCCGTCTGGATCTTCATCGGCAGCGTCGTGCCGCCGGAGACGACGAGGCGCACGGTTTTCATGTCCTCTGCCGTCGCGAGCTTCGTCAGGAGCGAGCAGATGGACGGCACGATGTAGAGGTCGGTCACGCCTTCGCCCCGGATGGTCGCGATCGTTTCCTTCGGCGTGAACTGGTCGAGCACGACGACGCGCGCGCCGACGTAGAGCGGGTAGAGCACGGAGCACGTCCAGCCGAAGCAATGGTACATCGGCAGCACGCAGAGCACGCGGTGCTCGCTCTTGCAGCCCATCCACTCCATCTGCCACGCGTTGTACGTCAGGTTGCGGTGCGACAGCACGGCGCCTTTCGGCGTGCCCGTCGTGCCGGACGTGTAGATGATGACGCAGGGATGATGGTCGTCAAACGTCTCGGCGAGCGCCGGCGCCGGATCGATGCCGGCCTTCTTGTTGCCGCAGACGCGGATGTCGAGCTGCTGCACGCGCAGGTCGCAGCGCAGCTGCGCCATCGCATCGACGAGGTTCAGCGGCTCGTACGTCAGGAGGAAGCGGATGCCCGCATCCTTGATGATATACGCGATCTCGCGGTTCGAGAGCTGGAAATTGATCGGCACGGCAAGCGCGCCGAGCGACGCGATGCCGAAGTAGGCGAAAATATATTCCGCGCTGTTGCGCGAGAAGATGCCGACGCGGTCTCCCATGCGCACGCCGGCGGCAAACAGCCGGTCGCGGCAATTCGTCACGGCCTCGGCAAATTCCTGGTACGTGAAGCGGCGGTCGTGATCGACAAGCGCGATGTCCTCCGGCTTGCCGCGATGAATGAGATCATGGACGAGCATAAAAAATTCCCCTTCTTTCATAGTTTGTGATTCAATGCAATTTTATACTAGGTACTAAGTTTTGTAAAGCGTATTTTTCCAGAAGGAACTGGAAAGTCTCTGAAACAAAGCGAAAAAAGAGCCGCTGCACATCGCAGCGGCTTTCTTTGCGTCTGGAGAACGGTAAAAACTTTCGGTAGGGTATTCAGGGGTTATAAGGTTTATGGGGAAAATAGGGAATTCATAGGAAGCTATTTGCCTGACGGCAAATGGCGAAGGTATCCGTAAGCAAATAAATTGCGAACGGCTCCCTTCAGTTATTAACGGCTCTCTCCTCGTGCGGGTGCCCGAGGGGGATGCGGCGGATTCGCTCGAAGGGAATCTCGTTGAAGGAATAACGGAGATCGAGGTAATCGTCCGTCCGGGACATCGTGACTTTCTTCAATGTGAAGTTCTTCGTGATCTTTTTGATCTCATCAATATAATATGCGGCTTCTTCTGCCGAAAAGGTCCCGTTCTCGATCGCGACGCGGATGTTGTCTACCATCATGGGAAACACCTCCATAATCGTGTCGTTGGTTCACTTGTGCCCGCTGCTATCTTTGTGAGGCAGTCTGGGCGGGTTGTGGGGCTCCAGTTGCACGTCCCCCAACAACTTGACTGCATTGTACACGAAACCCATCGCTTTGTAAAGTACAAAGGAGGGAAGGATTTCCGCAAAATCCCATGAGAATCCTTGAAAATATGGAAATGATAACGTTTTCTCTATGTTTCGCCCCAATGCGGGCGAATGTCATGTCTTTTGTTGGGGATTGCCCCAGTTGGTCATCTATATAAGCCTCCCACTTTGGGGGAGGTGCCGAGCGAATGCGAGGCGGAGAGGGTAGCGCAGTTACAAGATTCACGATTCTATCGAAAGGCTGGTGAATCGACAGACTCCGTTACCCTCTCCGACCCCTTCGGGGCCACCTCCCCCAGAGGGGGAGGCTTGAGGGATCAGATGAAGTACATCAGGCTCGACGCATCTTTTTCCGCTTCGATCGCGGTCAGGATGTCGTCGAGCGAGACGCTGGCGAGGCTTTTGTGGATGGCTTCGTCAAGCGGCTGCCAGACGCGGGCCGTGAGGGCGCGGTCGAGCTCCGGCATTTTGTCCGGGGCGGCGGGCGCGGCCTGCTCCATGAGCGCGAGCTCGATGGCCGCGAGGACGTCATAGGCCGTGATCGCGCGCGGTGCGCGGGCGAGCTGGTAGCCGCCCTGCGAGCCTTTGATCGAGTTCACGAGGCGCGCGCGCTTGAGGAGTGAGAAGACTTGCTCGAGATAAATTTTCGAGATGCCGAGCTTTTCCGAGATCGAGAGGATCGTGACGGGCGCGCCGGCTGCGTAGCTGCGTGCGAGATATGTCATGGCGGCGAGGCCGTAGCGGCCTTTGGCGGAAATTTTCATATAAGGAAGAGCCTCCTTTTCGTGCGACGAGTGTGGCGCCATCGCAGGCAGCGAATGGCCACCTTTTCCAGTAAGATTTATAGATAATGATACCGAAACGACGGCGCCTTGTCAATTACCTACCAAATTTATATGCTTGAAAATTTTTGTGTGGCAAGACTTGACAAGCGCACGGCAGCGCGTTATGATTTAAACATATTAATCATGTATGCAATTGAGGCGAAGCCGCAAACGTGTTGCAGCTTGCGCAAGTTTTCCAGCGAACAGGAGGCATTTCTCATGGCAAAGATTTATCAGAGCGTCACGGAACTCATCGGCGGCACGCCGCTGCTGCAGGCGAACAATTTCATCCAGGCGAACGACTTGCCTGCGAACGTGCTCGTGAAGCTTGAGTATTTCAATCCCGCAGGCTCGGTCAAAGACCGCATCGCGAAGGCGATGATCGAGCAGGCGGAAAAAGAGGGCAAGCTGAAGCCGGGCAGCGTCATCATCGAGCCGACGTCGGGCAACACGGGCATCGGCCTCGCGAGCGTCGCGGCGGCCAGAGGCTACAAGGCGATCCTCACGATGCCGGAGACGATGAGCGTCGAGCGCCGCAACCTCTTGAAGGCCTACGGCGCGAAGATCGTGCTGACGGACGGCAGCAAGGGCATGAAGGGCGCGATCGCGAAAGCGGAAGAACTCGCAAAGGAGACGCCGGGCTCGTTCATCCCGTCGCAGTTCACGAACCAGGCGAATCCGGCCGCGCACGAGGCGACGACGGGCCCCGAAATCTGGAAGGATACGGACGGCAAGGTCGATGCCTTCATCGCGGGCGTTGGTACGGGCGGCACGCTGACGGGCGTCGCGCGCTACCTGAAGAAGCAGAATCCGAATGTTCACATCGTGGCCGTCGAGCCGGCGACGAGCCCCGTGCTCTCGAAAGGCCAGGCGGGCCCGCACAAGATCCAGGGCATCGGCGCGGGCTTCGTGCCGGAGACGCTCGACACGAAGATCTATGACGAGGTCCTCGCTATCGCGAATGACGACGCATTCAAATACGGCCGCCAGTTCTCCCACGCCGAAGGCATCCTGATCGGCATCTCGTCGGGCGCAGCGCTCGCTGCCGCCGTCCAGCTCGCGCGCCGCCCCGAGTACCAGGGCAAAAACATCGTCGCGCTCCTGCCGGACACGGGCGACCGCTATCTCTCGACGGAATTGTTTGCGGAGTGAGGGGATTTGTTACTAGACTGATTTTATTTGCATCTATTGCCAAGCGTGACGAATACAGCAGCCTTTCCCTTTGGGAAAGGGGGACCGCGTCAGCGGTGGAAAGGGTACTAGGGTGCGATAGCTGAACAAAAAATAAGAAGCCTTCGAAGCATCAAGTTGTTACAATGTGATGCTTCGAGGGCTTCTTTATGTTTGGAACAAATCGCACCCTCGTACCCTCTCAGTCGCGCTACGCGCGCCAGCTCTACCGAAAGGATAAAGCGACCGCATAGGCGCTAAAGCGCCTTGCGTCTGCTTTTCCCAGGGGGAGAGCCTGCTGTAAATGTTACGGTCGGCATTCTTATGGGACTGTTCCAGTAAATGCAACAGACCTATTTTTATCGATTCAGCAGCGCCCGCACCGCTTTCCAGTCGGGCATATACCGTGTCATGAGCGCATAGAAGTGGGCGTTGTGATGCGTCTCGATGAGGTGCAGGAGCTCGTGCAGGAGCAGATAGTCGAGACAAATTTTTGGATGGTGCACGAGGCGGAGATTCACCCAGATGCGCCGCGCGCGCACGTTGCACGTGCCCCAGCGCGTCTTCATGTCCTTCGTGCGCCACTCGCTGGCGTGGAGGCCGGTGCGCTGCTCGAGGACGGGCAGGCGCGCGGCGATGGCGCGCGAGAGCTCGGCGCGCAAGAGTTCTTTCAAGATGGCGGCACGCGTTTCGGCATCCGTCCCCGGACGGACGGTGAGCATGAGGCGCGCGCCGCTTTTTGTTGCGTGCGGCGCGGCGCCCGGCACTTCGCGGACGACGAGCACGTACGGCGCACCCCAGAGATAGATCGTCTCGCCTGTCGCGGTGTGCGCGGGCGTCTCCTGCGGGCGGCGCTGCACCTCGGCATACGTTCGCTGCAGCCAATCCGTGTGCGCAGCGAGGAATGCGTCGATGTCCTTGCGCGGCATGCTGCAGGGCGCGGACAGCACGACGCGGCCGTCGTTCTTCACGCGCAGATACATATTTTTCATACGCTTGCGCACGAGCTCGACCGGGATGCCGGCGACGGTGATGTTCATGGGCGTGCCTCCTTCCCTTCTATTGTAATGGAACGAAAGCGTGTTGAAAAGAAAGAAAAATTTCCGTACAATGGAGGAAAAACGGAGGCGATCCCCATGAAAGACTCTCCCATCCTCATCCAAGGCGCGATGTCCGTCGAAACGGCGGAGCTCATCGGCGCACTTGCGAATGCAAAAGAAGAACCCTTCGGCCCGTGGCGCTGCGTGCGCGGCGAGCTTTTTGGTCATCCCGTGGTGATCCAGGAAACGCAGTGGGGCATGGCGAATGCGGCGGCACTCGCGGCGCTCGCGATCGAGCGCTACCAGCCCGCAGCGATCCTCAGCCAAGGCACGGCCGGCGCACATGATGCGAGCCTCGCTGTCTACGACATCGTGCTCGGCGTGCGGACGGTCAATGAATCGGCGTGGCAGTCGCACTATCGCCCGGCCGGTGCGGGCGCGCCGTACGACGATCTGAAGCAGCTCGGCGTCTTCGCGTGGGACGCGGAGAAAAACGAATTCACGCAGGAAGTCTATCACGCGGCGGATGAGAAGCTCCTCGCGGCCGCACGCCGAGCGATTCCAACGTATGAACGCGGAAAAATCGTGGAGGGCACGATCGGCACGTGCGACAGCTGGAATTGCGCCGTCGACCGCGTGAACTTCTTGCGCCAGTTCTACGGCTCGCTCTGCGAGGAAATGGAAGGCGACGCCGTTGCGCAAATCGCAAAGTCCTTCGGCGTGCCGTTCCTCGCCGTCCGCATCATCTCGAATAGCATTTTGAAAAATCAGGACCCATGGGATTTGGGAACTGGGCCGGCGTGTCAGCGGTTTGTGATGAATGTGCTAAAAGAGTATTGGAGCGCTACTTAAGCCTCCCCCTTTGGGGGAGGTGGCCCCGAAGGGGTCGGAGAGGGTTCGATCGCAGTTACAGCCATCTGACCCTCTCCGCCTCGCATTCGCTCGGCACCTCCCCCAGGGTGGGAGGCTTTGGGATCGTGTCTTCCCTAACCTCTTATCTTCATGACATTGTCCCCAGAGGGGGAGGCTTAAGTTGTATGACGGTGTAAAGGAACTTGCAAAATGAATGCGAATCTCTCTAATAAATATCAGAAACTCAAAGAAACCTTGCAGCAGCTCGGTTCCGTCGCCGTCGCCTTTTCTTCCGGCGTGGATTCGACGTTTCTCCTTGACGTCGCGCATGAAGTGCTCGGCGCGCAGGCCGTCGCGTTCACGGCGGCGTCGCCGTTCGTGCCGCAGCGCGATGTGGACGAGGCGGCGGCGTTCTGCCGATTGAAACACATCGAACACGTCATCGTGCCGTTTGACACGCTCGCGATCCCGGGCGTGCCGGCGAATCCGACGGATCGCTGCTATCTTTGCAAGCATGCGCTGTTTTCGCATATGGTGGAACTTGCAAAAAAACACCATCTCGCCGCTGTCGTCGATGGCTCGAATCTCGACGACGACGGCGACTACCGCCCCGGCCGCCGTGCGCTCAAGGAGCTTGGCATCGTGAGCCCGCTCCACGCGGCTGGCCTCACGAAAGCCGACATCCGTGCGTTGTCAAAGGAACGCGGCCTCGCGACGTGGGGCAAGCCGTCGTTCGCCTGTCTCGCCTCGCGCTTTGCCTATGGCGAAACCTTGACGAAGGAGGCGCTGGACCGCGTGAACCGCGCCGAAGAATTCCTCATGGCAAAGGGCTTCCGCCAGCTCCGCGTCCGCGTCCACGACGACGCGACGCTCGCCCGCATCGAGCTTTTGCCCAAGGACATTGGCCGCTTCACGCAGACGACAGGACTGCGCGAGGAAACAGAAACATTCTTCCGCGCCCTCGGCTTCCGCTACACCGCGCTCGACCTGCGCGGCTTTCGGTCGGGGAGCATGAATGAAGGAATTGCAAAGCAAAACGCATTGCGCGATGGTGGGAAAGCGGGTATAATAGAGCCATGAAGGTTATAATTCACGATCGTCCGATTGAATGGGACGAGGAAAAGAACAAGCTTAACAAGCGAAAACATAAAATCAGCTTTGAAACGGCCGCATACGTGTTTACGGATCCATATCGGATCGAACGGTTTGACGAGTTGCATAGCGATGAAGAAGATCGCTATCAAGTGATCGGGCGCGTTGGCACATTGCTGTTTGTGATTTATACAGAACGCGGTGATGCAACACGACTGATTCCTGCGCGTCCTGCAAATGCAAAAGAAAGGAGTGCTTACTATGGCGATTCATCGGGTCTATATTCGTGAAGGAGAACAGCCGCCCGCTTGGGCGATTGCGGAAGCGGAACGCGCTTCGAAATATCCCATCAATTACGATGATGCGCCGCCGCTGACGGACAAGCAGCTCGCGGAAGTGGCGGCGATATCGCGCGAACGCCGCGCAGCGAAACGGAAGAACAATGTCACGATCCGCATCCCGCAGGCGACGATCGACAAGGCGAAAGCGATGCTCGGTGAAGGTTACACGAGCGTCCTGCGTCGCTTGATCGTCAAGGCCGTCGATCACCCGGAACTTTTGCAAGATTGCTTGTGATTTCTTTTCCTTGCATCAAAAGCAGGAAAACGCCCCCTTGTTATCGAATATGTCTTCAGAAATTCGATCACAGGGGGCGTATTTTTTTATGATCACTTCGGAAAAACAGATGATGAAGCTTGCGAACGGCAGCGACGTGCGCGGCGTGGCGGTTGACGGCGTCGATGGCGAGCCGGTGAATCTCACGACGGAGGCGGCGAACCGTATCGCGTCGGGCTTTGTCGAGTTCCTCGCCGAGCGCACGGGCAAGGCGAAGAAAGATTTGCGCATCGCGGTCGGCCATGACACGCGCATCTCGGCGCATGCACTCAAAGGCGCCGTGCTGCAGGCGCTCACGGCGGCGGGCTGCGTGACGGTCGATTGCGGCCTCGCGTCGACGCCGGCGATGTTCATGTCGATCGTGCTGAAAGAGACGCAGATGGACGGCTCGATCATGATCACGGCGAGCCATCTGCCGTACAACCGCAACGGCCTGAAATTTTTCACGGAAGCGGGCGGCGTCGAGCACGAGGACGTCCTGACGATCCTGCGGAATGCCTGCCGCACGCCGGAGGTCACGGGCGACACGACGCGCGTGCAGAAATACGATCTCATGGATCGCTACTGCCATCACCTGCGCAAGAAAATCCGCAAGGCGCTCGGCGAGGAGAACACGCCGCTCAAGGGCATGCACGTCGTCGTCGATGCCGGCAACGGCGCGGGCGGCTTCTTCGCGACGCAGATCCTCGGCCGCCTCGGCGCGGACACGTCCGGCAGCGTTTTCCTCGAGCCGGACGGCCATTTCCCGAACCACATCCCGAACCCGGAGAACAAGCAGGCCATGGCGGCGATCAAAAAGGCCGTCGTGGACTCCCATGCCGACCTCGGCTTCATCTTTGACACCGACGTCGACCGCATGAGCGCCGTGCTCGGCAATGGCCGCGAGGTCAGCCGCAATGCGCTCATCGGCATGATGGCCGCGATTCTCGCGCCGGAGTACCCGCAGAGCACGATCGTCACGGACTCCGTCACGAGCGACGAGCTCACGGAGTTTTTGACGAAAGACCTCGGCCTCAAGCATCACCGCTATATGCGCGGCTACAAAAATGTCATCGACGAGTGCATCCGTCTGAACAAGGCCGGCACCGTCTCGCCGATGGCCATCGAGACGAGCGGCCATGGCGCACTGTCGGAAAACTATTATCTCGACGATGGCGCCTACCTCGCCGTGCGTCTGCTCATCGCCGCCGCGAAGGCAAAGCAGCAGGGCAAGAAGCTGTCGAGCCTCATCAAAAAGCTCGGCGAGCCGCTCGAGAGCAAAGAATTCCGCATGGCGATCAAGGGCGAGGATGATTTCAAAGCGTACGGCGAAGGCGTCTTGAAGACGTTCGAGCAGCGCGCCGATGTCCAGGGCATCAAGCGCGCGCAGCCGAACTACGAAGGCGTGCGCCTCGTCTTCCCGCACGGCTGGGCGCTCCTGCGCCTCTCGCTCCACGACCCGCAGATGCCGCTGAATGTCGAGAGCAGCAAAAAAGGCGGCGTCGCCGAGATCGCCGCGAAGGTCAAGGAACTCTTGGAAGGGTTCACGTCGCTTGATACGAGCGCGCTCAAATAAATCGGACGCCCAAAAAACGACCACGGTATTTTGATATGCTCCCTGTTCGGTAGACAGATGAAAAAATAAATCTGTTTTGCCTGACAGGGAGCATTTCATGTACAAGAGGAAACGATCCGCAGAAGAGAAGATTTCGCTCATCAAGAAGTACAAGCGTGGAGAAGGAAGCGTCACGTCTTTGGCAAAGGCAGCTGGTGTCGACCGTCATTCCTTCCGAGCTTGGCTGCGCAACTACGACGCTTGCGGAGCAGACGTGTTCTAAGTCCATTGCTGCTGAAAATATATCGAAAAGGAAACAATTTGTCGCGGCAAAAATCCAACGAACTGCGAACAAATCAATTGACGAAGCTGAGCCCTCATGCTATACTAACATTGTACCATCTCTTTTGGCCTCGAAAACGGGGGAGAAAATACAAAAATTCTGTGGACACGATGAGCCCAGCGTTGATGCGGGTTGCAAGCCTTTTTCATGGCATTTCCAAAACAGTGTCCACGAAAAATCCTGCTGATTTTCTGACACAATGCAAGACATTGTACAAAGCGCTGTCTGGAGCCCTTGTGCGACGCGGGCTGAGAAGGACAGAGTCGCACAACAGGTAATGCCTAACGCGGCATTGAAACATGCTGACGAAGCAGATGTCATCGTAGTCGCTGCCAGCCTTGTCGCACAACAGGTAATGCCTAACGCGGCATTGAAACTTCTCCACGGCAACTGGTATCCACATTGTAGCCTGGCAGGTCGCACAACAGGTAATGCCTAACGTGGCATTGAAACCTGGACGCGTTCGTTGAGTTCAGCGTATTTTTTCTCGTGTCGCACAACAGGTAATGCCTAACGTGGCATTGAAACCCAATACAGAGTGTCTTTACGGCACGTTGCAGTCGCACAACAGGTAATGCCTAACGTGGCATTGAAACGAATAGATAGTTGCCATAACAACAACAATAGCGCGTCGCACAACAGGTAATGCCTAACGTGGCATTGAAACTTCGAATTCTTCATGAGCTTTGGCGATTCTCTTGGCTGTCGCACGACAGGTAATGCCTAACGTGGCATTGAAACTTGGCGACAGCGCTAGCCATGGAGCTTGCCGGAGCGAGGTCGCACAACAGGTAATGCCTAACGCGGCATTGAAACGGCTGCGGCTTGTTGAAGATGCGATTCTTCGTAGTCGCACAACAGGTAATGCCTAACGTGGCATTGAAACTCGGTTTCTGCCGCTTTGGCCTTTTTGTACAGACCGCGAAGTCGCACAACAGGTAATGCCTAACGTGGCATTGAAACTGATGACAGGATTGTTGAGAACCATCTTCTCTTCGTCGCACAACAGGTAATGCCTAACGTGGCATTGAAAAACGAGCTCTCTTGCTTTTTGCAGGAGGGCTCTTGTTATTTGCGCAGAATCTTTGTAAAATGAAAGCAGCGGAGGCGAGGCGTATGGAGCAGGTTGCCGTTCATCGGAAAGATTTTCTGGAAGCGATCGGACGATTGCGGTTGCTCGATGATACGTTTTTCCATAGT
>Ga0256404_1000959_pt1 | contig 73087 bp, 64 predicted proteins | sample RumenRJG_01DNA_FD_185990 | JGI IMG/M metagenome (GOLD analysis project Ga0256404, IMG submission 185990) | Bovine rumen microbial communities from Lethbridge, Alberta, Canada - RJG_01 | ecosystem: Host-associated > Mammals > Digestive system > Stomach > Rumen | place: Canada: Alberta | collected...
GTATTTATGCGGAGACTAAAATAAGGGGAGTTTAAGCGGGCTTACTACAAAAGCAAGCCCTTGCTAAGCCAGAAACGGCAAAGCAAGGGCAAAATTGTATAGTGTCTAGAATGGAGGTTTCTTTAATCTAGAGAGCGGCGAACAGACTTTTTTGTTTGTGATGCAGCAAAAGGTGGGGTCTTTTATCGATTTTTGTTTGATAAAAGTGCCTTTTCAGTGAGTTGACTTCGTCATCTCGGCTTTTTTTAGCGATCAAAAAGGTGAGATGACATGATCATCTCGCCTTTCTGACCGAAAATTCTCTAGAGAATTTTTGGTCAGAAAGGTACTTTGATAAGAGTAGAAAAATGATTATTTTGTAACGTATTGACTGTCAGTGCGTTGTAAAATAGCTCAAAATTCGCAAAATTTCGGCTAACTCTCCATTTATTTTCAACGAGCGCCTTCTCGTGGCCCGTTTTTTGTCAGTTTATTCAACAACGATAGAATAAACATGAAAAACTTCTGAAAGCAGTGTAGCCGTCATCCGAACAATTACGACAAGGAATATTATAGGGTAAAGAATTCATAAAGCGATTAAGGCAACACACAAAAATCCCCATGATTTCTTTCGTGGAGACATAAGATTACTGCGAGAGAAATCATGGGGATTGTTGTAGAGATGGAGTAGATGAAAAGAAGAATGGTTACTTCCAGTCCATCGCTCTCACCTCTTTGAGGGCCTCAACCCAGTCGGTGTCTAACGAGAACTGGGTGATGAATTTGGGATTGTTGTAATAAGCCAAGACCAAGTCTTTGTCCTCGTCGTGGAAGAAGCTGTGGTTGATGCTGGCGTTTTTGAAGCGAACTCCAACTATCTCTCGCTTGCTCTTGCTGCTGCCTGCCTCAACCAGACGTTTGATGAAGAGGTTGACAAAGTCAACCATAGCGTTGGTCTGGTTGCCAAGTTGCTCCTCGGTGAAGGTGCTGTCCTGTTTGGCTTTGTAGAGCATATACTCGATTGCATCCCATTTGAAGGATGCAATCTTGCGCTCATCCATTTTCTTGGTCTTGTCCAGTTTGATAGTCTCAAACTGTTTTTGCATACGTCTTACCTCGTTATAGATCTCCTGAGCATTTACCTCAACAGATGCTAAGGCCAAGGCAAGCGTAAGGAGAATCATTTTCATCGTTTTCATTGTCTATCTTTTTTAAACTACATTATTACATAGGGATAGGGTAGAACCCCCTACACATTATTATATATAGCTCATCATTCTCCAGCCTCACCCCCGTACCCCTCTCCCAAGGAGAGGGGAGTAGAATGCTTTGTGGGTGTTTTGGTGGGCGCAGTGATGGTTGATACTATGGTTTCTTGAAGCATATCACTCCCCTCTCCTTGGGAGAGGGGCACGGGGGTGAGGCTTCTATTTTATATATGTCTCACAAGCCTGATGCGGTGGTCGATGCATGCGGGAAGCTCCTCCTCGTAGTGCGTGACCATGATCAGTGTCTTGTTGGGTCGCTTGCAGAAAGTCTCGATGACATCTTTCACCAGGCGTCGGTTGCTATTGTCGAGACCATGTAGCGGCTCGTCGAGGATCAGCAGTTGAGGATCTTTGACGAAGGCACGTGCCAGTAGCACGAGACGCTGCTGTCCGCTGGAGAGTTTCAAGAATGTCCGCTCTTCCAAGCCCTCAAGTCCGAACACCGACATCCAAAAGCGGCAGGTGTCATATTCGCTTTCGTCGGGTTTGACGTAGAGTCCCACACTGTCTTTCAATCCGCTTGCCACGATTCTGATGGCAGGGAGATCACGCTGATAAGCGCGGTGCATCTCCGGTGACACATAGCCGATATGCTTCTTGATGTCCCAAATGCTCTCACCACTACCACGATTCTGATCGAAGAGACAGATGTCGCAGGCATAGCTCTGTGGATTGTCAGCGCAGACAAGACTCAGCAAAGTAGACTTACCGGCACCATTTTGTCCGCTGAGTGCCCAGTGCTCACCATTGTGCACTGTCCAGTCGAGATCTTTGAGGATCACGCGCTGGCCGTATTGTATGCGTACGTTGTGCATCTTCACCACGTCGTGAGCATGATAATCCTTCAGTCGCTCCGGCAGGTTGAGGATAGCTTGTGCCTTGCTCTCGGATAAGACATGTGGCGGTATAGGCTGACGATGGGCTTGATACTCTTCAAGCGTGACTTTGGGCAGCACCTTCATGTCTCTGACCTCAACCACATGGGTGATGAAGTCGGGGATGTCGTTGCTCTTTGATAAGACGAGGATGATCTGAAGATTCTGCTGTCCGACAAGCATCTTCAAGAGCTCCTTGAGCTGGTCTCTTGCCTCGGCATCCAATCCGATGAAGGGATTGTCCATGATCAGTACTCTCGGAGCGGAGAGAAGAGCCTCGGTCAGCTTCAGTTTACGAAGCTCGCCGCTCGACAGCAGGATGATGTATTTGTCGAGCAGCTTGTCGATGTTGAACATCTTGTAGAGCCTGTCACGCAACTCACGATGGCGCGGTGAGTCTTCGCCCGATCTTAGATAAGCCTCCTCAAGTTTAGAGCCGACAGTAGGAGTCTCCTCATTGATTTCCATTTGGTTCCATCGCTGCTGGAGGTAATAGCTCTTATCGTTGTCACCGCCATAAGCGTCGCGGAAAGTGATATATTTGATATTGTCGGAGACCAGCGGGCTGTTACTTGGCGAGAAGTCGTATTGCACATCATGCATCAGCAGCGGATGACGGCCGACGAGAATGTCGATGAGCATAGACTTGCCACCACCGTTAGGTCCTACGATAGCCTGCTGCTCATCGCCTCTGAGTGTGTAGTTGACGGGTTCTGCCATGCGCCACGCGGGCATACGGGTCACACCATTTTCAATTTTAATAATCTCTTGCATCACAATATCTTTATGATTTATTTTATATTGTCATCTATAATCCACTGACTTTCGCACGGTTCTTGTTGACGAAGTCCTTCCAGCTGCCATAGTGCCGGTCCTGGGACTGCGGCGTGGAGCTTTGGAGGAAATGGCAATAAGCTGCGCCGAGTGCGTCGGTGGCATCCAAGAACTTTGGCATGTCGCTTTGCTCAATCTTTAGCAACCGCTGCAACATGCCCGCTACCTGCTCCTTCGAGGCGTCGCCCTGTCCGGTGATTGCCATTTTGATCTTCAATGGCGCGTACTCATGAATAGGGATGTCGTGGTGGATGGCAGCGGCAATGGCAACGCCCTGAGCACGCCCCAACTTCAGCATCGACTGCACATTCTTGCCGAAGAATGGAGCCTCGATCGCCATCTCGTCGGGGAGATACTCCTCGATGACACCCGTCACGCGTTCGAAGATGCGTCCCAACTTCAGATAGGGATCCGTCATCTTGCGCATGTCTATGACCCCCATCGCAATCAGCCCCGCTTTGTTGCCATTGACTCTGATGACGCCATATCCCATGACGTTGGTACCCGGGTCGATGCCGAGGATGATCTTTTCCGCATTTACTCTCTTGCTCATCTGCTCGTCGTGCTGATGGTTAGCGGTCGAGATAGGGATTGGTGGTCTCTTCGTAGCCCATCGTCGTCATCTCGCCGTGGCCCGGCAATATCTTTGTAGCGTCGGGTAGTTGGCTGATGCGGCGCAGACTCTGAATGATCATGAACATGGAGCCGCCCTGAAAGTCAGTTCGTCCTATGCTTCCCTTGAAGAGCGTGTCGCCGGAGAAGGCTACATTCTCTTTCTCGCAATAGAAGAAGACGCTGCCCGGTGAATGTCCCGGCGTCTCGATGATGGTGAAGGTATGATCACCGAACGAGATAGTGTCATTGGCTGCAAGATAGCGGCCCACTGGAGCAAAGTCGTCTTGGGTCAGTCTCAGTCCCATGATGGCAGCAGCCTGCTCGGGAAGCTGCTGCATGAAAGTCTCGTCAGATGCGGGTACCTCCGGCTTCAGACCCCAAGTGTCGAATACGAAGCGGTCGCCGAGATGATGATCCACATGACCGTGAGTAGCGATGAGATGAGTAGGAGTGAGGCCGTTGTCCTCGATATATTTTTTCAGTGCTTGCTTTTCTGCCTCGTAGTAGGCACCGCAGTCCACAATCACACACTCCTTGCTGCTGTCAGATACTACGTAGCAGTTTTCCCGGATGTCGTTGCAGACAAAACGTTCTATATTCATCATGATCTTTTTATTCTTATTTTTCATACAGAGACAGCCCGAAAAAGCAAGTGAAGATCATCGGGCCTCAATAACAATCTATAATGGCAAGTAGATGATTTGCTTGTCAGCGAACCACTCTTCGGTGAAATAGTCAGAGATAGGAGTGACCATCACCTTTTTGCCAAAGGGCTTCAACTCTTCACTGAGATCACCACCTTTTAAGGCGATGACACCATTGGGGAGCGCGTTGTGCTGCGTCTTGGAAACATTCTTCCTGACAATTTTCACCATGTCGGGCAGGGGCATGACAGCGCGGGAGACAACAAAGTCGAAGCGATCTTTCTCTTCTTCTCCTCTGCGATGGACACCCTCTACATTGTGAAGATTCAATGCAGTAGCTACCTCGTTAACGACTCTGATCTTTTTCCCCGTGCCGTCGATCATCCGGAACTGACAATCAGGAAACATGATAGCCAGCGGAATGCCAGGGAAGCCGCCGCCCGTACCAAAGTCAAGGATATGGGTTCCGGGCTTAAAACAAATCAACTTGGCAATAGCCAACGAGTGGAGCACATGGTGGAGATAGAGGTTGTCGATATCCTTTCGTGAGATGACATTGATCTTTGTGTTCCAATCGTGGTAAAGCTCATCCAAGGCGGCAAACTGCGATTGCTGCTCAGTGGAAAGATGAGGGAAATATTTGACTATTGTTTGCATGTGCTGTTGGTTTTCCTTATAATATTGCAAAGTTACGAGATTATTTCGTAACTTTGCAACGAATTTAATAAAATGTAATGATTAAAGCAGCATTATTTGATTTAGACGGGGTAGTGGTGGATTCTGAAAGCCAGTACACAAAGTTTTGGGGCAGCCAGTTCCAGCTCTACTATCCTCAGGAGAAAGGATTGGAGCATCAGATTAAAGGAATGACCCTGGTGGAGATCTTTTCCAGCTATTTCAATGGTCAAGCCGAGACACAGAAAGCCATCACGGACAGACTCAATGAGTTTGAGCGCCGGATGAGCTACGACTATATTGCAGGGTTTCAAGACTTCATCAAGCAAGTGAAGAAGGCTTCTTTAGCGACAGCTATCGTGACGAGCAGCAATCAGCAGAAGATGACCAACGTCTTCCGTTGTCATCCCGAGCTGAGCGATTACTTCGATGCAGTGTTGACGAGTGAGGATTTTGACAAGAGCAAGCCTGATCCTGACGGTTATCTCAAGGCTGCGCAACGTCTTCATTGCCAGCCAAGTGAATGTATTGGCTTCGAGGATAGCATCAACGGAGTGAAAGCACTGAATGCCGCCAAGATGTTTGTCGTGGGATTGGCTACTACCAACCAGCCCGAGGCATTGAAGCCATGGTGCAACCTCATCGTTGACGACTTCACGCATCTCGATTTAAACGTCTTGCTCGCAGAACAAGGTAAGTAAAAAGATTGATCGATTGACAGGATGGACACACAAAATACTCCCATACACTTCAAGCTATGGCATCGTTCGTTTTGGTATTTGGCCATTGCTAATTTCTTTCTGACAGCCTCAGTATACGCACTGCTCCCGGTACTGCCCTTCACCCTTCATGCTCATCATGGTGAGCTGATGACAGTAGCGTATGTGTTTTTGGCTTATTGCTTGGGTATCTATCTGCCGGGGCCGAGCATCTCTTGGCTGGTGCAGCGCTTCCGTCGCAATCATGTGTGTCTATTTGGCATTTTACTTCTTGCCGGTGTCATTGGCTTCTTTTCTCTGACACACAATCGCTTACCTATATTTCTGATCATCGGCGCACTGCTGTTGGGAGTAGCGTATGGCTTGTCTAAGATGACAATTGTCAGCACGCTGATCATCGACACTTGTGAGTCGTTTCAGCGTACAGAAGCAAATCATTCCTCCGATTGGTTGGGGCGCTTGGCGTTGGCAGTGGGACCCTTTGCCGGTTTTTGGACTTACTATAAGTTTGGCTTTGGCTATGTAGAGTTTGTCTCTTTGGCTTTTGCCGCTCTGTCCTTCCTTTTCTTGTCCCGCGTTCATTTTCCGTTTAAGGCTCCGGGCGAGGATCTTCATCACATGTGCTTGGACAGATTTTTCCTTCCGCAAGGTACCAAGCTCTTTTTCAATTTCATGCTGGCAACCCTGGCGATGGGACTCATCATCAGCACCCAACAGTCTTGTCATTTCTTCCTCTATATGTTGGCCGGCTTTCTGTTGGCCATCATCTCGGAAAAATATGTTTTTGCCAATGCCAACTTGAAGAGTGAGACTTTTGTCGGTTGCTTTGTACTTGCTGCTGCCTTGTTGTTGATGCTCTTCCGTCAGGAGCGGGCTGCAACGATCATTGCGGATGCTTTCTGCGGTTTTGGCATTGGCATTCTTGGCTCCCGCTTTTTGCTGTTCTTCATCAAGCTGGCTCATCATTGTGAGCGTGGCACCTCCCAAAGCACTTTCTTCCTTTCGTGGGAGACGGGAATGGCACTGGGCATGGCACTCGGATGGCATTTGGCAAGCCGCGAAGCGCTGATCGTGGCTCTATGTCTGATTGTCGCTGCGCTTGTCATCTACAACTTCCTTGTCCACCCGTGGTATTTGGCACATAAAAACAGATAACTCCTAAGAAAGAAAATTCCTTAGGAGTTAGTACGTTATAGGATAATGGATGATGGACTAATCCGTTATAGTTAATTTTTGTAGGTCGTTTTCATACGAAAGACTTATTTCTTTGCCTTCTTGATCATCGTGTAGTCTTTCTTATGGAAAACGACATCGAGAAGCACCTTCTTTGATGAGGCTGAACGGAAGACGTAGTGGAATGAGTAGCCTTTGTCCTTGAAAGCCTTGTTGCGTGTGTCCTCTTTCAGTCCGCTGAGCAGAATCGTGCGCAGTGTGTCGTGGCGCGCGGTGAAGATTCTTGCGTCATCGAGTTTACCGTTGACCAAATAGTAGTAGTTGAAAGTGCGTGTAGCCCGGTCGAAACCGATGCTGTCGGTACGCGTATTTCCCTGATAAGGGGTAGGGCAGTACTGTGCAGTGTAGTCCTTGCATTCTTTTTCAGCACGGTCCTCCAGCGTCTGATGATGACAAGCTGTTAACATCAAGCTTGCTGATAACAGTGGTGCTAAAAACCTAAAACCAATCTTCTTCATATAGCGTGAAATTCCTTTTTTGTGCAAAGTTAATAAAAATAATGATAGATAGCTACCCAAATTTGCTTAGTTTTTCGTAACTTTGCGTAAAAGATAAAGAAGAAGATGGAACATATAAGGAATTTCTGCATCATCGCACACATTGATCACGGCAAATCAACGCTTGCTGATCGTATGCTGGAATACACCAATACGATTAAGATCACCGAGAACCAGATGCTTGACGACATGGATCTGGAAAGAGAGCGTGGCATCACCATCAAGAGCCACGCCATACAGATGGAGTACAAGCATAACGGTGAAAACTATATACTCAATCTCATCGACACTCCGGGACACGTCGACTTCAGCTATGAGGTATCGCGCAGTATCGCTGCTTGCGAGGGTGCCCTCTTGGTGGTGGACGCTACTCAGGGCGTGCAGGCGCAGACCATTTCCAATCTCTATATGGCCATTGACCACGATTTGGAGATTATCCCAGTCATCAACAAGATCGACATGCCCAACGCCATGCCCGACGAGGTAGAGGACGAGATTGTGGACTTGATAGGTTGCGATCCCTCCGAGATCATCCGCGCCAGTGGTAAGACGGGAGAAGGTGTCCCCGACATTCTCGATGCTGTGGTAGAGCGCATTCCTGCACCTAAGGGAGACAAGACGAAGCCTTTGCAGGCACTGATCTTCGACTCGATCTTCAACTCTTTCCGTGGCATCATCGTGCTCTGCAAAGTGGAGAACGGCGTGATCCGCACCGGGGATAAACTGAAATTCGTTCAGACGGGAATGGAATATACCGCTGACGAAGTGGGTGTGCTCAAGATGGACATGGAGCCTCGCAAGCAACTCTCAACGGGTGAAGTCGGCTATGTCATCTCGGGTATTAAGAACGCTACCGAAGTGAAGGTAGGCGAAACCATCACCCACGTCGATGAGCCCTGCGACAAGGCTATTGAGGGATTCCAAGAGGTGAAGCCGATGGTGTTTGCAGGTGTTTACCCAATCGACCCCAATGAATATGAGAACCTCAGAGCGTCGCTTGAGAAACTGCAGCTCAACGATGCCGCACTGACGTTTATGCCGGAGTCTTCCCAGGCTTTGGGCTTTGGCTTCCGTTGCGGCTTCCTCGGCTTGCTCCACATGGAAATCGTGCAGGAGCGACTCGACCGGGAATTCAACATGGAGGTGATCACCACGGTGCCCAATGTCTCGTATATGGTCTACGACAAGCTGGGCCACGCCATGGAGGTGCACAACCCCAGCGGACTCCCGGATCCGACGCTCATCGACCACATCGAGGAGCCTTATATCCGGGCGAGTATCATCACATCGGCTGAATATATAGGTCCCATTATGCGGCTCTGTCTTGACAAGCGTGGTGAGCTGCTCGACCAGCAATACGTCTCGGGCAACCGCGTGGAACTGCATTTCATGCTGCCGTTGGGTGAGATTGTCATCGACTTCTACGACAAGTTGAAGTCGATCTCCAAAGGCTATGCGTCGTTCGACTATCACATCGACTCCTATCGTCCGTCGAAGTTGGCCAAACTCGACATTCTGCTTAACGGCGAGCCCGTTGACGCACTCTCCACGCTGACCCATCAGGACAATGCCGTGACCTTGGGCCGGAGAATGTGTGAGAAGCTCAAGGACTTGATCCCACGCCAGCAGTTCGACATCGCGATCCAAGCTGCTATCGGTGCAAAGATCGTAGCGCGCGAGACGGTGAAGCAAGTCAGAAAAGACGTTCTTGCCAAGTGCTATGGTGGTGACGTCAGCCGTAAGCGCAAGCTCTTGGAGAAGCAGAAGAAAGGCAAGAAGCGCATGAAACAGATTGGCAACGTGCAGGTGCCGCAGAAGGCTTTTTTGGCAGTACTGAAGCTGGATTAGAGAAGTTTAGAAAAATTGTTTAAGAGAGGAAAAGCTCCTATGTTTAAGAAAATAATAGAGGAGAAATAGAAATGAAAGATTATCATAACACAACGCGGGATATTGCCCGTGAGTTGGCAAGAAAATACAGTACCATGACGCACGATGAGCTCGACATCTTAGAGAGCATCATCGTGCCGAAGAAATACGCAAAGGGTGAGATGATCCTTCGCGAGGGAGAGATTTGCGAGGACATCAGCTACATCGACCGGGGACTCGTGCGTCAGTTCTATTTCAAGAACGACAAAGAGCTGACGGAGCACATCGGTTCGGATGGCGAGATCTTCATGTGCATCGAGAGTCTGTTCCGTGAGGAGCCTACCCATCTGCAGGTGGAAGCTTTGGAGCCTTGCATGATCTATTGTCTGCCTAAGCGCAGACTGGAGCAGGTAGCCCTTCACAATGTCAACATTCAGATTCTCTACCGTAAGATATTGGAAGAGAGTCTGATCATCTCGCAAGTTCACGCCGACTTGGTGCGCTTTGAATCAGCTCAGAGCCGCTATCAGAAGCTTTGCAAGCTGAAGCCTCAAGTGGTGTTGCGCGCCCCATTGGTGTATATCGCCAGCTATCTGCAAATGACACCGGAGACGCTCAGCAGAGTGAGAGCGCAGAAAGGTGACGGATAAATAATTTATGAACTATAGAAAAAAGCCATGAATGACTCATATATAATATGTTGTGTCATTCATGGCTTTTTCGTATCTATCTTGTTTAACTACAAAACTGCGTAGTCTAATCTTCTGTTTCGATTTTCTTTCTCCGCTTGATCAGACTCTTTGCCAGGAAGTAGAGGAGGGCTACAGCGACAATGGAGCAGATGCCCACCTTAATGTATTCGCCGTATTCCATGATCTTATCGTTGAGCATCTCCTCAGGAACCATTGTGTGTAGATACCATCCGAGTGCGGCAAGAATGCAATTCCAGCAACCGGCACCCAGAGTTGTGTAGAGAAGGAATTTCCAAAATGTCATTTTGGAGAGACCGGCAGGAATGGAGATGAGATGGCGGATGCCGGGGATGAGCCGGCCTGTGATGGTAGCCGCCATGCCGTGGTCATTGAAATAGTTTTCACTTTTCTCCACCTTTTTCTGATTCAGCATACAGAAGTGGCCCCAACGGCTGTTGGCGAAGCGATAGATGATAGGGCGGCCGAGATAGTAGCCTGCCAGATAGTTGATCGTAGCACCGCAGTCGGCTCCTAATGTCGCAAAGAGAATGACCAGCCAAACGTCGAGATTACCGGCAGCAGAGTGGTAGGCCGCCGGAGCAACCACCAACTCAGAGGGTACCGGGATGACTGTACTCTCAAGCAACATCAGCAGGAAGACCGTTCCATAGTTGAGGTTTCCAAGAAGCGAAGATAAAAAATTCATAATGGTGTTTCTTGTGTTATGTATTTGTCAATCGTTATTTCTGTCAGTCTTTCAACTCTTCATACGGCACTGCGCCCATCCGTGGATGCTGCAGCGCATAAGCGTAATAGTCGACAGCGCTCAACTCTTGTGGAAACATGGTAGAGAGAAACGAGGTGGCCGCCTCGGGATCAAGCTCCACGGTGCGTTTCAGATCAGCAAGAAAAGCCTGCCGGTCGCCTAACTCATGGTCGCACAGCGTGATAAACGCCCAGCCGCCCGACCACGATCCTTTGTCGACATGGTCCACAATCTTGAGATATTGCTCTCGGGCATAGCGAATGTATCCGCACTCATAGGCAGCGTAGGCCACGAGCATGGTGACTTGGTCGAGGTTGTCGTCGGCTGAGGACAGCGCCTGACCAAAGCATCGCATGGCAGCACTCACCTGGTTTTGTTTCAGAAGGAGAAAGCCGCGCATGACATCCAATTCGCCTTGAGTGGCTCCATGGCTGTCTTTAATCTTTTCAAGACACTGCAGCGCCTCGGCATATTTGCCGTCACTGGAGAGCAGATTGAATTTCTGTCGTAGGATTTCTATGCGGTTGATACTCTGCGGCGGGCACAGCTGCTCGGCTCTGCTGAGGGCTTCAATCGCTTTCGTGCGGTCGTTTTGAGCCATGTAGACCGTGGCCATACCCATGTCACCGGCTTCGTTTTGCGGCTGCAAAGTCTTGAATCGCTGATAGTATTTCAGCGCTTCGTCGTAGTTGCCCAGCTGCACGAGTCCGTTGGCTTTGTTGAGCACAGCGTCGAAGTCATCAGGATCAATGGCCAGGGAGAAGTCGCTGCTCTCGATGCTGGCTTGCAGATGGTGCTGGGCAAACTGCAAGGAGGCGAGTTGGTTCCAATAGCCGTTGGCATAGGGATCCTCGTCGATCAGATGGTTGAAGATGTGCTCACTGCGCCGAAAGTCGCCTTGCTCCATGGCTATACGGCCTTGCAGCTCTTTGTAGTCCAGGGAATCGGTGTCGGTACTTTTGGCAAGCCAAAACTTGGTCTGCTTGATACAGGAATAGTCAGCAAAGAGTGTGGCGACGTCGAGATAGTAGTCCTCGAGATCGTCTTCGTTGACCTCAGCCTCCTTTTCCTCCAAATATTTTTCAGCTTCAGTCACCTTTCCGTCAGCGATGAGTATCTCCGCGATGGTGTAGAAATAGTCCAGATCTTCCTTGTCGCTGATCTGATGGGCATAGGCAAAAGCCTCCTGCGCATTGCCGTTGACAAGGATGGCATAGCGGGCTCGGAAAGCTAAAGGATGCAAGGATCCCGGAAACATATCGATGGTTTGATCGATAGTCTCCAAAGACTCTTGCGTCCTTCCGTGATAAAAATAATATTCTGCAATATCGGTCAAGTCGTCTGCGTCCATGAAGGGGAAGCTGCCCTTGTTGCGGGCTGCCTCAAACTGTTGGAGCATCTCCTTGAACTCTTTGCTTCGATAGAAATTATCGCTCAATCGTGTATATTCCTTCTTTGATTATTTCTTACTCTGTTTGGCCCAGGTGTCCTTGAGCCCCACGGTCTTGTTGTAGACCGGTGCAGCCTCAGTGCCGTCGGGGTCAGCCATGAAGTATCCGATGCGCTGGAACTGGAGATACTCTCCCGGCTTCATCTTAGCGGCGTAGTCCTCGACATAGCAGTTGTCGTGAACGTGCAGAGAATGAGGATTCAGCAGCTCATGGAAGTCACGCTCATCGGCGGATGGATTCTCCACGCTGAAGAGTCGGTCATACTCTCTGACCTCAGCCTTGACACAGTGGTCGGCGCTTACCCAGTGGAGGGTACCCTTGACTTTGCGGTTGGCACCTGGCATACCGCTCTTGCTGTCGGGGTCATAGGTGGCCTCGATCTCGATGATGTTGCCGTCAGCGTCTTTCTTGCATCCGGTGCACATCACGATGTAGGCATTCTTCAGTCGCACCTCTTTGCCCGGTGTCATGCGGAAGAACTTCTTCGGAGCATCCTCCATGAAGTCTCCACGCTCGATCCACAGGTTGCGGGTGAAGGTGATGGTGTGTGTGCCGGCCTGCTCGTCCTCAGGATTGTTGATAGCCTCCATCTCCTCGCTTTGTCCTTCGGGATAGTTGGTGATGACCAGCTTCACAGGATCGAGGACGGCCGAGACACGCGTGGCGCGCTTGTTGAGATCCTCGCGAACGGCAGCCTCCAAGAGGGCCATGTCGTTGAGCGCGTCGAACTTGGTGTAGCCTATCGACTTGATGAAGTTCTTGATCGACTCAGGCGAATAGCCACGGCGGCGCATGCCACAGAGTGTCGGCATACGGGGATCGTCCCAGCCGTTGACGAGATGCTCGTCGACAAGGGTGTGGAGCTTACGCTTCGACATCACGGTATAGGTGAGGTTGAGTCGGTTGAACTCAATCTGTCGTGGGCGGAAGTCGTTGAGACCCTTGGCAGCGGTGCCGTCGTACTCTTTGAGGAAGTCGATGAACTTGTCGTAGAGTGGGCGGTGTGGCACGAACTCCAGCGTACAGATGGAGTGGGTGACACCCTCGAAATAGTCGCTCTGTCCATGGGCGAAGTCATACATCGGATAGCAGTGCCACTTGGTACCGGTGCGGTGATGTGGAATCTGAATGATGCGGTACATGATCGGGTCACGGAAGTGCATGTTAGGGTTGGCCATGTCGAGTTTGGCTCTGAGCACCATAGATCCCTCTACGGCCTCTGGTGTATTCATCTGCTGGAACAGACGCAGGTTTTCCTCCACGGGGCGGTCACGGTAGGGGCTGGCGACACCCGGGGTGGTCGGTGTACCCTTCTGCTCAGCGATCTGCTCAGCGGTCTGCTCGTCGACATAGGCATTGCCCTGCTTGATCATCCAAATGGCGAAATCCCACAGCTTCTGGAAGTAGTCCGAGGCATAGTAGATATGCCCCCACTGGAAGCCGAGCCACTTGATGTCGTTGAGGATGTTCTCGACATACTCGGTATTCTCCTTTGAGGGGTTGGTGTCGTCGAACCGCAGGTTGCAGACGCCATTGAACTCCTCAGCCACACCGAAGTCCATACAAATGGCTTTGGCGTGTCCGATATGCAGATAGCCGTTGGGCTCTGGGGGAAAGCGCGTCTGTATGCGCCCACCGTTTTTGCCGTTGGCCAAATCCTCCTTGACGAATTGCTCTACGAAACTCAAGCTATGCTTCTCTTCGCTGTTCTCAGTCTTGCTATTTTCCATAATTACAATGATACTTTTTCTTGGTGCAAAGATAATCATTTTCTATAGATTTTCATTACTCGAAATAAAAATTATCGAGATAAAAACAAAAAAACATTTGCAAATATCAATAAAAAGGATTAACTTTGCACTCGTTATCCTGAATACAATCTTTTTACCTTAGAGAAAGACTAATACCTATTGAGGATTGATGGCACTCGCTGTGAAGCGGGTGCCATTGTTTGTTTTTGCCCTTTTCATCGTTCTTCACCGTTTCTCCCCATCGTTCAAACCTTGCTGAGAGCCAAAAAAAAGACGGCCCTTGCGAGTCGTCTTCTATTGTCATATTTTTGCTGTCGCTTATTTGATGCCTCTGCTGTTGAGGGCGGCGGCATAGCGCCTGGCGTTGGCCAGATGCTCCTCATAGGTTCTTGCAAAGCGGTGGGTGCCGCTGAAGTCCTCGTTGGCGCACATATAGAGATAGTCGTGATGCTTCATGTTCAGCACTGCGTCGATACCAGCCACCGACGGGATGCGGATAGGCCCTGGGGGCAGCCCGGGATTGCGGTAGGTGTTGTAGGGGCTGTTGATCGAGAGCAGGTTGTTGTAGATGCGCTTGAGTCCGAATTGCTTCCAGGCGAACTTGATCGTCGGGTCAGCCTGCAGCGGCATACCCTCGGGATATTTGGCATTGCGCAGCATCAGTCGGTTGTAGTACATACCGGCGATCATCGGTTTTTCGCCGTTGTTGGCAGTCTCCTCGTCGACGATGCTGGCCAGCGTAGTCACCTGTATGGGATCGAGACGGAGGGCATTGGCCTTGGCCATGCGATCATCGTTCCAGAAGAGGTGGTTTTCTTTCTGCATACGCTTCATCAGCCCGTCGACCGAGATGTTCCAATAGATGTCGTAGGTGTTGGGGATGAACAGCGCGGCAATGGTGGCCGTGTCATAACCGTATTGCTTGCAGAAGGCTTCGTCGGTGAAGTCCTTGGCCAGCGTGGCGCTGTCGACCATGAGTTTCTTCCCAAGCTCTCCTGCCAAGTCCTGCATGGTTCGGACACTGGGCACAGTGAGACTCAAGGGGTCCTGCATGCCGTTTTTGAAATGGCGGAAGACCACCAGTGCGCCCATACCCGGCTTGATGGCGTAGCGACCCGTGCGCACATGAGTGGTGAGCTTGCTGTGGCGGGCCAGTGCGCAGAAGGCATGATAGCAATGCCGGCGAGAGATAGGCTCCACCTTATTTAATAAGGAGTCGAAATTGTCGTCCTGGTCGATGTAGACATACTTGGTACTGCTTTGGCCGGTAAACGACGTGAAGAAGTAATAATATCCAATTCCGAACAACACGACCAAGCAGGCCACGGCCGGAAGGATGTATTTTTTCAATTCTCTTGTCATAGTAACTAATCTGTTAAAAAGACGGTGCAAAGATACTGCAAAACGCTGAATTGGCAAAACTTTTAAGATATAACATCATGGCGGAGAAAAATTTTTGAATAATTTCACGCTGCAAAGAGATGTGTTATCACTAAAATGATTATCTTTGCAAACATGAAGATGTCTTTCCAAATCGAATACCGGGCTCCGTTCGGGCAGTCCCTGCACCTCTGCGTGACCTACTACAACGCCGAGATGCATCATCGTGTCCACAACCTGCTCATGCACACCGACGACGGCAACACGTGGACAGTAGAGGCCAGCAGCATGGTGCTCTCGCATTTCCCGATCTCTTACGTGGAATATCACTATCAGGTCGAGGATGATCACGGCAAATGCATCCGGAAAGAGTGGAGTGGCGTGCCGCGCGTCTACGCCATCGACGATTCTAAGAACTACATCTTCCAGGACCAGTGGCGCGACCTCTCGCTGCAACATTATCTGTTTCGCTGGACCAAGCGGCCGCTGGCTTATCTCAAAAACTTTCCCTTCTTCGACCGATCCATCGTATTCCGCGTCTCGGCTCCGCATATCAAGAGCTCTCAGCATGTGGCTCTGCTCGGAAGTGAAGGTCCCTTGGGGGCTTGGAATGTGAAGCATCCGCTGCCTATGCACTATGTCGGTGACGGCGACTGGATGCTCTCGATCAACGCCTACGCCATCAGACTGCCGCTGGAATATAAGTATGTGGTGGTCAACGACGAAACGCATGACGTAGTGGAGTGGGAGAAAGGCGAGAACCGACGGACGAAGATCAAACGGCTGGAGTGGGGCGAGCAGCTCGTCCTGCATGGCGGCAACCTGCGGACTGATTGCGAACTTGTTTGTCATGACGATTATTTCAATAAGGATAACACTATAACACATGAAATTCGAGAGTTATATATTTGATTTAGACGGAACACTGATAGAATCTTTACGGGACTTAAAGGAAAGCTGCAACTATGCGCTACAAAGCTGTGATATGCCGACACGTACACTTGAGGAGGTAAGGATGTTTGTAGGCAACGGGGTGAAGAAGCTCATGGAGCGTGCTGTGCCCGACGGACTGGCCAATCCTCGCTTCGAAGAGGCTTACGCCATCTTCCGTCAGCACTATCTCCACCACAATCTCGACCACACGGCTCCATATCCCGGTATCATGGAGATGCTCGCCACCCTGCAGGCTAATGGGAAGGCAGTGGCTGTGGTCAGCAACAAGTTCTACGCTGCCACGCAGCAACTGGTTCGTCACTTCTTCTCCGACTATATCTCGGTGGCCATCGGCGAGCGCGAGGACATCAAGAAGAAACCGGCTCCCGACACTGTGATGGAGGCGCTCCGACAGCTCCATAAGCCCGTCTCCACTGCAGTTTACATCGGTGACAGCGACGTCGACATCGACACGGCGAAGAATTGTGGCATGCCCTGCATCAGTGTCCTGTGGGGGTTTCGCGATAAGCCCTTTCTCATCGATCACGGTGCCACTACCTTTGCCGCCACTCCGGCTGACATCCTGAAAATATGATGAGTACCTGATGAGTATATGATGAGTATATGATTTGCGCCGTTTCTGATTCTCGGTGCAAAGTTACGGCACAATTTCGCTGTATCCAAATCTCAATGTTTTATTGCAGTTAAAATTCGTTAACATCGGAGCGCAAACATCATTTTTCTATATTTATGGTCTGCGAGCGGTGTGATTATCTTATGCGAGGCGCAGAACTATCATTAAAGCCTCATCCACCGTGTCCCCTCTTAGCCCTACCCCGTGAGGCTGCTTGCGCCACACCGCCACACCGCCACACCGCCACATAAGGTCGATACGGGCTTGCGGACGAAAAATCGGCGAAAATGAGACTGTAGAGTAAAAATATATTATATTATTATATATTATAATTTAATTAATATATTAATAATAAGTATATTATAAGCATCTATATTATTTCTTCTTATTTTATAATCTTTGTTTTGCCGACATGCGATAGCTATAAATGTGGCGGTGTGGCGGTGTGGCGTTGTGGCGGATGAAAGAAAAGGAGGTAGTATGAGTTTGGGAGGTTAGTAATCTTAGCCCAACTAACAGTCAAGACAGAGTTCTGCCAAACTTAATGATTTTTACGAAAGAGAGATGATCATAGCAAGAGATTTTTTCGTATTTTTGTAGTTGCAGAATTCAAAATAAAATTCATCAACCATTAATTCTTACACAATCATGATCATAGACAATCTGGAAAATCTGATGCAGTATGCACCGCTGAATCCACTTATCGAAGAAGTCTGGAAATTCATGCAAACGCATGACTGGAAAAACATGGCCAATGGACATTACGAAATCATTCTTAACCGGCTGTTTGTCAACATAGAAGACGATAAGGGTAAACAAAAGGATGAAGCCGTCATCGAGTATCACCGCAAGATGATAGACATTCAAGTGCCAATGAACTATTGCGAGACTTATGGCTACATTCCTGTTCGTGACCTTCCTAAGGTTCCCTTTGACACTGAGAAAGATATTGCCAAAGTGCCCAATGCGCGTCCACGTTGCTACGTAACGTTGCTGCCTGGTGAGTTCGCTATTTTCTTCCCTCAGGACGGTCACGCGCCATGCATTTCCGAGGGTAAGCTACATAAGGCTGTCTTTAAACTGGCAGTACAAGGATAGATATCGATTAGATAGCAAGCGCCACACCGCCACAGCGCCACACCGCCACAAAAGCTGATATTAGTATCGGAAGATGATCAGGCTGACTTCTATTCATCAGATTACTTCATCTGCGGATGAATGCCGGTCTCAAAAAATAATCAGTCTCTTCTAAGAAATATAGTCCAATCCTTGTTTTATTTGAAATAATATTTGTACATTTGCAACCGATATACAAATCTTGCATCTCTGAGGGCGATCTCATGAGAGAATTAAATCTAACAAGAACAACTATGGAAGGAATCTTTAGAGACGAAATAGAGGTACGGCAGATCGATAAGTTCTTCTGCGCAGAGATGGGGCGGCAAATCCATCGCTATATCAAGGCTATGCATGGTTCGCTGACCATGATGGAGAAGTTTGAGGCACGCTTGCAACAGCTTGATATTCCGAAGCGTGAGGATGCTATTGCACGCTATATCGATTTGAACCGCAAGGTGATCATGTCTCTCGACTGGAGAATGCTTCTGGCCAGAGCCATTGCCAACTATTGCGACTCCTATCCTTATTTTCGCAGTATGATTGCCGATGAGAAGACGATGAAATTCTATGTCGACCGCATGAAAAGCAAGTATATCCGCTATCACCAAGTCTTTGAGAAGGACGGAAAATACGGCATCAAGGATCATGAAGGCAATGTGCTGTTGGGGGCTCACTACGATTTCCTGCGCACTCCTTATGTCTATGTCGATGACATGACGATGATGCCAATCATAGCCGAAAAGGATGGAAAGATGGGACTCGTGCTCCCTGACGGATACGACACGGTGGTGGTGCCCTTTGAGTATGACGACATCTCGCTCCGCGATGAAGAGCCATGGTTTGAACTGACAAAATCAGGTACCACGACATTGTGGCCTGAATAAAAAATATCGATGAAATCGGCAAAAATTGCAGTTTTATTAGTTTTGATTTTCCTTCTGTGGACACTACTTTTCGTAGCACAGAAGCCGTTTTTCTTACTTTTTTATGGGGGGGTCAGCCATCTGATGCCCGTGATTTGGCATGGTTTGCCTTTGGATTTCAGCATGTCGGGGTATCTTACAGCACTGCCGGCTCTGCTCATTCTGCTTGGCAGTCTCCCATTTATCCGCAGCCGGAGACCGTCTAAGGCCATCACGTTTGTCATGAAGGTTTACTTTGGATTGGCGGCAATGTGCTATTCTTTAGCCTTTGTCTCCAATATAGCCCTCTATGGCTATTGGCGCTTCCCCTTGGACTCGACTCCGATTTTCTTTCTCACGTCATCGCCTGCGGCTGCTATGGCCAGCGTAGAGTGGTGGCAACTATTGTTGGGATTGCTTACCATTGGCCTCACTGCCTGGGGTGTCTATCGCCTCTTCACGCTGCTCTTCCGTCGTTTTTCATGGCAGGAGGCCGCAACGTGGCGCCAAAGCCTGCTCATGCTGCTCTTCTGTGTTTTCCTCTTTCTACCCATCCGTGGCGGCGTCAGCGTAGCGACGATGAACACGGGACAGGCTTATTTCTCTTCGAATCAGGAACTCAACCACGCGGCTGTCAATCCGCTCTTTTCCTTTATGGAGAGCGCTACCCACCAAACCGATTTTGCTCAGGAATACCGGTTGATGGATGACCGGCAGGCTCACAAGGTCTTTGCTGACTATAACAAACCGCTTTCCACTGACAGTACGCATCTCAGCCTCGTCCGCCGCGAGACAGCCCAGCCCGACATTTATCTGATCATTATGGAGAGCTTCTCCGACACCATTATGCATGTGCCGCATGTTACCCCCATGCTCAACCGCATCAAGCATGAGGGCGTATGGTTCTCCCGTTTCTATGCCAACAGCTTCCGCACCGACCGAGGGCTCGTGTCAAACTTGCTCGGAGTGCCCGCACCATCGACAATCAGTCTGATGAAGTTCCCGCGCAAGACGTCTCTAATGCCTTCGTTGGCTGCTCAGTTGGTGAAGCATGGTTATGCGACACATTATTATTATGGTGGTGACGCGGACTTCACCAATATGCGATCGTTCCTTGTCAATCAAGGATTTATGAATCTTACCGAGGCCCATGACTTCCCCGTGACGGACAGACTCAGCAAATGGGGTGTCCCCGACCACTTGGTGTTTCAGCGTGTAGAGAAAGACCTCAGCGCAGACCATAGTACACGTCCCACTTTCCGCGTCATTCAGACGTCCAGCTCTCACGAGCCCTTCGATGTGCCCTTCCACCGGTTGAACAACAAGAAACTCAATGCTTTCGCTTATAGTGACGATTGCATCGGCCGCTTTGTTGAATGGCTGAAAAAGACTGAACGTTGGAACCGTTGCCTCGTGGTACTGATTCCCGACCATCTTGGCGCATGGCCCGACGATATTGACAATTTCTCGTTTTGGCGTTTCCATGTTCCGATGCTGTGGACGGGTGGCGCCCTGTCTTCCACAAAGAGAGTCATTGACACCTATGGCTCTCAGCAGGACATTACAGCCACTCTCTTGGGGCAACTGGGCTATGATCACAGCATGTTTCCGTTCAGCAAGGACTTACTCGACCCAAAGGAGCCTCACTATGCGTTCTTCATGATGAACGATGGCTTTGGACTGGTCGACGATCATGGCGCGATGATCTATGACTTCAATCGCAAGGCTGTTGTCAAATCCAAAGGCTCGTCATCTCTGTATGAGCGGCGAGGCAAGGCTATTACGCAAGTGCTTTTTGACTATATAGCACGACTGAAATAAAGAAGAGTAAGGGGCATTATACGCGTATATCAACTGTACATGGTAAAAGATCAATTCAATTCCTGACAATTTAAACTGCAATGAACAGAGACTTGTAATGCGGTGGCGGAATTGAGGTTAATCAAAATTCTGAGTATGACAAAGTGAGTTTGATACTCGTATTCTTATGATAATGAAAATAGAATGCCATCATCCACTTTACAAGCTAACGATGATACTTTTTTCTTGATTTTTTCGTATCTTTGCGAAAAAATCAAGGATGAAACAACAAATAGAGATTCTTGGCAAGAGTTGCACGGTTTATCAACGGGGTGAAGCACCGCAGACGCTCCTATTGCAGCCCGTCGACGAGCATGATCGTGAGGAGTTGGACACTGAGATGGAGTGGATCGCCGGTCATAGCATTGTGGATTTCCGTTTCATTGCCGTTCATGTCGACCGGTGGTTTGACGAATTGGCTCCTTGGCCAGCACCACCCGTCTTTGGCAAGACGCCTTTCGGCAGTGGCGCAGCTAAGACACTCGACAGCCTCCGGCAGATTGTCACTGAGGAGCAACAGCGCTTGCCCGCGTCTGTAGAGGCTCCGATAAAGGTCATCATTGGCGGCTACTCCTTGGCAGGACTCTTCGCCCTGTGGGCTGGCTATCAGCCCAACCAACCTTTCGACGCTGTTGTAGCAGCCTCCCCTTCAGTGTGGTATCAAGATTGGCTCGGCTATGCCGCTGCTCACCAGCCTCAGTCCGGTGCTTTCTATCTTAGTCTCGGTGATCGTGAGGAGCGCTCACGTACTCCCATTCTGACGACAATAGCTTCGGCTATCCGCCATCAGCAACAACTCTTGGAGCAGGCTCATGTCGTCAACACTCTCGAGTGGAATCCCGGCAACCATTTCCAAGACAATGGAAAACGGACGGCCAAAGGCTTTGTCTGGACAATGGAAAATTTGCTTCATCGCTAATAGGATTATAGTTTCATCTGTCGTCACCATATAAATTCTATTTTCATCTTATCAATGGACACAAAGATCTCTAACAACGAAGTCCTGACAGACGCATGCCTGATCACCGACCGTCTACTCGCCCTGCGCAATGACCGTCAGCGAGACATACTTATGCGCTTCTTCAAGACTGGAGTGGGGGAATATGGCGAAGGCGATGAGTTCTTGGGCATCAAAGTGCCAGTGACCCGAGGTGTGGTGAAGATGGTGGATAAGAGTCTTCCGCTTGCTGAGACAGAGCAGTTGCTGCTTTCTCCCTGGCATGAGGTACGGCTCTGTGCGTTGCTGATATTAGTGGAGCAGTTCGGTCGTGTTGCCAATCGCAGTGATCAAGAAGCGATGAAACAGCGCGACGCAATCGTCAACTTCTATCTCCGTCATGCCGACCGTATCAACAACTGGGATCTTGTCGATGCCTCTGCACCGAAAATCATCGGACGATGGCTGATGTGTCCAACAACCTTAGGCAAGCAGCGCGACATCATCGATGCTTTGGCTCATAGCAGTCATTTGTGGCGACAGCGCATCAGTATGGTTTGCACGCTTACGCCAACGCAGCAGGGCGATCCCTCGTGGTGTCTACGCTATGCCGAGATTCATCTCCACGCTACGCATGACCTCATGCAGAAAGCTGTCGGATGGATGCTTCGTGAGATGGGAAAGCATGTCAGCATGGATCTCTTATGTAACTTTCTCAATCAGCATGCCGACGAGATGCCGCGAACCATGCTACGCTATGCCATAGAAAAGTTTGATGAGACTGAACGCCATGACTTTATGGCGAGGAAGAAACGATGAAGACTTAGAAAAGAGGAAACATCAACAAACATTAAGATAACCGTAAAGAAGAAATGCATATCGAAGTTGAATGTTTAACTTTGCTACTCTTGCATTTCTCAAATAAAATGATTACCTTTGAATACAAATCAGAAACGTTAAGCGAATATTAACTTATGACATTGAAGGAATTGGCAACAAAGCGCTTCTCCGCACGAAAGTTTACGGATGAAGCGGTCAGCAAAGCTGACATCGACTATATCATGGACTGTGTGCGGCTGGCTCCGTCGGCTTGCAACCGACAGCCGTGGAAATTTCTCCTGATCACCTCCGATGAGGCGAAGGAAAAGATTCGTCAGTGCTACGACCGTGACTGGTTTAAGACGGCACCGATGTATGTGCTGTGTTTGAAAGACGTGAACAACAACTGGGTTCGCCCTGATGACGACAAACCGCATGGCGACATCGATCTCGGTATTGCCGTGGAGCACCTTTGCTTGGCTGCGGCAGAGCGTGGGCTAGGGACGTGTTGGGTGTGTAACTATCATGTTGAGACTCTTCAGCGGCTCTTCCCCGTGGATGGATTCGAGGCCGATGCCATCATTCCCCTTGGACATATTGCTGCCGACTGCCCTCATGCCGAGAAGCGGCGCAAGGCATTAAACGAAATCATAGAGGAGATTTAAAGATGAGTACTGGTAAACGATTGACACGGTCTATGTCGGACCGCTGGTTAGCAGGAGTGTGTAGTGGCATCGCCAACTACTTCGGTTGGGATGTAGCCATCCTGCGCTTGGTCTATTTGGTACTGACACTGTGCACAGCCTTTAGCGGCATCATCATCTATATCATTCTTTGGATTTGTATGCCGGAGGACAACTAATAAGCCTTATATGTTGAGCAAATGTGAAGATGCTGTCTTTCACTTTTGATTAAAAAACACTCTTTGAAGGCAAAAAATATCCACGAATATAGAGCATGAAACTCTGAATATTCGTGGATTTTTGCTTGATACGTGAACTGTAGTAGTGAAATGCTTTACAGTTGACGCTGCCATCAGACGCTTGCAGCTTGAAGCAAGATTTCGTTGAGGGTTGGATGAATGTGGATGATGTCTCTCAGTTGCTCAAGAGTAACGTCGAAATTCATCAGCGCAGCCACTTCTTGTACGATAGCCGCGGCATTGGCTCCCATGACATGACATCCAACAATCTTTGAATCGGGTTGCTTGCCGTCGCAGATGATCTTGACGAGCCCTTCGGTAGCCTCTATAGCTTGTGCTTTGCCGTTGCTACGGTAGAAGCCTTTGTGGGTGGTATAGTCGGGGAACTGAGATTTAACCAGCTCCTCTGTCAGTCCCACGGAAGCCACCTCAGGACGGGTGAAGACAGCAGCGGGCATGATGTCGAAGCGGATGCGGTCGTTAAGGCCAAGAATACGGTTGACCGCATGGCGTCCTTGCGCTGTTGCTGCATGAGCCAACATCTGTAGGCCATTGACATCGCCAATGGCGTAGATGTCAGGCACTGTGGTGGTAAAATCATCGTCGACGAGAATGCCGTGGCCATTGTACTGGATGCCGGCTGCCTCAAGCTCTAGTCCCTCCACTTGTGGTGCCCGTCCAGTAGCCACCAGTATGCAGTCGGAAACAATGTGCTCTTCGGTCTTCTTCTTTGTATTGAGATAAACGACATCATTGCCATTGACTTCACGAACTTGACAAGCAAGATGGAATTTAATACCGGATTTCTCCAGTGTCTTGCGCAGTCGTCGGGCGATTTCACCATCTATGGTGGGCAGACATTCGCTCAGAAACTCCACGACGTCGACCTTACAGCCGAAGTCCCGGAACATCGTAGCCATCTCTAAGCCGATGACACCAGCTCCTATGACGCACACCGTCGGGGGCAGAGTAGGTGTGGAAAGCAAGTCGCCAGACGTGAAGACATAGGTGCTGCGCGGCTCCTTGATCCCCGGCAACGGTGGCATCTTGACTTTGGATCCTGTAGCGATGATCACATGCTGAGGCTTTACTATTTCTTCACCGGCACTGACAGTCTTAGCATCAACAAAGGTTGCATGCCCCTGCAACAGTGTGATGGCAGGATTAGAAAGCAAAGTGGAGATGCCCTGACGAAGACACGCTACCACCTGTTCTTTTCTCTCCATGGCTCGCTTGAAAGCTTCAGCTTGGAGCTCAGTATTACCCGAAGCCGCCTTTATTGCATCATGGAGCAAAGATTTGGTGGGAATACAGCCGCGGTTGAGACATGTCCCCCCAACCTCTCTCTCCTCGGCTATCACCACTTTCAATCCTTTATTGGCAGCATAGAGGGCGGTTTCGTAGCCACCCGGTCCGCTGCCAATGATCAATAAATCTGTTTCTATCATACTTACTAATGTATGTTTTTCTTAGTTGTTTTCCTTAAATGTCAATACAGGATGACGGGCTGCCAACACATCGTCGGCACGCGAGATGGGTGTATTGTGTGGTGCAGTCTTCACCATGTCTGGTGTCTCCTTGGCTTCACGAGCTATCTGATGCATTACGTCGATGAATCGGTCGAGTGTCTCCTTGCTCTCATTTTCCGTGGGCTCGATCATCATGGCCTCGTGGAAAAGCAGTGGGAAGTAGATGGTGGGAGCATGGAAACCAAAGTCAAGCAGCCGTTTGGCAACATCGAGTGTGGTGACCCCCGTAGACTTGTCTTTCAGTCCGTTGAAGACGAACTCATGTTTGGATAACCCCTCAATCGGTAACTCGTAGTCGTCTTTCAGCTGATGGCGGATGTAGGTGGCATTGAGCGTAGAGAGGGGACCTACATGCTTAATGTTTTCTTTACCTAAAGAAAGAATATACGTCAGAGCGCGCACCTCTACGAGGAAGTTGCCGTGATAAGGATTGACCACAGGGAAGAACTGCTCCAGTCCCTTGCGCACACCCACCGGGCCGCTGCCGGGTCCACCACCGCCGTGAGGCGTGGAGAAGGTCTTGTGGAGGTTGAGGTGCATCACGTCAAAGCCCATGTCCCCCGGACGACAGATACCAAGCAGAGGATTGAGATTGGCTCCATCGTAGTACATCAGTCCGCCGCAGTCATGTACGAGCTTAACGATTTCCACAATGTTGTGCTCAAAGAGTCCGAGTGTATTGGGATTGGTCATCATCATGGCAGCTACGGTGTCATCGAGCTTTGAGCGCAGGTCATCGATGTCGACGGTGCCGTCGGCAAGACTCTTGACCTCCACGACCTGTAAGCCGCAGACAGCAGCAGAGGCTGGATTGGTGCCGTGGGCGGAGTCGGGTACGATGACTTTGACGCGCTTCATGTCTCCACGGCTTTCGTGATAAGCCCGGATGATCATCAGTCCCGTAAGCTCTCCGTGAGCACCAGCGCAAGGCTTAAGTGTGAAGTCGTGCATTCCCGTAAGTGCAGCGAGCTGACGGCGCAGGGCAGTGGTCACCTCCTCACATCCCCTGACAGTCTGCTCAGGTTGTAGAGGATGAATATGAGTAAAAGCGGGTAGGGCTGCTATCTCCTCATTGATTTTGGGATTGTATTTCATCGTGCAGGAACCTAATGGATAAAATCCGTTGTCGACACCGAAGTTATTGCCACTGTGGTTGGTATAGTGCCGCACGACAGTCATCTCGTCACACTCGGGAAGCTCAGCCGGCTTGTCGCGGCAGACATCCGAGGGTAGGGCATGATGAGGAAAAGCATTATGTGGCAGGCTGTAGCCAATGCGTCTGGGATGGCTCAGCTCGAAAATCAGATGATGATATAATTTGTTGTTCATAACCTTCTCATTTAAGAATTTACCAGTGCTACCAGTGCGTCGATCTCTTCCTTGCTTCTCTGCTCGGTGACAGCCAGCATGAGATTATGTTCATCGATTTTGACGCCTCCGAGGAAGCCAGCCTCCAGCCATTTGGATTGCAGCACGTCGAGGTCTCCGTCGTATGTGACACAGAATTCATTGAGATATTCCTTGTCCTTGAACGTGTCGGTGAAATGTCCGGTTTCCAAAAGTTTATCGTGAAGGTAGTGTGCTCCGTCGCAGCCCGTTTGTGCAGCTTCAATGAGTCCTTGTTTGCCCATAAGTGCCATGTAAATAGTCACCCAAAGCGCCATCAGGCTCTCGTTGGAGCAGATATTAGAGGTGGCTCTCTGTCGACGGATATGCTGTTCGCGAGCCTGCAGAGTCAGCACGAAAACGCGTTGCCCCTTGCCGTCGACAGTCTGTCCGACGATTCTTCCCGGCATCTTACGCATATATTTTTCCGTGGTACACATGTATCCGAGGTAAGGTCCTCCCCAGGCCATGGGTAATCCCAGACTTTGCGCCTCACCGACTGCGATGTCAGCTCCCCATTCTCCGGGAGTCTTCAGCAGAGCCAAGTCGGCGGCAATGCTGTTGATGATCAGCAGTGCTTTGTTGGCATGGCAAGTATCAGCCACACCACTCAGATCCTCAACAATACCATAATAGTTAGGTTGCTGCACGATAACGCCGGCAACACCACCCTGATTGAGAGCTTCCTCCATCTGACTGAAGTCGGTGACACCCTCCTTTTGCGGAATTTCTTTCACTACCATGCCATGGAAATGAGCATAGGTATCAAGCACTTTTCTTACTTTCGGGTCGATAGTTGCCGACACCAGTATGGTTTCGGTGTGGTGGCCGATAGCGCAGGCCATCATCGCAGCCTCAGCCGTGGCTGTGGCACCGTCGTACATCGACGCATTGCTCACCTCCATGTCAGTCAATCGAGCCATCATCGTCTGATATTCAAAGATATAGTGTAGGGTGCCTTGCGAGATTTCGGCCTGGTAGGGCGTGTAGCTCGTCAGATATTCCGAACGCTCTACGATTTGCGGGATGACAGAGGGAATATAATGGTCATAGACACCTGCACCGGCGAAGCACGTCAATTCTCGGTTGTCCTTAGCAAGTTGACCGAAGTATTTTCGCACTTCCACCTCGCTCATTGCTTCCGGTATGTCATAGTCGCCCTTGAGCCGGACAGAATCAGGGACATCTGCATAGAGGTCGTCAATGGAACTGACTCCTATGGCCTTCAACATTTCTTGGATGTCCTCAGGCGTTTGAGGAAAATATTTAAACATAGCTTAGATTTACTGAAATAACGGAAATAGAAAGCCTTGTCCGTTATGCCTCGTCTTGCCCTTGATTTCTAAGGATGACGTTAGTAATAGCGGATAGCCATTCTGTTTCCGAATACGAGGTTATTGGTTTTTCTTGTTGTAGTCTTCTTCTGTCATGAGTTTTTGAAGCTCATCAGTGTCTGCAAGGCTCACCTTGATGATCCAGTTGTCGTTGGCATCCTGGTTGATAAGCTCTGGATGATCCTCCAGGGCCTCGTTGACCTCTACGACAGTGCCGCTGATAGGGGCAATCAGGTCGCTGGCAGCCTTGACACTCTCCACGGTGCCGAAGACTTCACCGGCAGTGATCTCGTCGTCTACTTCCGGCATGTCCACGTAGACGATATTGCCCAACTGCTTCTGAGCATAGTCGGTGATGCCGATATAGCCGAACTCTCCTTCCACTCTTACATATTCGTGTGATTCACTGAAATAAGTCATAATAGGTGCGAAATTAATGGTTAATGAGTATGTTATTTGTGATAATGCTTATCATAGAATTTCTTCTTGACAATAGTTCCGGGGAACGTCTTACGCCGGATCTGAACCTCCACGCGGTCGCCTAACTTGAGCGAAGCGTCTACCAAAGCCACGGCACAACTCTTATCCACAGAAATGAGACGATAGCCCGTTGTGACTACACCGACAGGCTTGCCATCCTTGAGCACTGTATAGCCATGACGAGGCACAGCTTTGTCGTCAAGCTCTATGCCGCGCAGCCGTTGTGTCACGCCATTAGTCTTTTGCTCGACAAGTGCCTCTTTGCCAATGAATTCTGGCTTATCCAATTTGCAAAACATGCTCAGGCCTGCCATAACCGGTGAGATGTCCTTTGACAGCTCGTCGCCATAGAGAGGCAGTCCAACCTCAAAGCGCAGCGTGTCGCGACAACCGAGTCCGCAGGGTACGCAACGATGGCTTGCCATCAGCTGGTCCCATTGCTTGACTATGAAGCCTGTGGAGCCGTAGATCTCAAAGCCGTCTTCACCGGTGTAGCCGGTGCGGCTGACGATCACCTCCTCACCATCGATTTCCAATGTTTTGCAAGTGTAGAAAACAAGTTCACTGCAAGGTATCTTCAACTCTTCTTCCATAACGCTCGGCGACTCAGGCCCTTGAATGGCAAGCTGACCATAATAGTCAGACTTGTTGTCGAGTGTGACATCAAATCCTTGGGCTTGCTCCCGCATCCATGCGTCGTCTTTTTCGATGTTGGCTGCATTAACAACGATGAAGAAGTGGTTGGGCGCCATCTTGTAGACAAGCAGGTCGTCAACAGTTCCTCCATCAGGGTAGAGCATCATTCCATAGTAGATTTTGTGGATAGGGGCATTGGTGATGTCGTTAGTGAAAATGTGGTTAACATATTTTTCAGCGTCAGGCCCGGTCACGACAATCTCGCCCATGTGCGAGACATCAAAAACACCACAATGCTGTCGCACAGCATTGTGCTCATCTATAATAGATGTGTACTGGATGGGCATATCAAAGCCCCCAAATGGCTGAATGAGGGCTCCTGCCTGGCAGTGCCGCTCGTAAAGACATGTTCTCTTATTCATAGACATTTATGTAACAAGGTATATTTGTTGCAAAAATAAAGGTTTAAACAATACACTGCAAGGAAAAGGCTACTAAAGTAAGTTAAAATCGAAATAATAGTTTTCAAGAGAGATATCTGACATCGAATGGGCAAGGGTAAAGTAGGAAATAAAAACGGATTGCAAAGAAAATAACTTCTTTACAATCCGTTATGTGTATGTTTAGAAAGGAGAAGGGTTACTTCTTTTCTTTCTTAACCTTATCGACATAGGCATCTATGACTGCTACAGCGGTCACGTTGACGACGTCGCGGACGCTTGCCTCGAAATCGGTGAAGTGGATAGGCTTGTTCAGACCCATCTGGATAGGGCCGATGATCTCCACGTCAGGATCCAGCGACTGCATCAACTTGTAGCTACTGTTGGCCGAGCTCATGTTGGGGAATACCAATGTGTTGACATCTTTGCCCTTGAGACGGGTGAAAGGATACTTGGCATCGCGAAGCTCTTTGTCGAGAGCAAAGTTGACTTGCATCTCACCGTCAATGGCGAGGTCGGGATAGTCATGTTGCATCATCTCTACAGTCTGATGTACCTTCTGCGGTGAGCCGATCTCGTCGGTACCGAAGTTGGAGTAGCTGATCATAGCCATCACAGGCTCATCATTGAAGAATCGGACGGTATGGGCTGAGAGACGAGCTACGTCATAGAGCACATTCTGATCAGGATGACGGTTGATGAGCGTGTCAGCGAGGTAGTAGACACCCTTCTTGGTGTTGAGGATGTGCATGGTGGCGAAAGTATTATAGTCTTTGCGCACGCCAACCACTTCCTTGGCAACCTTGATAGTGTTGCTGTATTTGGTATAGAGACCAGTGATGAAAGCGTCAGCGTCGCCTTGCTCAACCATGGACATACCAAAGTAGTTGCGCTCATACATCTTGTCGTAGGCCTCTTCAAAGGTGTAGCCTTGTCTTGCGCGCTTCTCTGCGAGGTGCTTAGCGTAAGTAGCGCGGCGGCCTTGCTCCTTGTCAGCGCGCATGTCGATGATCTCCACGCCCGAAAGGTCGAGTTTCAGACGATTGGCGATACGAGCCAAGCGATCGGGATTACCAAGAAGAATAGGATGGCAAATACCCTCTTGCTGGGCTTGTACGGCAGCTTTCATCATTGTCGGATGACCACCCTCGGCGAAGACCACACGCTGCGGATGCAGTGCTGCTGTAGCATGCAAGGTGCGTGTGAGTTTGGTCTCCTGCCCCAGCATCTGGCGAAGATGATCCTTATAAGCATCCCAGTCCTTAATTGGCGTGCGGGCTACGCCACTCTCTACGGCAGCTTTAGCCACGGCGGCACTAACCTCTGTAATCAAACGAGGATCCACAGGCTTCGGGATGAAATATTTAGGTCCGAATGTCAAGTCATTGACATGGTAAACCTCGTTTACGATATCGGGAATAGGTTGCTTGGCCAAGTCGGCAATGGCATTGACAGCCGCCATCTTCATCTCTTCGTTGATAGCTTTAGCGTGAACGTCGAGAGCACCGCGGAAGATATATGGGAAGCCGATAACATTGTTGATCTGATTAGGATAGTCAGAGCGGCCGGTAGACATTAATACGTCTGGACGACTTGCCATGGCATCCTCGTAGCTGATCTCCGGTACAGGGTTGGCCAAAGCAAAGACGATAGGCTTCTCAGCCATCGAGCGTATCATGTCCTGAGTCAGTATGTTACCCTTAGATAGTCCAACGAAAACGTCCGCGCCCTTGATAGCTTCCTCAAGATTGTGAACATCACGACGGTCGGTTGCAAAGAGCTTCTTCTGTGGTGTCAGATTAGGACGGTCAGAAGTAATGACACCCTTGGAGTCGAGCATGACAATATTTTCTTTCTTCACACCCAGTGCTACATAGAGCTTTGTACAGCTGATAGCAGCAGCACCAGCTCCGTTGACAACAAGATGCACCTTGCTGATGTCCTTGCCGGCAACTTCCAATGCATTTTTCAGTCCGGCAGCGGAGATGATGGCAGTACCATGCTGATCGTCGTGCATCACAGGGATGTCGAGGCTCTTTTTCAGACGTTCTTCAATGTAGAAGCACTCAGGAGCCTTGATGTCCTCAAGGTTGATACCGCCGAAGGTAGGAGCTATACGCTCTACAGTCTCGCAGAACTTCTCGGGATCCTTCTCATTGAGCTCAATGTCAAAGACGTCGATACCACCATAGATTTTGAAGAGCAATCCCTTGCCCTCCATCACCGGCTTGCCACTCATGGCGCCTATATCTCCCAATCCGAGCACGGCAGTACCATTGGAGATGACAGCTACAAGATTGCCTTTGTCGGTGTATTTATAGACATCATCAGGATTCTTCTGTATCTGAAGGCATGGATATGCGACTCCGGGTGAATAGGCCAAGCTCAAGTCGGTTTGCGTGCGATAAGGCTTCGTCGGCTTCACTTCAATTTTGCCCGGTCGTCCATTGGCATGGTAGGCGAGGGCAGCTTCCTCTGTAATCTTAACCATAAAAATGTTATCTTTTTAATTTAAAAACTTTCTATCTCTTTTTATTTCAGTGCAAAGATAATAAAAACTGTTGAATCCAAAGAAGTTTTTCTTTTTTTTTGTACCTTTGCAACATAAAAGACTTGTATTTCCTCGAATGAATAAAACTGCCAGTCCAACAGAGTACCGTCAGCAGCTGCGGGAACGCATCATCGAAGCAGCAACACACGAGTTTGAAGCTAAAGGCATCAAATCCGTGAAGATGGATGATATTGCCTGTTTGTTGTCTGTGTCAAAAAGAACAGTGTATGAGATTTTTGGAAACAAAGAGGATCTCCTACTCGAATGTGTGAAGCATGACATGGATAGTACAGACGCTGAAATGGAAGTCTTTGCACATGAGACCAATCACAATGTCATCGACATTATGTTACATTTCTATGAGGTGAAAATGAGCAGAATGTCAAGAATCAATCCGGCTTATTTCATAGAATTGGACAAATACCCTCAAGTGCTCAAACATTTTGAGGAAAGAAGGAAAAAGAGAGCGGTCAATTCTGCTTCATTTTTTAGAAAAGGAATTGACCAAGGCTATTTTCGCCCAGAGGTGAATTACGAGTTGATTGAGAAAATTGCCGATCTCACTATACGGGAAGTGATGGCTCAGCAACTCTACATTCAATATAATCTTAAAGAAGTTTTCAGTAATCTCATCATGGTATTCATGCGCGGACTTTGCACTTCTAAAGGAATTGCTGAATTGGAAAAATTAGGCGGCAAAAACAATTCACTCATCAAGCATAACGCGTAATATTTGTTTCCATTGATACTACGCGTTATGCATGAGAGCCTAATACTTTTATTATTTCATCTGATCGTGATATTGTCTGAGAGCAGCGAGAAGCTCGGCATTCTCTTTCTTCGTGCCAATAGTTACGCGCAGACAGTCTTTACAAAGTTTGACACGCGTACGGTTCCTGACGATAATACCTCTTTCTACAAGATAGTCGTAAATAGACTGGGCGTCTGTCATCTTTGCTAAGAAGAAATTAGCATTAGTCGGATAAACAGTCATACAGATAGGCAACTCACGGAAAGCAGCCATCAGCTTTGGACGCTCTTCAAGCAGCAGCTTTACCCATTTCTCTACCTCTGTACGGTTCTGCAATGCTTCTAAGGCATGGCGCTGGGTGAGCAAATTGATGTTGTAGGGGTATTTGACTTTGTTGAACAGCGCGATGATTTTCTCGCTGGCAAATGCCATGCCCAGACGTATGGCTGCACATCCCCACGCTTTGCTCATGGTGTTGAGCACAATTAGATGAGGAAATTTTGTCACGACATATCGAAAGAGTGGGGCGGAAGAGAAGTCGGAGTAGGCCTCATCAATAACAACGATACCATCGAAGCGCTCCAAGACAGTGTTGATCTCCTGAGTCGACATGTTGTTACCCGTAGGATTGTTGGGAGAGCAGATCCAAATCACTTTCGTATTCTCGTCGCATGCTGCCAATATAGCGTCTGCATCCATCTGATAGTGCTCATCCAACAGAACAGGACGATACTCCACATCGTTGATGTCGGCACAGACCTTGTACATGCCATAGGTTGGCTCAATAGCTACCACATTGTCAATCTGTGGACGACAAAACACGCGGTAGACAAGGTCTATCGCCTCATCAGAGCCGTTACCGAGAAATATGTTGTTAGCCGGTACTTTCTTGATCTTTGCGAGCTCGCCTTTCACCTCCAATTGCAGTGGATCAGGGTAGCGGTTGTAAGGACTGTTGTAGGGATTCTCGTTGGCATCAAGAAAAACATGAGCCTCGTGTCCTGAATACTCATTGCGTGCAGAACTATATGGAGCCAATTTGGCGATGTTAGGTCTCACCAAATCATTCAGAGATCTTCTATTCATCTTAAATCCATTATTGATAAAAATTACTCTTGGCTTTGAATTCTCAGTCTCATAGCATTGGCATGAGCTTCAAGTTGCTCATTCTCAGCCATACAGACCACTGCTTTGCCGATGCTGTCGATACCCTCTTTTGTGAGATGCTGGAAGGTGATCTTACGCATATAGCTGTCGAGGTTTACGCCATTGTAAGCCAAAGCATATTGATGAGTAGGAAGTGTGTGGTTCGTGCCGCTGGCATAATCACCTGCGCTCTCGCAAGCCCATTTGCCAAGGAAGACGCTACCAGCATTGATGACTTTTGCAGCCAAGTCGTCATAGTTCTTTGTAGCAAGGATCAAGTGCTCAGGAGCGTAGGCATTGCTGAGTTCCATAGCCTCGTCGAGATCATGAACAAGCACCAATTTGGAATTGTCCAGCGACTTTGCTGCAATTTCTTTTCTCGGGAGGCGCTCCAACTGATTCGTAACTTCTGCCCTTACTTTCTCAAGCATCAGCTCAGAGTCGGTGATTAGAAAAACTTGAGAGTCGATGCCATGTTCAGCCTGAGACAACAAATCTGCGGCGACGAAAACAGGATTACTCTCGCTGTCAGCGATGACACATACCTCGCTTGGACCTGCAGGCATGTCGATAGCCACCTCATGGAGGCTCACTTGCTGCTTAGCAGCCATCACGTATTGGTTGCCGGGACCAAAGATCTTATAAACCTTGGGCACACTCTCTGTGCCATAAGCCATAGCACCAATAGCCTGCACACCTCCAGCCTTATAGATTCTATTGACTCCAGCTATTTTGGCAGCCGCCAAAATGGCGGGATTCACTTTGCCTTCTTTGTTAGGGGGAGTGCAGAGGACGATCTCCTCACAACCGGCAATCTTTGCAGGGGTGGCTAACATCAGTACGGTTGAGAATAAGGGGGCTGTACCTCCAGGAATGTATAATCCCACCTTCTGAATGGCCACGCTCTTTTGCCAGCACTCCACACCTTTGGAAGTCTCCAGCGATATACCTTCAAATTTTTGGGCATGATGGAACTTATAGATGTTGTCATGCGCGAGTTTCAAGGAATCAAGCAATTCGGGTGATACTTGCGTCAGTGCTTCTTCAATCTCTTCTTCGCAGACTGCCAATGAAGTCAATACCACATGGTCAAACTTCTCCTCGTAACTCTTTACTGCCTCGTCGCCTCGTTGTCTCACGTCGTCGAGTACACTTTCCACTGTGGCGTTTAGCTGTGAAACGTCTAAATGAGGCCGCTTGACCAATTCTGGCCAAGTCTCTTTTGAAGGATATTTAATAACATTCATGTCTCAACCTTTCTTTGTTATAATCAGATCTGCTGTATGATCACATCTAAGTTATGATCTAATTTTCTTCTGTGTCATCAGATCAAGTCCATGATCTGATGTAACATTCAAATCCTTAGAGAATCATTTTCTCGATAGGAGAAACCAAGATGCCTTGAGCACCCAGCTCTTTCAGCTTGCCGATGATTTCCCAGAAACGTGCTTCGTCCAAAACAGTATGGATGGCACACCACTCTGGGTCAGAAAGAGGAATGATGGTGGGACTCTTAATGCCGGGCAATACCTTGGTGATATCGGCCACTTTGTCCTTCGGGGCGTTCATCATCACGTATTTCTTGTCGCGGGCGATTTGTACAGCCTCAAAACGGAAAAGCAATTCATTCAATATCTTCCGCTTATCATCGTCCATCTTCCAGTTGCCGATGAGCACAGCTTCACTCTTCATGACCACTTCCACCTCTTTCAGATTATTGTGAACGAGTGTGGAGCCAGAGCTGACAATGTCAAAGATGGCATCAGCCAGTCCTATACCCGGGCTGATTTCTACAGAGCCGGTGATGACATGGATATCTGCCTTGATGTTGTTTTTGTTCATGAAACGACGAAGAATGCTCGGATAGGATGTGGCAATCTTCTTGCCATTGAACCAAGAAATACCTGTATAATCGATGGCTTTGGGGATAGCCAGTGACAGTCTGCATTTCGAAAAGCCCAGCGGACGGATAATGTGGGCGTCTTCCTGACGCTCTTCAAACTCATTCTCACCTACAACGCCGATATCTGCCACGCCGCTTGCCACACTCTGTGGGATATCATCATCCCGGAGGAAAAGAACCTCCAGGGGGAAGTTGGTGCTTTGGACGAGAAGTGTCCGTTTGCTTTCGCTGACTTTGATGTCGGCTTCTTTCAGCAAATTCATAGTGTCCTCATAGAGGCGACCTTTTGACTGTACTGCTATTCTTAACATGCTGTTTTCTTCTATTTCGAATGTAATAATTCTAATTTTCCTAAAAATATCGTGCAAATTTAGCAAATTCCAAGCAAATGTGCAATAAAAATGCTACTTTTGTGATGAAATTTATGACGACGGTAAGAAACATTTATATTTATGCGTGTTGTCTGCTCGTTTTTCTGTCTGCTTGTCAGCAACAATCCAAAAAACCTGAGATGACACCGTGGGGCACTACAATAGGAGAGGATTCTTTACCAAAAGAGAATTCTCTCAGTTTGGATGATATACAAACAAATGGTGAGTTGATCATGCTCACGGTATCGGGTCCAGAAACATACTATGATTATCATGGTCATGGGATGGGTGCCCAGTACTTGCTTTGTCAGAAATTTGCAGATAAGTTAGGTGTGTCTTTGCGAGTGGAGGTTTGCAAAGACACTATTGAACTTATTCAGCGGATGCAAAAAGGAGAGGGAGATCTCGCTGCCGTGTTGCTGCCTAAAAAATGGAAAGGGCTTTTGTATGCAGGTGCCTCAGATAAAAAACAGCGTACTTCTTGGATTGTCAGAAGAGACGGGCAAGACCTGGCACAAGCACTCAACAGCTGGTTCCGCTCAGATATGATCGACAAAATCAAACGGGAAGAGCAATTCTTGTTGTCCACTGCCAGTATTACCCGCCATGTTTATGCACCAATGCTCAACCGGGCAGGTGGCGTCATTTCCCGTTATGACCATCTTTTCCAGCAATATGCACCTTTGGCAAGATGGGACTGGCGCTTGTTGGCGGCACAGTGCTACCAAGAGTCAACCTTTGATCCCAAGGCGCATTCTTGGGCAGGAGCGTGTGGATTGATGCAGATTATGCCTTCGACAGCAGACCATGTAGGCATGCCACGAGAAAATCTTTATGATCCCGAAGCTAATATTGCTTGCGCTGCCAAATACATTCAGGAACTTAGTGGATTCTTTAGGGATGTACCGGCATCAGAACGAATCTATTTCGTATTGGCCAGTTACAATGGTGGGCACTTCCATGTGAGAGATGCTATGGCGCTGGCGCATCGTGATGGCCATGATCCACATCGTTGGGGTGAAGTCGAGCCTTATATCCTTAAACTTAGTTTACCAGCTTACTATACGAGTCCAATTGTGAAACATGGTTACATGAGAGGATCAGAGACTGTCAATTACGTCCGTCGCATCCGTGAAAGATGGAACCAATATCGTGGAGTGGCAAAAGGTGGTTTCTCTTCAGGTTTCTCTACAATACCAGAACGGGCTAAAAGAAAGTATAAGTGGCATCTTTAATAACACTTGATTGCCAATCATCATCTTATCCACAATATTCTGTTAATAATGAATACTTGGGGAGCTTTATGAATAATTTATTGTCATCGTACATGTTTGCGGTAGTGATCCAATGCGTAAAGCTACAGAGAAGTGCTTTAACCCACATTGCCTGACAACTGCTTTACGAATAGAAGGAAATATTATCCCACCGCATCACGAACTCTGTGTAAATTACTGCACAGATAGCCATGGCTTTGAAACTATGAGAAATGCCTATGAAGATGTAAAGAGCAGGTTCATAGGAAAGTGTAAGTTAATTTTCTATTTAGCAAATCTTATCTACTTTTTTTAATCAATTATTGCGTAGCTACCTTTTATTTTGTAATTTTGCATAGTCAATTATAAACGGTTATGGACAAGAAAAAGAATCAAGAAGATTTTGAGGCGCTTCTTCGTGAGACTAAGCGTGAGGGAATAGAATATGTAATTGAGGATTTGGAAAAAGGAGGCTTTTTCGATGCACCTGCATCTGCCGGTCATCATCTCAATGTACCTGGTGGCTTGTGTGAGCATAGTCTGAATGTCTGCCGCACTGGTCTTGCCATTTGGGAGGAAATGAAGACACTCGACGCTGCTTCTATGGGTGAGGTGAAGCGAGAGAGTATCATTCTTGCAACCCTGCTTCATGACGTTTGCAAGATGGATATCTACAAACGTACAATAAAAAAACGCAAGAACAAGTTAGGCCAATGGGAGGATGCAGAAGGCTACAATGTATCGTACAAGGATTTCCCGATGGGCCATGGAGAGAAGAGTGTTATTTTGCTATTATTGAGTGGTCTTCAACTTAACGATGACGAAATGTGCGCTATCCGGTGGCACATGGGTGCTTTTGGGCTTAATTTCAACTCATATGAGGATGAGCGTTGCTATGATACAGCTCGTACTGAGTATCCTCTCTGTGCCATCGTGCAGGCTGCTGATAGTCTGGCGGCAGCTGTCATTGAGACAACATCTGAAGATATCGATAATCTTTAGACATATTTAAGTATGATCATAGGCCTAGTCAACGACATGGGAATTTCTATGATAATATAGACTTCTTAACAAATAAATAACCACACCACGTACAAATAAATAGAGGATAAAGGCAATCCACAGCAGATGGTTAGTCCAAGCCTGAGTGGGAAGGGTGGGGGAAAATGATACCCATGCCACGACAAAAAACAGCAGAGAGGCTAAAAAACTGGCCAAGAGCATCGGACGCGTGAGTGTAAGTCCAATGCAGATGCCATCCAAGACAAAGGCCAAAGTGCCCGCAAGTGGTATCATGCATGCCCAGGGCAGGAAGTGGTCAGCCACAGATACCACCGTAGGGTCACTGCTCAGTAAGCCTACCAACAGTTTACCACCGAGCACATAGAGCAGAGTGGCGGTGATGGCCAGTCCCGTGCCCCATTGGATCAGTCGCCGGGTGACGGCCTCCAGTCCCTGACGATCATTAGCGCCCCATGCATGTCCCGAGAGTGCTTCTCCGGCAAAGGCAAAGCCGTCCATGACATAGCTGAACAGCGTGAAGAAGGTCATCAGCAAAGTGTTGGCCGCCAGCACAGTGTCGCCTTGACGGGCGCCGAAGGCTGTGAAGCCGAAGTTGACTGCCACGAGGCAGACTGTTCTAAGGAAGATGTCGCGGTTGAGCGAAAAGAAATGAGCCAATTCTGTGCGCTGCAAAAGTTTCCTCCATGAGATATGTATGGTACCCAAGCGAATCACATGACGGCGGAGCATATAGACCGAGGCGAAAAGTCCTGTCCATTGGGCAACAAGCGTTCCTAAGGCCACTCCCTGCATTTTCATGTCAAGTCCAATGGCTAAGGATAGTGACACGATGACGTTGACAACATTCTGGAAGATAGCTACATACATCGGAGAACGCGTGTCTTGCATGCCGATGAACCAACCATTGAGACACATCAGTGCCAGGGTAGGGGGCGCACCCCAGATGACGATGCGGAAGTAGACATTGGCGATGGCTCCCACACCAGCAGAAGGAGAGATAAGCCATAGCGCCAACTTCCAAAGTGGATATTGCAGCAGCAGAATGATGGTCGCCACGCTGATGGCCACACCGAGGGCTCTAAGCAATGATGCGTAAATCGCTTTGCGGTCACCAGCACCATGCGCTTGTGCCGTAAGGCCACTCGATCCCATGCGCAGAAAGCCGAAGAGCCAGTAGGTAACGTTGAAAAACGTTGTGGCCACTGACATAGCTGCGAGATAAATGCCGGAGCCAATGTGCCCGACGATGGCAAGGTCGCAAAGACCAAGGAGCGGGATGGTGATGTTGTTAATGACCGAGGGCAAAGCCAGTTGCAAGATGCGGCGGTCGAGCGTGGACAATGTTAAGAACATGAGAACGAGAATATTAAAGAAGCGGAGCCTTATTGACCCCGCTTCTTCGTGATAAGATAATTCAAATTGAAGAATCTTAGGATTTCTTTCTCTTCCTATTCTTCAATCATTATTGTGTGATTTGTCGGGGGACTTAACATTCCCTTAGGAGCTGTTTATGCGTTCTTGGCAGCGAGTGGAGCGGCCTGGGTGTAGACACGTGTAGCAAGATCTTTGTCGAGCGTATAGATGCCGTAACCGTTGTCGCCGATCATCTTCAAGCTATCGATGATGTTCTTGGCATTTTCTTCTTCCTCGACCTGCTCGTCGATGAACCATTTGAGCATGCTCTGTGTAGCGAAGTCGTTGTCTTCAAGTGAGGTGGCGTAGAGCTTGTTGATAAGTCCTGTCACTGTCTGCTCATGTTTGAGGGTGTTTTGGAAGAGGTCGAGAGGACTGGCCCATTCTGTGGGTACGCCCTGGATGGGGTCGAGCATCACGCGGCCATCACGCTGCAGGATGTAGTCGAAGAAGATCTTCACATGGTCCAGTTCCTCCTGATACTGCACCTCGAACCAGTGTGCCATGCCGGGGTAGCCCTGTGCATTGGCAAAAGCTGACATTGACAGATAAAGATAAGCTGACCAGAACTCAGCATTGATTTGCGCATTGAGCGCGTCTTGCATTTTTTGACTTAACATAATATAAGCTGTTTATTAAATGATGAGATCAGTCATATTCAAGCCAGTATAATACTGACCTGAACATTCTGATCTGCTAATTCAAATCTGCATAAGAAATTTCTTAAACGCTTCAAAGTCGTTGGGCATCTCCACGCTCTGTTTCTTTCCGCGCATGAAAGCCTGAAGTCGCTCAGGAATGTCGATGTCAGCATTGTCGATTGCGTCAACCTTCTCCTTGAATTTGGCAGGGTGGGCAGTCTCAAGAAAGACACCCACTTGTCCGGGCTGCAACTGCTCGGAGAGCGCCTGATAGCCGCAGGCACCGTGAGGATCAAGGACATAGCCAGTCTCGTCATAGCACTGCTTCATGGTCTTGCGGATAGCGTCGTCGCTATAGGTAGCACCCGAGATGTCGTTGCAGATAGCTTTCCAGTCGTTGTTGTAGAGATCGAGAATACGTGCAAAGTTGCTTGGATCACCAACGTCCATTGCGTTGGCAAGCGTCTGCTTGCTCGGTTGCGGTGAGTAGACGCCCGTCTGCAGATAGTTGTAGAAAATGTCGTTGGCGTTGTTGGCGGCGATGAAGTGCTTCACAGGCAGTCCCATGCGGGCTCCGAAAAGTCCTGCAGTGATATTGCCGAAGTTACCACTAGGAACGCAGACGACCATATCCTTACGTCCCGGTCCTGCAAGTCCCATGCGCTTGAGCTGGGCATAGGCGTTGAAATAATAAAAAGCCTGGGGCAGGAAGCGCGCCACATTGATGGAGTTGGCAGAAGTCAACTTCATGTGATCGTTGAGCTCCTTGTCCATAAACGCATTCTTCACCAGCGCCTGACAGTCGTCGAAGACACCGTCTACCTCCAGTGCGGTGATGTTGCGCCCCAGAGTAGTGAATTGGCTCTCTTGGATTTTGCTGACTTTTCCCTTGGGATAGAGAACATAGACGTGGATGCCGTCGATGCCGAGGAAGCCGTTTGCCACAGCCGATCCCGTGTCGCCGGAGGTTGCCACGAGCACGTTGACCTCATGATGGATGCCTGTAGCCTTCTCGTCTTTCTTGATGAAATATTGCAGCAGACGGGCCATGAAGCGGGCACCCACATCTTTGAAAGCCAAAGTAGGGCCGTGGAAGAGCTCAAGGCTGTAGATGTCGTCTTTGACCTGGTGGACCGGAGTGTCAAAGGCTAAAGTGTCGAAGACGATCTGTCGCAGCGAGTCCTCGTCTACGTCGTCGCCAAAGAAGCAGCGGGCTACCTCTAAGGCTATCTCTTGAAACGAGAGCTTGTCGATATTCTCGAAAAACGACTCTGGCAAGCGCTTGATGTTTTCTGGCATATACAGTCCACGGTCGGGAGCCAGTCCGTGCTCCACGGCCTCACGGAGTGTGGCCATAGGAGCTTTATGGTTGGTTGAATAGTATTTCATAATCTGTTTGACTTCAAATGTTTATTTGTGTTTTATTCTATACTCATAAATGTTTCCATGAACTCGTTGAGGTGGAGCATGCCGTAGGCACCTTCCACACAAGACACCTCGTCGTAGGTTTGTACGTTGTCGGGCTCAATGCCACGATGCCAAATGAGGAACGGAACGGGCTCCTTGACGTGGGTACGGATCTCGACGGGTGTTGGATGGTCAGGGAGCACAGCAATACATACAGGCTCATCCCATGTGCTCACCTCTTCGAAGATGGGCTTCACGATGCGTAGGTCGAGATAGTCAATGGTGCGTAGTTTCAGTTCCAGATCACCATCGTGTCCAGCTTCATCACTGGCTTCGAGATGTAGGAAGACAAAGTCTTGATGGCGCAGCGCGTCGATAGCGGCCTGTGCCTTACCTTCATAGTTCGTATCGGAGAGTCCGGTGGCTCCCGGTACCTTCACCACGTCGAGTCCAGCATAGTGTCCGATGCCTCGGATGAGGTCGACAGCTGAGATGCAGGAACCGGAGTGAATTTGTGGGAAGAGCTCTTGCAGCGTCTTCATCGACGGGCGGTATCCGCCGCTCCACGGCCAAATACTGTTGGCTTTCTCGGCTCGGCCCTGATTAAAGGGATGCTCCATGAGCAACTGCTGAGAGCGGAGAATGAGATCATTGACCAGATCCGCGGTTTCTTGCGCCGTCATACGGTCACCATCGTGTCGATCGGCCCATTCTACTTCCGGCTTTACGAGCAACGGACGCCACTCCTCGTTGGGGTGATCGTGGGGCGGAGCGCAGACGATGTGCTTGTTGCCACCCTTGATGATGAGCAGATGACGATATTGTATACCGGTGATGAAGCGAATGCGGTCATTGCCGAGTTTATCGTTGAGATACTTTATGAGCACGTCGCCCTCCTCTGTCTTGAGATGTCCGCCGTGGTGGTTTTTGATGCGACCATTCTCGAGTTCTATTATATTGCATCGCAGGGCAAAGTCATCGGGCTGCATGTCGTAGCCGATGCTGGCAGCTTCAAGTGGTCCTCGGCCCTCATAGACCTTGTTGAGGTCATAGCCGAGGATAGCAGTATTGGCGACCTCTGAGCCCGGCAAAAAGCCGTCGGGGATAGTCATCAGTCTGCCGGTGCGTCCCTCGCGCGCCAGTCGGTTCATATATGGAGTGTCAGCGTATTGCAGCAGGGTCTTCCCTCCTAATCGCTCTACGGCGTGGTCAGCCATGCCGTCGCCCAAGATGATAATGTGTTTCATGGTTATTCTGAATTAGCAATCTCTTATTTAAATGTTGGCGATACTCATGATATTGGCAAAGACTCCGGCGGCTGTCACGCTGGCACCTGCACCGTAGCCCTGAATGAGCATAGGATACTCTTTGTAGCGCTCAGTGGTGAGCAGCACGATGTTGTTGCTGCCTTCGAGGCTGTAGAAGGGATGATCCTTACCGACAGCCTTCAATGCTACGCTGGCTTTGCCCTGATCCATTGTGGCCACGAAGCGCCACCGTTTGCCCTCTTTTTCGAGTTGCTCACGTTTCTGTTCAAAGTCAGCGTCGAGCTTTGGCAGTTTTTTCCAGAAGTCCTCCACTGATCCCTGAAAATACTCGTCGGGAACGAAGAGATGTTTCACCACGTCGTCTTGCTCAATGCGATATCCGGCCTCACGTGTAAGGATGACGAGTTTGCGGATAACGTCAGTGCCGCTGAGGTCGATGCGTGGGTCGGGCTCTGAATAGCCTTGCTCTTTAGCGAGTCTGACAGTCTCGGAGAAGGGTACGTCGGCGGCAATCTCATTGAAGATGAAGTTCAGGGTGCCGCTGAGCACTGCTTCTATGCGCAGGATGCGGTCACCAGAGTTGCGCAAGTCGTTGATGGTGCCGATAATCGGCAGACCGGCTCCTACGTTAGTTTCGAAGAGAAATTTTACACCGCGTAGCAATGCCGTGTCCTTAAGTAGCCGATAGTTGTCGTAGGACGAACTGGCAGCTATCTTGTTTGCGGCCACCACATTGATATTGTGGTTGAGCAGCGCGGGATAGAGTGCGGCGATATCAGCCGATGCCGTGCAGTCGACAAACACCGAGTTGAAGATGTTCATCTTCAGGATATTCTCGCAGAGCGACTGTGGTGTGCTGGGCTCAGAGTTGTGGAGTTGCTCGCGATAGTTGTTCAAATCGATGCCGTCGCGGTTGAAAATGGCGTTTTTCGAACTTGCGATGCCCACGACATTGAGTTTGAGTCGTGAGTGCTCTTTGAGCTCGTCATATTGGTTGCGGATCTGCTCGAGGAGTTTTCCTCCAACAGTACCCACGCCACAAACAAAGAGGTTGAGGACCTTGTATTCGGAGAGGAAGAAAGAGTCGTGGAGGACGTTGAGCGACTTACGCAGAGAGCGAGAGTCCACGACAAAAGAGATGTTGGTCTCGGAGCCACCCTGGGCGCAGGCGATGACCGAGATGCCGCTTCGTCCGAGCGTGCCGAAGAGTTTTCCGGCGATGCCCGGTGTGTGTTTCATATTCTCACCGACGATGGCGATGGTTGCCAAGTTGCTTTCGAGATGCATGGGGTACATGGCACCGTCGGCAATCTCAGAGGCAAACTCATGGTTGAGGACCTCCACAGCTTCCTCAGCATCCTCGTTGCGGACACCGATAGACGTAGAGTTCTCGGAAGAGGCCTGCGAGACGAGGAACACGCTGATGCCGTTGTCGGCCAGTGCCGTGAAGATGCGTCGGTTGACACCAATGACACCGACCATAGACAGACCGGAAACAGTAATGAGCGAAGTGCCGTTGATACTGGAGATACCCTTGATGGGCTTAGCGTCGTTGGCAATCTTATCCTTGATGATGGTTCCGGGAGCTGATGGGTTGAAAGTATTTTTGACCCTGATGGGAATATTCTTCACACAGACAGGGTAGATGGTTGGCGGGTAGATGACCTTTGCGCCGAAGTTGCAAAGTTCCATGGCCTCAACATAAGAGAGCTGGTCGATGGTGTAGGCTGACTTGATGACACGTGGATCAGCGGTCATGAAGCCGTCGACATCAGTCCATATCTCGAGCACCTCAGCGTCGAGGGCTGCGGCGATGATGGCTGCGGTGTAGTCCGAGCCGCCTCGTCCGAGGTTGGTGATTTCGCCCGTGTCGCGGTCAGTGGAGATGAATCCGGGAACGAGTGTCACCCGTGGCATGTCCTTGAAAGCCTCCACGACGAGCTGATTGGTCAGTGCGCTGTCGAGCGTATTTTTCCCGGCAATGTCATAGGTCTTGATAAACGAACGGGAGTCCATCCATTTAGAACCTCTGACAAGTGTAGCGACGATGTTGGAACTGAGCCTTTCGCCATAGCTGACGATGGCATCCTGCGTTTTCTTGCTCAGGTCGCGGATGAGGAACACACCAAAGTAGATGGAATGTAGTTGCTCGAAGAGCGCATCGACGGTGTTGAAAAGTGTTTCTCGGTCATTGGGATCCGTGATGATGGTGTCGATCATCTTGTGATGACGGTCCACCATCTGCTCGAAACTTGTGCGCCATTCATCCTTGCCGCTGACGGCGAGTCGTGATGTGGCAATAAGTTGATCGGTGATGCCCCCAAGAGCGCTGACGACAACGACAATGGGTTGCCGGCGGGCTTCGTTTTCTACGATGCGCTTCAGACTAAGGATACTTTTCACGGAACCTACCGATGTTCCGCCGAATTTTAATACTTTCATAATTATATAATGTTTATAGAATGAATTGACATCCCTCATACAAAGAGGTAATGCCAAAACTTAGTTTTCTAATCTACCGTCCGCTCTGCCGCTTATGTGCAGGGCGGACGGTGGAAGGATGCAACTGTCGGCTTTAACTGAGGCAGGAGTCTGACAGTTGCAGTAGGGGGAAGTCCTTTGCAGCAGCCTTGAGCTAACTACAGAAGAACAGCACGATGATCTGAGCAGCAAAGATTCTGAGGAACATGCTCAGCGGGTATACGGTGGAGTAGCCCACAGCCGGAGCTTCCTTAGAGCAAGAGGCGTTGGCGTAGGCCAGTGCAGGTGGATCGGTGTAGGTACCGGCTATCATACCCATGATTGTGAAATAGTTGAATTTATATCTCAGTCGTGCGATGGTGCCTATGATGAGGATAGGCACCACGGTGATGATAAATCCCGTGTAGACATATTTCAGTCCGTCTCCTGCTACCACCGTCTCCCAGAATCCGGCACCGGCTTTGATACCTACGCTGGCAAGGAAGAGCACGAGTCCTATTTCTCGCAGCATCATATTGGCCGAGGTAGTGGTGTAGGTCACAAGTTTGAAGCGATAGCCGAAGCGGCCGATGAGGATGGCGATGATCAGAGGGCCACCGGCGATACCGAGTTTCAAAGGCACAGGCATGCCGGGGATAGCCAAAGGAATGCTACCGAAAAGAATACCGATGATGATACCGATGAAGATGGTGGCGATATTCGGGGCATTGAGGCTCTTGACAGAGTTACCCATGAGGTCAGCCACACGGTTGACATTGTCCTCGGGGCCGACGACAAGGATGCGGTCGCCGATGTGGAAGTGGTGGTCGCGGCTGGCAAAGAGATCCATGCCCTGACGTGAGATACGGGTGACGTTCACACCATAGACGCTCGAGAAGTGCATCTTGCCCAGCGTCTTACCGTTCATCTTGGGATTGGTGACGATGATACGCTTCGACACCAGTGGTGACTTGCTCTTCTCGTCAGCCTCTTTCCAACTGGCTTCCACCTCAGGACCGATGAAGGCCTTGATGGCTTCGGCGTCAGCTTCAGCGCAGACGATGTGGGCTTCGTCACCCATCTCAAAGACTGTATCCTTAAGAGGTGTGGACAACTCACCGTTGTGGAAGAGGTGTGTGCAGACCATATCGCGGTTGAGGAAGTCAGAGATTTCCTGCAACGTACGTCCAGCGATGTAGGCGTTGGTCACCTTCAGCGTCATAGCGTGTGGTTTGGCATGTGGATTTTCTTCCTCAGCCTCGTTGAGCTTTTCTTCCTCTTCCTTGAGATTGGTGCGAGTGATGTAGCGGATGGCGATGGTGGCACCGATGATGCCGAGCACTCCGAGAGGATAAGCACAGGCGTAACCGTTAGCGATCTGTGGTGCTTTACCGGCTCCAAATACCGAGTTGAGTGCTTCGTTGGCGGCACCGAGTCCCGGTGTGTTGGTCACGGCACCGTAGAGGGTACCCACCATCATCGGCAGGTTGACGCGGTTGCTCGTGTCGAAGAAAATGTAATAGCAAGCAAACATCACCAGCACGTTGAGAAGCACTGTGGCCGTGGCCAGCAAGTTGAGCGTTACGCCACCTTTCTTAAAGCTTTCGAAGAATCCCGGACCCACTTGTAAACCGATGCAGAACACAAAGAGGATCAGTCCGAAATCCTGCAAGAAGGAAAGAATCGGGGTGGGGGCCGTGAAGCCGACGTGACCGGCTACGATGCCAGCGAACAAAACAAAGGTGACACCCAAGGAGATGCCGCCAATCTTGATTTTTCCCAGCAACACGCCCACGGCGATCACCAAGGAATAGAGCAGCGCGATATGAGCCACGCTGTCTTGGGTTGTGAATAGATTGATTAACCAGTCCATATATGATTTTTACAATTTCTTTGCAAAAGTACGATAATTTATGCAATGCGCAAAAGAAAAGACAGAAAAACTAAGAAATAGTAAAGCGCAATTCCTATTTTACTGCCTTTTCCGCCATTCATCTGCCTTTTTGGGGTACTTTTCTGTTCTTTTTCATTTCCAAAGATGAAGATGTGGGGAAGGCGGAGATGGCTGAGCGATGCGTTTACTCCTGCTCCGAGACAATACCATAGCCCTTGAGCCAATCGTCGAGGATCATGCGGGCGATGGACAACCGCTGTGGGATACGGGGGAGGGCATCGTAGCGGAACCAACTGCCACGCGAGAGCTCCGACCGCTGGAGATGGACCTCACCCTCGACATAATCGGCATTGAAGCCCACCATCAGTCCGCACGGGTAGGGCCATGGCTGCGAGCCGAAGTAGCGGAGGTTGTTGATTGTTAGTCCTGTTTCCTCCATCACCTCGCGGTGCACAGCCTGCTCAAGGGTCTCGCCGGTCTCGACGAAGCCTGCCACGAGGCCGTAGAAGTCGCCCTTGAAGTTCTTGGCATGAACAAGTAGTACCTCGTCACCTCGATGGATGAGCACGATGATTGCCGTGGCCAGCTGAGGCCACACTTCCTTGCCGCATTGTGTGCATCGCTTCGAGATGATTGTGTGCATTTTCATAGGAGCACCGCAGACGCCACAGAACTGGGTGTTGTGGTCCCAGTAGAGAAGCTCCTGGCATTTGCCGGCCTTGAGATAAAGCTCGGTGGAGAGATGATAAAACGAAGCCCGGAGCCCAATAAAGTCGAAGCCTGAGGCGCGCAGCTCGGGATCGATGATCTCCACATGTTGCGGATCTTCGAGCATCAGCGTTTTCACGAGCGTTCCGTTTTCCATGGGGCTGACCTCCATGATATGAGTCCAGGCATGCGTCTTCACCGGTGTTTCCTCTGTGCAGGGAATCGTATATTTTCCGTCGGGCAAGCGTTGCAGAAGCAGGTCGGTCTTGCTGAATATAAAGAAATAGGTCTTCATCTGCAATTATTTATTTTCCTCTGTTATCGTTACTTACTTCACGTAGAAGTCGATGAGCTGCTGTATAGCCTGTCGGCATGCGGGGCAGAAGTCTGGATTCTGATTGGTGCGCATACGGCAGTCGTAGTAGGCGCGGTAGACGCCCTTAGGCTTGTAACCGGCTCCCTCGTAGAATCCGGCTTTCTTATCCTTGCCGATGAGGTTTTCCCATTTTCCACGGAAGTCCACCTTGGTGGTGATATTCTTTTCCCAAGGCTCTACGTCGAGAGGATAGATGTCTACAGTCTCGTCGTCATAGGCATATTCGTCGGCAAGTCCGGCGAAACTGTGCCCGAACTCATGTACGACGACGGGCTTAGCGTATTGGTTGTGGATGGATGCGAGCAGATACCCGTTGTAGAATCCGCCACCACCATATCGTGTGGAGTTGACCAGTGCGATGATATGCTCATAGGGAGTACCAGCGAGCCAGTCGTGCATATCCTTAAGGTGCCCCGTGGTGAGGTACCGTTCGCTGTAGTTGGTGTCCCAGTGGGAGTGCAGGGCCGTGTTTTTCCATATACCTTTACCTGGCTCGCTGGCTCCGCTCTCCTCGGATGGCGACTCCACGGCGACGACGTTGAAGTATCGGCGGTTGCTTTTGAAGGGCTCGTAGGAGAAGAGCGTCTCCATTGACATGCGTGCGTCATCGACAAAGGTCTTCATCTCTTCGGGACGGTAGCCTTCGGCAAGGTAGGCCAGGTGGATGCAGTGAGTGGTGTCCAGAGCTTGTTGCAGTACGACGTATGGCGTGACATTTTTCTCACCGAGATGTGCGATGAGAATGTCGGTAGGTGCTACGGTATGGGTGAGGTGACTGCTGACTTGGCGTCGGTTGTTGCGCAGGTCTACGGTGATGTCGACGGTATCCTTGGGCATGGGCACGAGATATACGTTTTCAAACGACTTCTCGATGTGCTGAGCCTCGGGTTCTTCTTGCCATTCCTGGAAGAGGGTGGAGAAGGAGTTGCGATAGATGACGCGTTGCGTCTTATGGTCGCGCACTGTGATTTGTCCGTTGCCCTCCACGGGGACCTCGGCGAGTCGCTGGCGCTTGCCGTACCATCGGGGCTCCACATACATCTGCTCAAGGGCAATGTGCTGGGTTGTGGCAGTGCCGGAGAAGATGTAGTCGATGCGCAGGGTCTTGTCCTGAAAATAATCTTCGAAACGCTGGGCAGCAGCGCTCATGCTCATCATGGCGGACACAGCCAGCAAAATGTAGTGTTTGTTCTTCATCCTATTAACTATTCAAGATTAATGATTTATGTGTGTTGATCTCTCTTTCGATACTTTTAGTAAACCTTTAGTTCGTCTCCGACATGTATCTGATAATCAGGTGTCAGGTGGTTTTTCTTATAGAGACTTTTTAAGCGTATGCCATAGTACTGTGCAATGGAGTACATGCTCTCGCCAGGCTTCACCACGTGGGGGCGGTGCTTGTAGGCTTTGATGGCTTTCTTCTGCTTTTTCTTCAAGTAGATGATGTCTCCGGCATGGAGCACATCGTGCTTGTCGCGCTCATTATATTTAGCCAGCTTGCGCCACGGCAGGTCAGTCTCCTTGCCGATGGACTTGAAGGTGTCGCCCTCGCGAGCCACAAGATAATAGTTTTTGTTGTAGATACGGATGGGGTGGAGGTGTTGTCCGGCTATCACGGCGTGGTCGCGTGCTCCCCGCTCAGCCATGAATTTATCGTAGTGGCGTGCGTGGTCGTATTGGTTGAGTTTATAAAGCTCGATGATGTCAATGAGTTTTTGAGCATAGGCGGGATTGGTGGCGTAGCCGCACGATTTCAGTCCCCGGGCCCATCCCCGGTAGTCGGTACGGTCGAGCCGGAAGAGCTGGGCATAGCGTTGGTTGCCCGTGAGGAAGCGGCTGTGATCCTCATAGCTTTGTTTGGCATTGTCGTAGGCACGGAAACACTCACCGATGTCGTCGTCGTCCTGGCTCATTGTGCGTCCCGTCCATCCGTGGCATTTGATGCCGAAGTGGTTGTTGCCCTGTGTGGCGAGCGGACTGAGTCCTGCACGGCTCTCAAAGGCACCCTGGGCCAGCGTGATGCTTGCCGGGATGCCGTAGCGGAGCATCTCTTCGATGGCCAGATCCTTGTATTGGTCGAAATATTGTTGATAAGCCTGGTTCCACCTCATCTGTGCCTTCAACGGCAGCACGATGAGAAGAGACATTATAGAGGCAAAGAACTTATTTCTGATGCTCATGGACATATCACGCAGTATAGAATGACTCATTATTATTAATAACCATTGCAAAGTTACAAAAAAATAGATAGAAAGATGCAAAACGATTCATTTTTAACGATTCATGGGCGATGAGTGATTCTTATAGGTGAAAGAGTAGAAGAAAACCGCTGAATTATTATCAAAAAAGTTCGGTTTTATTTGGCAGTTCCAGAAAAAAGCTATATCTTTGCACCCGCAAACAAGCAAAGGGGCTTCTTCCCTGTATCTTTTGCCGATATGGCTCAGTTGGTAGAGCAACGCATTCGTAATGCGTGGGTCGGGGGTTCGAGTCCCCCTATCGGCTCTTCAATCATTTTTTTGTGTGGCGGAATTAGCATATCGGTAGTGCGCGGGCTTCCCAAGCCTGAAAGGCGGGTTCGATTCCCGTATTCCGCTCATTTTCCCCTTCCCATTTTATATTTTTTCAGAAGAGATCCCCTTGTTGGCTTCTCTCGAAGTTGTTTTTGCCGGGTCATAAGTTGTATATATCATTTTCTCATCCTTGTAGTCTATGCGGCACATAGTTATATTTTCTCATCCTCGTAGTCTATGCGACGCATAGTTATATTGTATGTGACACAAATTTATTGTTTGCGATGCGCTACAGTGCTACACCGCTACACCGCTACATAAGGTAGATATAAACATGCAATCAGATAAATGCCTTTAATGAGACTAATAAGTAAAAATATATTATATTATTATATATTATTAATATATATAATATACTAATTATTAATATTATATTCTATTGCATATAATTCCTTTCATATTTACATTTTGTGTTTCTCTAACGTGCGATACCTATAAATGTAGCGGTGTAGCGGTGTAGCATTGTAGCGGATGTAGAAAGAGGAAACTTTTCACAGTTGAAAAGCAACCCTTTATTACGCGCTACACTGCTACACTGCTACATAAGCCCGATACGATTGATGGCAAGAAAGCCCCAACTCTGTATTTCGCACTCACTAAGGATTGGGATAAAGCCTTAATCCTTTGCAATTACGTCATCCATCTATGCCCAAGGGATCCAAGGTCCTATAGTCTTATAGGATTTGTGCTAACCTTTTCTGCATAGCTTCTGCCATTACATAAATAGCATACCAACTTGGTATACGACGGCTGAGACCACCCAGGCTAATGCTGTGGTATAGCATGCTGTGAATAGTGGCCATTTCCAAGTGCCGGTCTCACCTTTAATAGCTGCCAACGTGGCGACGCAGGGGAAGTAAAGCAAGACAAACAGCAGAAAACAGAAAGCTGTGAGTGTTGCTACGGGACGGGCCTGGTCTATCGTCATGCCATGCATTTTTGCTATATCTGCGGTGATGGCTTTATTCAGGTGCTCATACTTACCACCGTCGTCATTGTATTCCTTGTCTTCGGAATAGCTATCATCATTGGTATACAGTACGCCCATAGTGGAAGCAACAATTTCTTTAGCACCTACACCGGCGACAATACCCACATCAAACTTCCAGTTGAATCCCTGAGGATAGAAAATGGGTTCAATGGTTTTGCCTATCCGACCAATATAGCTCTGCTCCTGTTGCTGCTGAACAGAGAGTTGATCATTATGAGGGAAATAGCCTAATGCCCATACAATTATAGTGGCTACAAGGATGATGCCACCCATCTTCTTGAGATACTGCCGACCTTTCTCCCAAGTATGACGGAAGACGGCCTTGGCGGTAGGGAAGCGATAAGGAGGGAGCTCCATCACGAAAGGAGTGTCTTCGCCCTTGACGATATATTTTGTCATCAACTTGCTGATGATGACTGCCATGAAGATACCTATGAGATAGAGCGACATCATCACCAACCACTGCGTGTTGCGTGAAAAGAATGTGCAGATGATCATAATATAAATAGGTATTCGTGCCTCACAACTCATCAGAGGCAGTATCATCATCGTCACCAACCGTGAGCGACGGCTCTCTATCGTACGAGTGGCCATCACGGCAGGAACATTGCAGCCAAATCCCATGATGAGTGGGATAAACGACTTGCCATGAAGTCCCATCTTGTGCATGAGCTTATCCATGATGAATGCGGCGCGCGCCATGTAACCGGAGTCCTCCATGATAGAGATGAAAAAATAGAGGATGAGAATCTGTGGCAGGAACACGATGACAGAACCAACACCACCGATGATGCCGTCTACAAGCATCGCCTTGACAGGACCATCCGGCATCAAGCGTCCGATGGCATCGCCCAACATGCCCACAAGTGAGTCGATCCAGTCCATTGGATATGATCCCAAACTGAAAGTCACAAAGAACATGATGGCAATCAGCAGTAAGAAGATAGGGAAGCCTACAATCTTGTTGGTCAGTATTCGGTCGAGCACATGAGTGATCTGATAGGTATCCTCTTTATGTCCTTCTTCATATGCGGCCTCATTCAATGCACCATGGATGAAACCATATTTTGCATCCATGATAGCCGTCTCGGCATCTTCCTTCGTTTCCTCTTTGACGCGACTTTCCGCTTTGTCGCGATGATAGAAGATCTCCTTTGCATCAGGTAACGTGCTGACGAACTTTTCAACGTCCTGGTCATGTTCGAGCAACTTGATGGCCAGATAGCGGGTAGAGTAGAGTTCACGCACGTTCTCTTCTTTCTTGAGGTGCTCTTGTATCTCACTGATACCATGCTCTATCTCGTGACCATGGTTGATATGGATATGACGGTAATGCGATTGTGCGTCTTCTGTTCCCTCATACACTTCGATGATTTGATGGAAGAGCTCACTGACACCTTTACCGGATTTAAACACTGTTGGAACCATTGGCACGCCAAACAACTCCGACAACTTGTCATAATTGACATGGTCACCGCGTTTCTGTGTCTCATCAAACATGTTTAGCGCAACCACCATACGGATGTGCATGTCAATGAGTTGCGTCGTAAGATAAAGATTGCGCTCCAGGTTGGAGGTGTCAATCACATTGATGACAACATCAGGAGTCTTTTCGATCAACTGCTTTCTGACATACAACTCTTCCGGGGAATAAGCTGAGAGAGAGTAAGTGCCAGGAAGGTCGACAATGTTGAACTGGTAGCCTTCAAAACTGGCATGACCTTCTTTTGCGTCAACAGTAACGCCAGAGTAGTTACCTACCCGTTCGTGAGCGCCTGAGGCAAAGTTAAAGAAAGAAGTCTTGCCGCAGTTGGGATTTCCAACCAAAGCAACGTTGATCACCTTACGCTCCTGAAGAGCAACCTTCTCCATCAAATCGGTAGAGTCTTCGTAAGACTTGTCGTTTGGCCGAAGAGCCACATCAAGATCAACACTGCTGTCATCGTTGAGCGACAAATCTTCAGCGGGCTGTTCTTTTGCCTCTTGTTGCAGTCTTTCTCTCCGTTCTTTCTCTTCTATTTTCTTAGCTTCCTCAGCCGTCACCACCTCTATCATGTTAGCCTCGCTATGGCGCAGGCTTACCTCATAGCCCATGATACGATATTTCACGGGATCTTTAAGAGGAGCATTGAGCAGGACGTCCACCTTATTACCTTTGATGAACCCCATCTCTACAATGCGTTTCCGGAAACCACCATGACCGTTGACTTTGACTATAACGCCACTTTCTCCTGTATGTAGCTCAGACAATCTCATAATTTATAATTCTCCTGTCTTTATTTTCTATTGCAAAGTTACTAATTTAATCTTGGAATATTCTCTCTAAGAACATGTTTCTCTGTAAAATACCTAAAAATGGTTAGCGTTGGTCGTGTGACATGGTAGCATACCTACATGAATATGATGAATTATATGAAGTAATATTTTGCTCTACAGAGATTTTTGTATAACTTTGCAAACAAAAATATCATAGACAATATCATAGACAATGGGCAGAAAACGTCAATCATTACCAATCATAGAGAATGTTACTATTGAGTCGATAGCAGCCGAAGGCATGAGCTTGTTTCATCACAACGACAAAGTGGTGTTTGTGCCGTTCGGTGTGCCCGGCGATGTTGTTGATGTCCAAATCGTGAAGAAGAAACATAAGTACAACGAGGGACGCATCATCAATACGATTAAGAAAAGCGACAAGCGGATAGAGCCTTTCTGCGAGCACTTTGGTATTTGTGGTGGATGCAAATGGCAAATGCTGCCTTATGAAGAACAGCTGAAAGCTAAACAACAGCAGGTTCACGACCAGTTGACACGAATCGGCAAAGTAGAATTGCCGGACTTCATGCCTATTCTGGGCTCTGTAAAAACCAAAGAATATCGAAACAAGCTGGAGTTCGGCTGCTGCGACAGGCGATGGTTTACCCATGAAGAGCTACAGAATCCTTCTTTGGATTTGGACAACGGCAATCACTCTGCCATAGGCTTCCATATACCTGGTGCGTTCGACAAAATCTATCCTATCCACAAATGCTGGCTGATGGATGACCTTCACAACTCAATTCGCAACGACATTGAGGCTTATGCCAAAAGCATTGGCATGACCTTCTATGACGTACGTCAGCAAAAAGGAGTGTTGCGCAACCTGATGTTCCGAAACTCTAATACGGGCGAATGGATGCTCCTGATACAGTTTCATTACGATGAGGAAGGCGATGAGGCCAAGGCTATGCAACTTCTACAGCATGTTGCAGAGCACTATCCTCAAATCACCTCTCTAATGTATACTGACAACCAGAAGGGCAACGACTCGCTGGCTGATCTGGAGTTGAAGACTTTCAAGGGTAATAACTTCATCTATGAGGCTATGGAGGATTTGAAGTTCAAGGTGGGACCTAAGAGCTTCTACCAAACCAACACCGAGCAGGCTTATCAGCTATATAATGTGGTACGCAAGTTCTGCTTCATGCCACTTGATGACGAAGAATCCCCCACAGAAGAGCCTCTGCTTTACGATCTCTACACGGGTACGGGCACGATTGCTAACTTCGTCGCACGTAAGGCCAAGCATGTTATTGGCATAGAGTATGTTGAGGAGGCCATTGAAGACGCAAAGGTAAACAGTCAGATCAACAAGATTGAGAACACTACGTTCTTTGCGGGAGACATGAAAGACATTCTCACTGATGACTTTATCAAAGAGCATGGACAGCCAGATATCATCGTGACGGATCCGCCACGTGCAGGAATGCACCCCGATGTTGTAAATGTCATTCTCAATGCAAGTCCTAAGCGCCTGGTCTATGTAAGTTGCAATCCTGCTACACAGGCGCGTGACCTGCAACTGCTCGATGCCGGTTTCAAGGTGATGGCCGTGCAGCCAGTAGATATGTTCCCACATACTTCCCACGTGGAGAATGTGGTTTTGCTCATCAGAAGATAAGTTTTCTTTAAAATCAGTAGCTGATTATGTCTCAGACACTATATATCAAAAATATGGTTTGCGACCGTTGCAAGATGGCTGTCAAACAGATCTTGGAACAGGCAGAGCTACATCCGCTTGCTGTAGAGTTGGGCGTTGTCACTATTGAAGAGGACAGCCTCAGCGATGAAAAACGATTGCAATTGGCTCAGGCACTCAAGTCCATTGGATTTGAGTTGCTTGTGGATCAGCGTCAACAACTGATGCATCAGATCAAGACTGCAATCATCGATTTGGTGCATTACAAGTCCTCTGGACAGCCTCTGACACTCAGTGCCTATCTCGCAGAGAAATTTCATTTAGATTATAGTCGGCTGAGCAAACTCTTCAGCGAGTGTACTGGCATGACCATTGAGCGGTATTACATGCTGCAACGGGTGGAAAGAGTGAAAGAGCTCTTGAAGTATGACGAGTTGACACTCACGCAAATCGCACAGCAGATGAACTATTCAAGTGTTGCTTATCTAAGCAGTCAGTTCAAGAATGTTACAGGGATGACACCTTCTAAGTTCAAGTCTTTGAGTCTCAACTCCCGCATAGCCTTAGATAAAATATAAACTGAGTCAGATGGAAAACATGGAATTAAGAAAATCATGGCCATATCATCTTCTCGGCATCATTGTGGTGTTGACTTGGGGAGTGACCTTTGTCAACTCAAAAGTATTACTCAATCACGGATTGATGGCCCATGAGATTTTTACACTCCGCTTCCTGTTCGCATGGCTCTGTATATGGCTGATCTCTCCGAGAAAATTATGGTGCGACAACCTGCGTGATGAATTATTGATGGTACTTTTGGGCATTACCGGCGGTTCGCTCTACTTTGTTACCGAGAACATTGCGGTGAAGGTCGGCTATGTCAACAACGTGTCTTTCATCGTCTGCACAGCTCCTTTGTTGACAACGATATTAGCGCTTCTCTTTCTTAAGGATATACATGCCAACCGCAAGCTAATTATCGGTTCACTGGTGGCTACGATTGGTGTGGGACTTGTGGTGTTTAATGGACAGTTTGTCTTGAAAATCAACCCCTTGGGTGACCTTCTGGCACTTGCTGCATCTCTTTGCTGGGCTATCTATAGCATTCTGATGAGACATGTTAGCCACTATAGCAGCGTGTTTGTCACGCGCAAAGTTTTCTTCTATGGACTCGTTACCGTATTGCCGGTTTATTTAGTACGTCCTTGGAACTTTCCGCTGCAGGGTTTCCTGCAACCGGCTGTGTGGGGCAACTTGCTCTTCCTTGGCGTTGTAGCCAGCTTTGCCTGTTTTGCATTGTGGAGCTTTGTAATTAAGAAAATTGGTGCAATTTCTGCCAGCAATTATATCTATCTCAATCCGGTCAGCACGGTCGTAGCCAGCGCACTTGTCTTGCACGAGCGCATGACAATATTGGCTTTCATGGGTGCGGGCAGCATTCTCCTCGGTGTGTACATCGTCAGCAAAGCACTACCACAGAAGGCTTAGAACAAAGAAGGATTAATAAGATTGAGGCGTATGAACAAGCTGATAAAAGACTTTGATTTCACGACATACAAAGATCCTGGGATATTGGAATTTAAAGACGTAGTGATAGATGACAAGACGCTTCCTTTCACTATGGTGGCATGTCCGGGAAAGGTATCTTCTATTGTCGTTGACCCAACGTCGGGGCATCAGCTCGTCATGGCTATTCTTGGACTTGACAAGGTGAAAGGTGGATACATAACGGTCGACGGAGAATTGGTGACCTATGGGTCGGGCACCTTCTTCCGACAAATGATGTGCTATGTGCCTCATTTCTTGCCGCAGGTAGATATGACGGTAGGAGAACTTTGCAGGCAGGCTATCAGCAAATACAATGGCAAAAATCTCAGAGCAGAAGCTTTGACTGAGACATGGAATAGTCTAAGCATCAACCCTACGGTATGGAAAGAAAAGATACGCAGTATCCCTCCGTCTGTGCTTTGGCTCGTGCTTTTATCATTGGTACCCTTACGAAGGGGATCCATTGTACTAATAGAAGAACCCATTGTCAAAAATGAGACAGTGGATGCTTTTATCATTCAGCTGGCGAGACAGGGTAGAGAAGTGATCTGTACGACACAGACTCAACCTATCGACTCTTTTCAAGTAATCAATATAACATCAAAAAGTGAATAGACCATGAGTTTACAATTATTTGGCGAACTTTTGTTCTGCGTCTTGTTGTTGGCCATACCATTTGTATTCGACAATATACTGAAGCTCAATATTAGTGATAAGCTGCTGAAAGGGAGTGTCAGCCTGTTGGTGCTGATTGTTCTTTGTGGCGCCATTCTTTCCTTCGCTATTTGGCAAAACCATCTTTGGCTCACCATATTGGCAGCCTTCATCTTGGTAGTGGTAACATGTATATGGGCCATGCTGCGGTTCCGTTTAAAATTACGGCGACTACTAATTCCTTCTTTCACGGGATTATTGGTAGTTATACTGGTCTTTGCTCCTATATCTGCCATGCTTGTTACACCCTTGCCTCAGTCTTTCTTGCCCCAGTATTTCCTTCCTATTGTATGTTTACTGGCTGGCTCTATATCGTTTAACATGGTTCGTGGCATCCGTAAATATTATGTCGGACTACAAAATCATGCCGCCTTATATAACTATTTATTGGGCAATGGTTGCACGCATCATCAGGCAGTAGCGTATTTTCTTCGTCGTTCTTTGCAGAGCACTGCATTGTGGGTACTTCGGCGTATATCCACTACTATGCTCACAGCATCTCCACTTCTTCTGTTAGTTTTGGTGTGGGCTGGGGTGCCTGTTCTGAAAGCTGCAATTCTTAACTTCATGTTTTTCTTTGCAATTCTTTCGGGTTCCATGATCTCTTTATTTGTTGCTTTGTGGGTTGCCCGTCGCTACACTTTTGACGAGTACAGCCGTCTTCAGCCAGTCTCGTAACACGCCAGCATATTGGTTTTGAGAATCTGCAACCATCACCAATACGCGTTTACCCCCTGCTAGTTGAGGCCCAAGACACATGCCTTCGTAGTTGGCGAAGCTATGATCAAAGAGTTTCATATTGGTTTGCCACTGTGCAAGCAGTGTTTTCTCAGACGTAATGATGTTGTAGCAAAACAACTTGCACTTGACAAATGCTCCCAACTTCATTTTTGGAACATAAGCTTCACGTTCAAGTACCAGGAGGCTGTCAGCATTCAAAGCACACAATGAAGGTACTCCAAATGTGTAGAAAGAGTCTTCACGCGGTGAAATGGTTGCAGAGTCCATCTTATAGGGAATGACGCGGTTGACTCTCATGATGCTGTCGATCTCCAGCAATCTTATTGGTGCAGTTTCGTTGCATGTCCAAAGATGGCGGTTATCCATGCAGTATGTCAGAGCTTCCAACCCTTTGTTTCCTGGTAGATGTCCTAAAGAGTCCGGCCAGGCAGTGACACGTCCGGTATAACGTCCTTGTCTGTCAAATTCAATGATGCGGTTGTCAGCTTCACCACTGACCATCAGCGTTCCTCGGTCGGGTAAGTAAGCAATGCCTTCATCATCTCTCCCTGGCTTTTCAGATCCGTAGAATCCTAAATTCTTAGCTGAAAGTATCGCACCCGTTATGGAATCAAGCTGAATATCGAAAACAAAATAACCGTCATGCTCGCTTTTATCACTAACCACCGCATATCGTGTACCTCCCAACCAAGCTATGCCACTGTAATTACCTGCAGGGATTGTCTCTTTGAATTGTTGCTGGGGATTGAGCGATATGGTGATTTGTGCTCGAGCCGATGCTGTGATCAATCCCCAAAGGAGCAATGTCAGAATGTGTCTCATACCAATATCTTTTCATTAATAAACGCAAATTTCATCAGAATATTTGGTGATATGGAATGAATCTTGTAAATTTGCAGATGAAATGGAGAAAACCATAAGGGGTTGTTTCGGTTCGATCGGGATACTCATCAAATTACAATGAAAACCGGGATTTCTTCTCTTGTTGATGGCGGGCCACAATGTTGCGAAAGCAGCAGCTGTAAAGCCGGTGGATTACAAAGGCAGGGAGGGCCCACAACTTTTATAGCTGGAGTTTTCATCACATCATCGTTGCAACCCCTTTCCATACGGAGAATGGCGCGTAGGCAATGGTCTCGCGTATTCTCCTTTTTTATTCTTATCAATAGACTTAGGACAAGTAACATTCATAATTAACAAAGAGGAGACAAATTATGTTTAGCGGTATTGTTGAAGAAATGGCCACCGTCAAAGCCATCACACAAGATCAGGGAAATATAAATCTCACACTGAGTTGCTCTTTCACGCATGAGCTGAAAATCGACCAAAGCGTTTCACACAATGGCGTTTGTCTGACTGTGGTAGACTTGAAGGATGACTGCTATACAGTGACAGCCATGAAAGAGACTTTGGAGCGTTCCAACCTTGGACTGCTGAAGGTGGGAGATGCTGTCAATGTTGAGCGATCAATGATGATGAACGGGCGACTTGACGGACACATCGTTCAAGGTCATGTTGACGAGACGGCTGTTTGCACAAATATAGAAGATGCTGACGGCTCGGCCTATTTCACCTTTAAGTATCGCAACAATCCTGAGATGGCCCGCCGTGGCTACTTTACCGTAGACAAAGGCTCTGTTACTGTCAACGGCGTATCGCTTACCGTTTGTGATCCTACCGACGACAGTTTCCGTGTGGCTATTATCCCTTATACACGACAAAATACCAATTTCCGGGACATAAAGGTTGGCAGTGTTGTCAATCTTGAATTTGATATCATAGGTAAGTATATCGCCCGTCTCAGACATTTTGAGTAGCCTTCATAGGTGTTGTCTTGGACATACGTTTACATCATTAATCAAAAAAGATTAAGCCTCGTTCGACACAGTAGTGTCGAACGAGGCTTAATTTATTTATGAAGAGCTAAGATTAGTATGCTCTTGCGATGATGACACGATATTTAGCTGGTTTGCCACTTACCATGTCTACACCCGGTGTCTGCTCATAGGCGAAGGGGATGCATCGGATAGTAGCCTGCGTATCCTCTTTGATCTTAGCCTCTGTCTCGGGAGTACCGTCCCAGTGGCAAAGGAAGAAACCACCGTCTTTGATACGCTCCTTGAACTCTTCGTAGTTGTCACATTCGTAGACATGTGCATCACGATATTTGCGAGCCTTTTCAAAGACGTTTTTCTGAATATCATCAAGCAGGTTCTTCACACGCTCTACAATACCGTCAAAGCTGACAATCTCTTTCTCCAGTGTGTCGCGACGCATGACCTCGATCGTATTGTTCTCTAAGTCACGTCCACCCATCACCAGTCTTACAGGCACACCCTTGAGCTCGTAGTCGGCGAACTTGAATCCAGGGCGTTTGTTGTCTGCATCATCATACTTCACACTGATGCCTAACTCATCGAACTTATCAATGACAGGCTTCAGTTTTTCAGTGATAGCAGCAAGTTGCTCTTTGTTCTTTGTAATAGGTACAATGACAACCTGAATAGGAGCCAACTTCGGAGGCAACACCAATCCGTTATCATCTGAGTGAACCATGATCAGTGCACCCATCAGACGAGTAGAAACGCCCCAGGAAGTAGCCCATACATACTCAGGCTTGTTCTCCTTATTCAAGAAAGTGACATCGAAGCTCTTAGCAAAATTTTGGCCCAGGAAGTGGCTGGTACCACTTTGTAGAGCTTTGCCGTCTTGCATCATAGCTTCGATCGTATAGGTTTCCAAAGCTCCGGCAAAGCGCTCGGTCTCACTCTTGACACCCTGGATGACAGGTACACCCATCCAATTCTCGACAAAGTCAGCATACACCTTGAGCATCTTCTGGGCTTCAGCCTGTGCTTCCTCGGAAGTTGCATGTGCTGTATGACCTTCTTGCCACAAGAACTCAGAAGTACGCAGGAATGGACGTGTACGCATCTCCCAGCGCATCACATTACACCACTGGTTACACATGATAGGCAGGTCACGCCAAGAGTGAATCCAGTTTTTATAGGTATGCCAGATCATGGTCTCTGAAGTAGGACGGATGATCAGCTCCTCATCGAGCTTTGCGGCTGGATCCACAATGATATCCTTTCCGTCGTCACTGGTCTTCAGTCGATAATGAGTAACCACAGCACTTTCTTTGGCGAAGCCCTTTACGTGCTCAGCCTCACGAGCAAAGAAGCTCTTCGGGATAAGCAATGGGAAATAAGCATTCTGCACTCCTTGCTTTTTAAACATCTTATCGAGCACAGCTTGCATCTTTTCCCAAATGGCATAGCCGTATGGTTTGATAATCATACAGCCACGCACAGGCGCAGTCTCAGCCAGGTCTGCCTTCATCACCAAGTCGTTGTACCACTGGCTATAGTTGTCAGCTCGCTTGGTCAATTCTTTCAGTTCTTTAGCCATTTTAATAAGTTGATCAGAGCAGAATAGGGAATTGCCTATAGCAAGATAGGCATTTTCCTCCCTGCAAAATTTATTATTTACTTAATTTTGCCACAAAGTTACGAAAAAAATATCGGATAGCTCTCGCACAAAGCGAAAAAAGAGTTACCTTTGCATTAGAAAAAAGATCAACCAACAAAATTTAAAACATTAGTAATATGAAAAAGATTACATTAGCAACAATGGGATTGTGCATGCTGACCATCACCAGCTGTGGCACGAGTCAGGGCAATGGTGCTTTGATCGGCACCGGTGCAGGCGCTGCTTTAGGTGCAATTGTCGGTAAGATCGCAGGCAACACAGCTGTAGGTGCTGCCATTGGTAGTGCGGTTGGTGCTGGTACCGGTGCTATCATTGGTCGTCATATGGACAAAGTGAAAGCTGAAGCTGCAGCAAAAGTGCAGAACGCCAAAGTCGAGGAAGTTACAGATGCTAATGGCCTGAAAGCTGTTAAGTTGACTTTCGACAGTGGCCTTCAGTTCGACTTGAACAAGTCTACACTGCGTGCTGCTGCTAAGAAAGACTTGACCAATTTCGCCTCTGTTTTGAAGAACAACACCGATTGCCTTGTAGATATTCAAGGCTACACAGATGCTACAGGTGGTGACAAGATCAATGTGCCATTGAGTCAGTCTCGTGCTCAGGCTGTGAGTAGCTACTTGGTTTCTCAGGGTGTCTCTTCCAGCCAGTTCAAGAATGTTGCCGGCTACGGCAGTCAGAATCCTGTTGTCGACAAGACTGTAGCACCGCAGAACCGCCGTGTAGAGGTTTATCTCTATGCCAGCCCTGAAATGGTGCAGAAGGCCGAGAACGGAACGCTGAAATAAGTTAATAACAAAGAATATTGTTTTTGCAATATCATTTGCAGAATAAATAAATAGGGGATGCAGGCTCATCAAGGGTCGGCATCCCCCTTTTGGCATGAATAGATTCAAGAAAATTCTTCGTTGGGGTGTCAGCCTTTTCTTTGCATCTTCCATATTGGCTGTCATTGCCTATCGCTTCATTCCGGTCTACATCACACCGCTGATGGTTATCCGTTGCTTTCAAAATGGCAGTCTGACGATGCATCATCAGTGGATACCACTTGACGAGATGTCTCCTCACATGCCAGTGGCAGTGATGTCAAGTGAGGACAGTCGCTTCCTCTTACATCATGGCTTTGACTTCAATGCCATTGGCAATGCTGCCGAGCGAAACCTCAAGCACAAGCATGGCAAAAAGTTCGGAGCCAGTACCATCTCTCAGCAGACTGCCAAGAATGTGTTTCTCTGGCCAGGACGGTCATGGGTCAGAAAGGGATTTGAGGTTTATTTCACAGCTCTTATCGAACTTTTCTGGAGCAAACAGCGCATTATGGAAGTCTATCTCAACAGCATAGAGATGGGCGACGGCATCTATGGCGTAGAAGCATGCGCTAACTACAATTTTGGAAAGGATGCAAAAGATCTGTCGCGTGCAGACTGTGCGCTGATCGCTGCAACTCTCCCAAATCCACGCAAATTCTCCTCGAAGTACCCAAGTGGATATATGCGTCTGCGTCAACGTCAGATAATGGCCAACATGCGCTACATACCATCCTTCCCAAAAGAAGGTGAAGACTATGATCCCAAGACTGCGGTAGGATCCACTTACCGTTGAACATCCATTACACTCGTCCAAATATAAGAATATGACTCAAGAAGAACAAAATATCCTTTCCCAACTCAATGATGCCCAGCGGCAGGCTGTCGTCTATGATGATGGACCAGAACTGGTTGTCGCAGGAGCTGGCTCGGGAAAGACACGTGTGCTTACCTATAAAATTGCTTGGCTACTGGAACATGAGCAATTGAAACCTTGGTCTGTCTTGGCTCTTACCTTCACCAATAAGGCTGCTAACGAGATGAAATCACGTATCGCCCAATTGGTAGGGGAGGAACGGGCACGCTATCTGCAAATGGGAACTTTTCATTCCGTCTTCTCTCATATTCTGCGTGCTGAAGCGCAACATATAGGTTTTCAATCTGGATTTACCATCTATGATGAGACCGACTCCAGATCTCTGATAAAAAATATCGTCAAACAGATGGAACTTGACGATAGAAAATACAAACCTGCTGATGTGCATAAAGCCATATCTCGGGCAAAAAACGAGCTATGTACAGCCGAGCAATATGGTGATGACGGCAGTCGTATAGAGCAGGACCGGCAAAAAAGCATGCCGGAAGTCTATAAGATCTATCTTGCATATCAGCAGCGCCTTCATCAGGCCAACGCAATGGATTTCGATGATTTGCTGATGCTGACTTATGAGCTGTTTCAGACTCATGATGACATCCGAAAGAAATATGCCAGCCGTTTTGAGTACGTGCTGGTTGATGAGTATCAGGACACCAACTTTGTGCAGCAGCAAATTCTTTGGCAGCTGACAAAAGAGCGGCAGCGCGTATGTGTCGTTGGTGATGACTATCAGAGTATCTATGCTTTTCGTGGTGCCAAGATCGATAATATCCTTAACTTCACCTCACGGTATAAAGATGCTAAGGTGTTTAAGCTTGAACGCAACTACCGTTCTTCCCGACTGATCGTGGCTGCCGCCAACTCGCTTATGAAGCATAATGAACGGCAGATCGAGAAAAACGTCTATAGCGAAAATGAGGAAGGTGACAAACTCATGGTTCTTGAGACTCAGTCTGACAAGCGTGAGGCAGCCGTGGTATGTCGGGAAATCAAACGTATCAAGGCTCAAGAGCATTGCCATTGGAGTGATTTTGCCATTCTGTACCGAACCAATGCCCAAAGTCGTCTTTTTGAGGAACAGATGCACAGTCCCGAAATGGGTATGGCTAACTGCTATCGTGTGTTTGGAGGTGTCAGCTTCTATCAGCGCAAGGAGATAAAAGACGCATTGGCCTATTTCAGACTTGTTGTCAACTCTGATGATGAAGAGGCGTTCCGTCGAATCATCAATTATCCCACACGTGGTATTGGCAACACTACTGTGCAGAAGATTATCTCCACTGCACAGCAAAACGAAATAAGCCTTTGGGAGACTATCTGTCATCCAGGGCAATATGGATTGTCTGTCAATCGTGGGACACTCGCAAAACTTGATGCATTCAGACAACTGATTCAGTCGTTTATCGACAAGCGTGGAGCTGTTGACGCATTAACATTGGGAAAAGAGATCTTGGAACGTAGTGGAATGAAAGCTGACCTTGATGCCGACAAGACACCGGAAGGCGAAGGTAAGCGCGAAAACATAGACAGTCTCACTTCCGGCATCGCCGACTTTGTGCAATCACAGCAAGAACAAGGACTTGATGATCACGAACTTTTAAGTGACTATCTTTCCACGGTGTCTCTTTTGACCGACATGGATAACGATGACTCGTCCAGTGACAAGATAACAATAATGACCATCCATTCCGCGAAAGGTTTGGAATTTGGGACGGTATTCATTGTTGGCATGGAGGAGAATATCTTTCCAAGTCTGATGTCTGCCGACAGTCAGCGAGGATTAGAGGAGGAACGTCGTCTGTTCTATGTGGCGATCACGCGTGCCGAGCATCATTGCTATTTATCCTGGGCTCATACCCGTTGGCTCTTTGGCAAGATGGATCCTTACGTCAGAAAGAGCCGCTTTCTTGACGACATTGATCCTAAATATCTGACTATACGAGCTGAAGATGGTGGAGCTACAATACGTAATCACGGCGGATGGAACAGAAAGCCATGGGATGATGACGACTATGAGATCAACAAGCCTTATACAGGGAGTCATCCTTGGGGCGACGAGTATCCACGTTACAGTAGTCGTATGCAGAACTCACGTCCTGTAGCCGGACAGTTTATGGCTGACCCACAGCCAAAGATTACCAAACCTCACAGAGCAGAACAGGCTGTGAATCCGTTCTCGCCATCCTTTGAGCAACAACTTCGGCAAAAAGGTAATTTCAGAAAAGTGACAAAGGCTATGGCCAATGGAGGCCGTGTCGTCAATACCTCTAACGAAAGAAATGTGGCCAACACTCATGATGATCTCGGCCAAAACGATGCGAGCAATTATGGAATCAAAGTAGGTTCTGTCATTCTCCATTCTCGATTTGGCAAGGGACAGGTAAAGAAGATAGAGGGAATCGGGGAAAACTGTAAAGCAACAATCGACTTTGAGGAAACCTCTACCAAAGTTCTGCTACTTAGGTTCGCAAAGTTCAAAGTACTCTCTATATAAATGAATTGTCCTCCTTTCCGGCATTGGAAAGGAGGACATTTTTCAGCCTATAACAGAATGCTCTTTATGTTGCACTTTTAATAATCTTCAGCTTCGCTGATATCCTCAGCTTCGAGGTTGAGTTCGTCAGGACTTGTCTCGTAGGTAGTACGATAGCTTTCCTCAGTAAGTTTTTCATCATCGAAAGCATCATCGTCGTCATCGTCCTGCTTGAAGTTGTCATCATCAATATCCTCTTCCTCTCCTTCTGCATTTTCCGAATCCTCGCCGTCTTCAACATCCTTCTCGCTATCTTCATCAGCAAGATAGGCTGGTGTAGCAACGGCCTCAGGCTTCTCTTTCGCAAAGATGGCTTCTACCCAAAGTCCTTTAGGAATTTCCAATACTTCAAATCCATCGCTGACTTTCTTCTCATAGAGTCCACCAGCCTTGTGCAGGCGATCCTTGGGAAGAGTGGTGGTAGAGATGTCAAATCCGCTCTCGATAATGTCCTGAATGCTCTGTGACAGTGACTCCCATCCTCCACCGAAGTTACGTTCCAAGACTTCGATGAGCTTTGCGGCTGAGATATGACGGATATTCTCGTAAGTCAGATCTGTCACTCTCAGGATCGGGCGCTTCTTGATAGCAAGCTTTGGACGACCATCTTCGGGCTTACCGATCTGAGCGACTTTAAAGCCTCGGTCCTCATACTTCTTGATGATCTCGGGCTTATCCACTTTTATCTCCTCCATATCAAAAGCCGTCTTGATGATGTCGGTATAATGGCGCATATTCTCTTTGAGATCGGCATCTTTCTCGACAGCCTCCAAAAGGCGGAAGATGTCGTTCTCCTGCAAATCCCAAACATTACTCTTGGATAATGTCTTAACAGTAATTGCTTTTTTGTCTTTCATGGTCTTTGATGTTATATGGTGCAAAAGTAACATTAAATTCCTAATAAGCAAACAAAATCAACAAATAATTTATGTCCAGAACTTAATGTTATCTGTCGGACGCATCGTTTTCCCGCATTTGGGGCATGTTTTCTTGTTCCAAGGCTTGATATGGCTACTCCCGCAATTAAGGCATAGTCTTCCTGCCAAGGACGTGAAAGAAGGGGCTGAGTCTGCAATGACGCCACCAACAACCAAGGGCTGGATGGTCTTGCAATCAGGACAAGTGATCATTTCGATATGCTGTCCCATGAATCCTCTGCCTTCATAGACATCTGTTTCGTAACCACATGCCTCACATTTATATTTGATGATATGTGCCATAGACTATTCTTTTGTTTTTTCTATCAATTCACGGTAAAGCCTCTCGTATCTCATGGCTACATGTATGTAGTCGTGATGCTTCCTTATATATAGTATACTCTGCTTTTTGAGAACTGGTATCATTTCAGGATGACTCACAAGTCGCTCCAAGGCAATAAAGACACTGTCTTCGTTTGGCTCTACATTGACGATTGGACGCAGACTGTCTTCCCCCAGGATTTCGTAGTTTTCCGGTTCTCCGCCTCCCACGCAGATGATTCCACGCGACATCGCCTCAAGTGCATTCATGGCGGGGGTGTAGCTATAGAGCTGGTCAAGGATGACATCCGCACCGTTCATCATCTGAGTATATTGCTCAAAAGCTACTCCATTGGCAACAGAGAGAGAGACTTGCTTCGGATATTTTTGTTTGAGTCTCTTGGCTGCCTCCAGCATGATATCTGTTCCCTTATAGGCACTTCTATTTTTTGAGATACCGATGAAAATCTTCAAAGGCTGATGCGGCTGGCTGCCAACATCATCTTCTTGCTTTTTCTGCTTGATAGGAAACGGAATAAATACTGTCTTTTGGGGAAACAAAGGCTGGTAACAAGTCCAGTACTCATAGAGTCCCGCAACGATGGCATCGCAATCTTGAGCAATGTATTGATTGAGTCGTCCTTTGGGAGTATCCAGCCAATCGGCTCTTTCCTTCATGGCATCATTGTCTGTGCGCAGTTGCTCACCAATGTTGAAGTCGCTATAGCGCAAAGGTTTCCTCGTGATGTTCTCATGAACCCAATAGTAATCCATTCCAAAGGCTCCCATCACCATTTTTCTGTTGTGTTTCCGCAGATAGTGATAAATTGGTAAAATTCTTTCTGCTTTGAGCTCCACGAACATTGGGTTGATGATCTGTACAATGTCATATCCTCTCATACGTGGTAGAGAAGCGGCAAGTCTGACGGCAAAGTTAATGGTACCAACTACTCCGTTACCACGTCTAAGATCAATATCTCGCGGATAGTCTTTCCAAAAGTCACCATTGCTGGCAACTACCACTTTATGACCAAGTCTTTTAAATCCTTCGGCCAATGTGTTATGGACATTGCTATATTCACCAATCAGAAGTATTTTCATTTTATCGCTTCACTTTTAAGCCGCTCATAAGTATCTGTCGTCCCCAATGGGAATCGATCAACTTTCGGAACAAAGTGTATTTGTGGGTGTATTGACGGTCGGGTAGGGGATAGAGCCTTTTTTGCTTCAACACCTCTATTGCTGCATCCAGTTGCTGACGACTATGAGTGAGTACTATGATGTGATAGAGATAGTCCATCGTGAGCTGGGCAACACGACGCTCCAATGCTGCTTTGCTCTGTGAGGAGGACTGAATAGCAATGCTTTTAAGATGATCTATCACTCGAAGGATATCATCTAACCTTTTGTCTATGACCTCTTTATCGATATTATGGGTTATGGATCCCGTACGCTGACGATAGTAATATGCTTGTGCATTGGTGTCGAAAACACGTGCACTGCGCAGCAATAGTTGTGGGGTGAACTCTTCATCTTCGTGATAAATGCCTGGTGTGAACTTTAAGTCTCCCAGCACTTCTTTCCGAAAGATATACCCCCATGCAGCCGCTCTCATATTGTTTCCAGCCAGATATTCACACCCACCGACGGGCTTGGGCGCAGAAAAAGCAGTATCAGAGTCATTGTTGGTTGTCATGTGGAAAAGTACCATATCAGGCTGGTCGTAACGGACAAAGTCCAGACAATGCTCATACGGTGCAGTAACCAAATAATCATCTCCATCGACAAATTGAATATATTCGCCCTTTGCCCATTGCAAACCATTATTCCGTGCAACAGAAAGTCCTTGATTGGATTGTCTTATATATATAAGGTCGTCTCTCTTAGACAAAAAGTCAATAGGAGACTTGTCAGACCCGTCATCAATGAGTATGATCTCCCTTTCTTCCTCACTAAGCGACAAGGACAGAATGCTGTTCAGACATTCATCCAATAGTGTCACGGGGAGATTATATGTTGTCACAATGAAGCTGACGAGTGGTTTCGGCATACTAATCTATGTATTTTGCAAAGAGTTTTAAGTCCCAACAAATGCAGAACTTTTAATTTTAGAGTGTTGTGATAGGGCAGAATCGGAAAGTCTGGGCGGATTTTACCTGAAGAGCGGAAGACATCAAGTTGGATGTTCAGCACATCAGCATAATATTCGGCCATCAGCCGGTCATACTCTTTGACTTTCTGCCTTGCTCTTTTGTCTGAAGCCATTCGCCGGAGCATGATCAAGTTGCCATCAAGAAGACTATTGAGATCCTTGGCTCCCGCTTGCTGAGTGATGCCATTAGGATTGAAAGTATAGTAGTAGAGTCCGACATCTGTTGTGGCTACACGACGACAGTGACGCAACACTTGAGGCAACGTAAAAGTATCCTCAAAGGTTCTGCCTTCCGGAAATTTCACGTCTTGCCACACTTCGCGTTTATAGACTTTATTCCAAGCATAGGTGTGCTGCCAGGCTTTAGTCTCTAACCAATATATGACGTTGAAGGTGAACTCTCGACGAGTGAAGGTGACACGCGTCTGCCGCGGGGAACCGAAATGGCGATAAAGCGGAAACTCCAACATGTCGTAATCTGGATGGATGGAAAGCTGCTCCATCAGCTCCTTTAAAGTGTCAGAAGCTAAATAGTCATCACTGTCCACAAACATGATATAGTCGCCCTTGGCCTTTGCAAGTCCGGCATTGCGTGCAGCACTCAGTCCACTGTTGCGCTTCAGTCTTACATGCTGTATGCGCCCTTCTTTCTTGGCATAGTTCTCACATATCTTCGCGCTTCCGTCTGTTGACGCATCGTCGACAAGGATCATCTGCCAGTCACGAAAGTCCTGCGTCAAAATGCTGTCAACACACCTCTTTAGCGTGTTTCGTGTCTGGTAAACGGGTATGATAATGCTTAATTTCATTTTGCGTCTTTCATTAATTCCTTAAAGAAAGCGTTCAAGTCTTCATCAAGACCTTTCATGATATCACCCCCGACGATCACGGTATCATCATCAGCTACAAAAAGTTCAGCTATATGCTCCTTGTCCTCATTTTCCAGTACGACGCTATATGGCTTCAGTATTCCCATTGACTCCACAAAGCAATGGTTTTTCTTCAGATAGCGTCGGAGAATGAGCGTGACGCCATCATAAAAGTCTTCATCCTTCTGATTGATCCATTGCTCTACCACACACCGTGTTATCTCTTGATCGTCATCGTCAAAAGCAGTAAGCTCGCCAGTCTCTTGATTGGTTCGTACGTGGATGTCGGTCAATATAGCATTGTCGCATTGCGATGGGAACTTCTCAGCCACCTTGTGGAAGAAGCGGTCAAGTTGCTGCATCGTTTGTTCTGTTGCCTTCATCATAGCTGTTTATCTTTAGATGTTTTGTTTTTGCAAACTTACACAAAAAAAATGGTATTAGAGCGAATCTCACTAAAAACTTTCTTAATCTTTGATTGAATTTGCAGAAACAGTCCTCAAGCCAACATGTCATTTTGCATCATATCTCCTCGCTTTCGCACCACTTTGAGAAGAATTGCAGGGAAATAAAGCAGGCATTAGAAATATTTTAGAGAGCAATGGGGATTATTTCAAATAAAAACATTATCTTTGCAAGCAAAACATCTGATCAAATAACATATATGGATATGAAGCAAACTATTTTAGTTACTGGAGGTATGGGATTTATCGGATCTCATACGACAGTTGAACTGATAGAAGCTGGATATAAAGTTGTCATTGTCGACGACCTCTCCAATTCAAATATCAAGGTGCTGGATGGCATCGAGAAGATCACAGGCGTACGTCCTGATTTCGAAAAAGTAGACTTGCGTGACAAGCAGGCTACGGAAGAAGTTTTCAAAAAGCATCCAGATATTGAGGGCATTATCCACTTCGCAGCAAGCAAAGCAGTAGGGGAGAGCGTCCACAAGCCATTGTTGTATTACCGCAACAATATCGTATCGCTCATCAATCTCTTGGAGCTCATGCCCAAATATGATGTCAAAGGCATCATCTTCTCCTCAAGCTGCACTGTCTATGGTCAGCCAAAGCCAGAGAACCTGCCTGTAACAGAAAATGCTCCACACCAAAAAGCTACATCTCCCTATGGTAACACTAAAGAGATCAACGAGCAAATCATTTATGACTATATCCATAGTGGCGCTAACATCAAAAGCATCATCCTAAGATATTTCAATCCTATTGGCGCGCATCCATCCGCTCTGATTGGTGAACTGCCCAACGGAGTTCCTGCCAATCTGATTCCCTATGTCACTCAAACCGCTATTGGCATTCGTGACCAATTGACGATTTTCGGAAACGATTACAACACTCCTGACGGTACGTGCATCCGTGACTATATCTATGTTGTCGACTTGGCCAAAGCACATGTTGCAGCAATGGCTCGTGTCTTGGATCAGAATGCTGGGCCTATTGACTACTTCAACATCGGTACAGGTCATGGCAACTCCACGTTGGAGATCGTTGAGACCTTTGAAAAGGCTACCGGTGTGAAACTTAACTGGAAATACGGTCCACGCCGTGAAGGTGACATCGAAAAGATTTGGGGCGACTGCACCAAGGCAAACAAAGTACTTGGATGGAAAGCAGAAACACCCCTTGATGATGTCTTGCGTTCTGCATGGAAATGGCAGCTTAAGTTGCGCGAAGACGGTGTCATGTAAAACATCTCAATGTTTCATGCAAACACCTTGATAGAAGAATATTTTAATCTCTCTTATCATATTTCGATTTATAGCGGTGACTTAGATCCCGCAATTTTGTGTTTGTGTTGTTGTGAGGTTCCGGCGTGAGTCGGGGCCTCATCTTTTTTGTAAGCCGCAGACGTATCAACCAAATATAAAAGTAATGTTTAACCGGGGCAATCAACATTAAAAATAAGGCTCAAAGTAGTTAGCCAAAAGCGTGAAACTGCACAACTTAAATCGTTAAACTACAGTCTGTATAGTAGTTTCTCGATTAGAAACTATTAGTTTCTCGCTTAGAAACTGCCAGTATCTCGCTTAGAAACTATCAGTATCTCGCTTAGAAACTATTAGTTTCCAAGTGAAAAACTAACAGCCTTACATAAAGATATTCATCAATACTCTGTAGTTTAACGCTTTTGGTTGACTACTTTGAGCCTTATTTTTAATGTCGGTTGACCCAGTTAAACATTACTTTTATATTTGGTTGATACGTCTGCGGCTTAGTCACGTTTGTGGTTGACAGAA
>Ga0256404_1000960_pt1 | contig 73029 bp, 73 predicted proteins | sample RumenRJG_01DNA_FD_185990 | JGI IMG/M metagenome (GOLD analysis project Ga0256404, IMG submission 185990) | Bovine rumen microbial communities from Lethbridge, Alberta, Canada - RJG_01 | ecosystem: Host-associated > Mammals > Digestive system > Stomach > Rumen | place: Canada: Alberta | collected...
CGTTAAGCAGCTCTGCCCGAACGGTCGCATCGACTCGAACATATTTCTCCATTCCGAAGGCAATGTCCAGGGGATATACGTAATTTCCTGCCCTCTTATCCAGGTAATAATCTCTTTTGCAGTTCAGTTGTCCAACGGGCAAATACACGCTGCGCGGACGGTCTTTCTGTTTGAGCTGCAGTCCCAACTCTTTTCGCACCCTTTTGCTGTTCCTCAGTTTCTTGTTGCTTGCTTCCAGCCCTGTCTGCAGGACCTTCAGGATCTCTTCCTTGCTCTCCTCCAGGAGTGTTTCACTCAGCGCTCCGAGACAGACAGCCCCTTTATTGTTGTACATAAATTGGACTGCTGCCGCCCATTTGCTCCCCATATCTGCCAGAATGTCCTTTATCTGCTCCATTGCCTGTGCTAAAATGATGTCCATAGAGATCCCTCCTTTTATTTTGTCTTGCGTTGCTTATATTTTAATTGGAGTTGATCTCTATTTCTATTTTTCCGGGCCCCGGGTGCCATCTATTTATTTACTTACTTATTAAAAACTCCGCAACAATTTTACTCTAACGCCGGACGCGGGAGCGTGCCCCCGCGTCCGCTTCAGGGACTTTTCAGTCCATGGAATCTTTCAGCCGTTTTCCGCCAAGAATGTGAAAATGCAGATGCGGAACCGTCTGGCCGGCATCCGGACCGCAGTTGGAAACAACCCGGTAGCCGTTTTCCAGATTTTCCTGCTTTGCCACCTTGGCCACGGTCAGCAGGCATTTCGCCGCGATGTCCGCGTTTTCCTCGTTGAGCGCCGCCACGGAATCCACGTGCTTTTTCGGCACGACCAGAATATGCGCAGGGGCCTGGGGATGAATGTCCCGGAATGCGAACGTGTCCGCATCCTCATACACCTTTGTGCTGGGGATTTCCCCTGAAATGATCTTGCAGAACAGGCAGTCTTCCATCGATATTGCTCCTTTCTCTGTCTCCGCTTATCCGATTTCCTCTTCCTTCAGCTTCCCGGCCACGAAATCATCCACGCTCGCAAGGGCGTCGTCGATCTTCAGGACCTCTGTTCCGCCGCCCATGGCGGAATCCGGACGGCCGCCGCCTTTGCCGCCGGCGACTGCCGAGACGCTCCGTACCAGATCCCCGGCCCGGATGCCCCGGGCGACGGCATTCTTGCCGCATACGGCAACGAACTGGACCTTATCGCCGTTTTTCGTAGCCAGTACGGCAACCGTATTCGGTTCCCGATCCCGAAGCAGATCCCCTTCCCGGCGAAGCTCCTCCGCGCTCAGATCCGTACGGGTAATTGTAATGATTTTCAGCCCGCCCACGGTCTTGGCCGCGAACAGAACGCGCTCCGCGTCGTTGGAGAGCAGACGGTCCTTCAGCCGACCCAGATTCTGGCGCAGGCCGTGTATCTCATCGACAAGATTCCGGGACCGCTCCACCAGCTCTCCGGGTGTCGTTTTCAGCATCCGCGCAACCTCCGTCGACCGCAGCGCCTGCTTTTCTCCTTCCTGAATGCAGACCCGGCCGCAGACGGCTTCAACGCGCCGCACGCCCGAAGCAACCGAGCTTTCGGAAACAATATGGAACGGTCCGATCTTCGCCGTGTTTGCGACATGCGTGCCGCCGCAGAGTTCCTCGCTGAAGTCTCCCATGGAGACGACCCGCACCCGATCTCCGTATTTTTCTCCGAAGAGAGCCATCGCGCCTTCCTTCTGCGCCGCTTCCAGGTCCATCACCCGTGTGGTCACCGGAAGGTCCTCCAGAATCTTATCGTTTACAAGCTGCATGACCTCTGCGATTTCCTCCCGGGTCATCGGCTCAAAGTGCGTAAAGTCAAAACGCAGCCGATCCTCTTGCACCATGGAGCCCGCCTGCGTGACATGCCTGCCCAGGATCTCCCGGAGCGCGGCCTGCAGAAGGTGCGTAGCCGAGTGGGCCCGCATCAGCGCGCGGCGCCGGTCCCCGTCCACCCGGACCTCCGCCTTCTCGCCGGTACGGAGTCTTCCTTCCAGCACCCGGCCGCGGTGGAGAAATTTTCCCGCTTTGTTCTTCTGCACGTCCGTGACTTCAAACGTGCCGCCGTCGGTCCGCAGAAGGCCGTGATCCGCCGTCTGTCCGCCCATTTCCGCATACATCGGCGTCCGATCCAGAACCACGCTTCCGCTTTCGCCCGGCCCCAGCTCGTAAACGCACTCCGATTCCCCGACAAGAGCCAGGATCTCGGCTTCATCCTTCTCCCGGTCATAGCCGGTAAATACAGTCGGCGTGTTGTCCAGGCCGAGGTCTACGCCGGCCCATGCCAGATCCCCCAGCGCCTTGCGGGCTTCGCGGGCCTGCTGGCGCTGCTGCACCATAAGCTCGTCAAACCGCTTCCGGTCGACCTGCATGCCGGCCTCCTGCGACATGTCCGCCGTCAGATCCAGCGGGAAGCCGTAGGTGTCGTAAAGGCGGAAGGCGTCTTCGCCGGAGAAGGTCTCTTCCCCGCGATCCTTCGTTGCCTGCAGAAGCTCCTTGAAAATCCGCTCTCCTTCGTCGATGGTGCGGGCAAAGGTGTTTTCCTCGTTTTGCACGACCCGCGTGATAAACTCCTGCCGCTCAACCAGTTCCGGATAAGCGGTCTTGTTTTCATGGATGACGGTCGCGACGACCTCATGCAGCATGGGGTCCTGTACGCCCAGCAGACGGGCATGGCGGGAGGCGCGGCGCAGCAGCCGGCGCAGCACGTAGCCCCGTCCTTCGTTGGAAGGCAGGATCCCGTCGCTGATCATCATGGTGGAAGCCCGGATATGGTCCGTAATAATGCGCAGCGATACGTCCTTTTTCGGGTCCTCATGATAGGCTGCGCCGGTCAGTTCCGAAACCCGGGACGTAATATTCCGCACCGTATCCACGTCGAACAGGGATCCGACGTTCTGGCTTACGCAGGCAAGCCGCTCCAGGCCCATGCCGGTATCGATATTCTTCTGCGTCAGCTCCGTATAATTGCCCTTGCCGTCATTATTGAACTGGGTGAAGACGTTGTTCCAGACTTCAATATAGCGGTCGCAGTCGCACCCGACCGTGCAGGTGGGCTTCCCGCATCCGTGCTCGGGGCCGCGGTCGTAATAGATTTCGCTGCAGGGCCCGCAGGGTCCGGATCCGTGCTCCCAGAAATTGTCCTCCTTGCCGAAGCGGAAGATATTCTCCTCCGCAATGCCGATTTCGTCATGCCAGATGTTCCACGCCTCGTCGTCGTCCTGATAGACCGAGGGATAGAGGCGATCCGGCTCCAGGCCGACCCATTCGGGGCTTGTCAGAAACTCCCAGGACCAGTGAATGGCTTCCCGCTTGAAATAGTCTCCGAAGGAAAAATTCCCCAGCATTTCAAAATAGGTTCCATGGCGGTCCGTTTTTCCGATGTTTTCTATATCCGGCGTGCGAATGCATTTCTGGCAGGTGCAGACCCGGCGCCGGGGCGGCTCCTCCTCATTCGTAAACCAGGTTTTCATGGGCGTCATTCCGGCGTTTATGAGCAGAACGCTCTTATCGTGCTGCGGGACCAGCGAAAAGCTGGGCAGCCGAAGATGCCCCTTTGTCTCGAAAAACTTCAGAAACATTTCCCTGAGTTCGTTCAGCCCGTAGGATGTATGTGCCATTTCTTCCTCCTCACATGTTCTTCCCGAGTAAAAAAAACTCCGTCCCTTGATTCAGGGGCGAAGTTGAATCCGCGGTACCACCCTGCTTGCGCAAAGCCTCTCCAGTGCCCGGTAACGGGGGCGTCCGCCGCCCTCCTCGGGCGAAGGCTCCGGAATGGCCCGCTCAAAGCCCCGCCGAAAGCTCGCACCCGCCGCTTTCTCTCTGTAGACGTGCTCTGCGCTTCTTTCCTTCTGCGCCAAATCCACGCACCAATTTTATCACGAACTTCGCATCTGTCAATTGCGCTGCCGCAATTTTCGCAGAATGGAAAGCGGTTCACAGGCGAAGGGAAGCTGCAGGTGCACTTCCATCATCGCCCGGGGCGCCGAGTCGATGGAATTTCCCTCCGCATCGGTCATTTCCCGTACAGACACGGGGCAGGGATCGTGATCCCGGGTCAGCAGGTTCAGGGCGTCCCCCACGGAAAATTTATTCCGCTGCGTCAGCACCGCGTGTCCGTCCGGATCGCAGGAGACGACGACGGCGCAGACATCCGCGTCCGCCGTATAGGAACTTTCGCTGTAGTGCTGTCCCGGCTGCCCGCCGTAGTAAAAGCCGGTGCTGTAAGGGCGGTGGCTGACCATCTCCACTTCCCGGCGCCAGATCTCCGGCAGAGGCTCGCCCTTCTCGGCAAAGTCCACCGCGTGCCGGTAGGCGTTCGTCACCGCAGCTGCATAGTAGGCCGATTTCATCCGGCCTTCGATTTTAAAGCTGTCTATGCCCGCCTGCGAAAGCTCCTGCAGATGATCGATCATGCACAGATCCCGGGAATTCAGGATGTAGGTCCCTCCGTCTTCCGTAATCTCAAAATACTGTCCGGGCCTTGTCTCCTCGACCAGGTGGTATTTCCAGCGGCAGGGCTGGGCGCACTGCCCGCGGTTTGCGTCCCGCCCGGTAAGGTAGTTGGAAAGAACGCAGCGCCCGGAAAAGGATACGCACATCGCGCCGTGAACAAAGGCTTCCAGTTCCATATCCTCCGGCATATTTCGCCGGATCCGGCGGATCTCCTCCAGGGAAACTTCCCGGGCCAGAACCGCCCGGCGCGCTCCCAGACGATACAGCGCCGTCGCTGCCGCGCTGCTTGTAACGCCGAACTGCGTGCTGACGTGGATATCGACATGCGGCGCGTAACGACGCGCCAGCTCCATCACGCCCAGATCCGCGATAATGAGCGCGTCCGCGCCCAGTGCATCCAGTTTCGCAAGGTATGCCGGCAGATCCGGCAGCTCATATTCACGGGGCAATGTGTTGCAGGTGACATGGACCCGCACGCCGTGCGCATGGCAGAAGGCAATAGCGTCCGCCAGCTGCGCGTCATTGAAATTTCCCGCCGCAGCCCGCATTCCGTAGCGGGTTCCCGCGAGATAAACGGCGTCGGCGCCGTAGTGAACGGCCATTTCCAGCCGTTCTCTATCGCCCGCCGGCGCCAGAAGTTCCGGTTTGCTCTTTTCCGTCATGTCAGTCCGATGCCGTGTAGGCTTCAAAGTCATAGGAGCTTTCGAAGAATATGTGCTTCTGCTGCGTCTTGTCATAGAAGAAGTAGAAGTAATCCGTCTGCGCCGGATTCAGTGCCGCGCTGATGCAGCTCATGCCGGGGTTGCAGATCGGGGTCGGCGTCAGGCCGGAATGCAGCCTTGTATTATACGGCGTATCCTCCTGAAGCATCTCCTCCATCGGCTCGCCCTGCGCATCCTGGTGCGTATAAAGAATCGTCGAGTCCAGACCCAGCGGTTCGTCGGCGTCCAGCCGGTTGTAGATGACGGACGCGATATTGGCGCGGTCCTCGTCGCTGCCTGTCGCTTCCTTTTCGATGTAGGAGGCGATCGTCACAATATCTTTCAGACTGTACCCCCGGTCCTTTGCCGCATTGATCATTTCCTCCGTAAACTTCGTGGCGAAGTTGTCCAGCATCTTGCCGATGATGGCTCCGGCATCGGAGTCGGAATAGAACTCATAGGTATCCGGGAACAGGTATCCCTCCAGTCTCGAGGCGTCCCCCTGCTGGCTGCTGTCCAGGAAGGTGTAGTTGAAAGTTTCATTGGCCGCTGCGTCCATGAGGGCATCGTAATCGCAGATGCCGCTCTCATCCAGAAGCTGGAAAATGTCCTGCATGGTGTAGCCTTCCGGTATGGTTACCTCCAGCGCCACCATGGCACCGGAACCGGACTGCATTTCGTTGACGAGCGCCCGGTAGTCATAGTTGGAGCTCAGCTCATAGGTGCCCGGATCCAGCTTTTCCGCCGCGTTGGTCACCCGGCAGTAAATCCGGAAAAGCCAGGGGTAATTGATGATTCCGTTTTCTTTCAGCGTCCTGGAAACATAATTAATGTCCGCGGACTGCACCGTTTCTCCTTCTTCGTCGACAGACTCGGTAAACTGGTCGGAAGAAAGCGTGATCTGCGCCGAACGGCTTTCCTTGTTCAGGGCCAGAATATCGGTCGCCGCAACCCAGGTAAGGCAGGCGATAATAATGCTGAGGCTCACAACGAAGACAAGGTACGTCAGGCCGCCGCTGCACCCGTTTCCAGGTTTGCGCTTGCGGGACACAACCTTCTTCCCATTTCCCCCGTTTCCGCCGCCGGGCGCGCCGGTACGGTTCGCCGGAGACGCGGGAGCCGTTCGTTTTGCCTTAACGGCGGCCGTACTCCGCTGCGCAGGCGCTCGAGACGCCGGCGAGGTGTGCTGCGGGGCCTGGTTTCCCGTCCCCGCTTCCGGCTTTGCGCGGTCGGGTCCGTTCACAGCTGCCGAGCGCTGCTCCGCCTGGGCAAAGATCTCTTCAAACTGATCGGGTTGATCTGCCATGTGGTTTCTCCTTATATTTCAGGTCTCGCTCCGAATCGAACAGGTCAATCCCTGCGGAGCGCTTGACGCTCCTATTATAACGGCCTTTTCCCCCAAGCGCAAGGCGCACCGGCCGCCGCGCTTCGTCAGCTGTCCAAAGCCAGAATCCGTTCAAAGATTTCCTGATTTTTCTCATCGATTTCCCGCTCCCGGCCCTGCGCGTCCCGGCAGGCAATCGTCGTCCAGCCGAAGTATTCGCTTGCCCTTCGAGCCGTTTCCAGGCACCGTTCCAGATATTTTCGATCCGCCTCGTGAATGTCTCCCTCGGAATGCTCCCGGCTGTGGCGCCGGCGGAGACGGGCAAGACAAAGTTCCATATCTACTTCGAGGTAGATCACAAGATCCGGCCGGGGAAGTCCCATCTTTTCGAATTCCAGATCCGCCAGCCAGCCGAAAAATTCCGGAAGCTCCTCCGGCGGGAGCTTGGCGCCCTGATGCACGGCGTTCGATGTGGTATACCGGTCGGACAGAATAAGCTTTCCCTGCAGGTAGGGCTTCCGCCAGTCCTCCCGATAGGAGGCGAAGCGGTCCACGGAAAAGAACGTGGAGGCTGTATAGGCGTTTACATCCTCCGGCTTCGTGCCGAAGGCTCCGTTCAGATACATCCGCAGAAGCGCGGAGGATTCTTTGTCGTAGCGGGGAAATTCAATGCTGTGGTACGGGATTTTCTCTTCCGTAAGTCGGGCGCAGAGGCGGCGGAAATTCGCGGATTTGCCGCTGCCGTCGATGCCTTCCAGAACAACTAGCTTACTCATGGAATGTAATTCCTTACTTTCGTTTCTTTTCGGATGCTGCCAGCATCCAGATGCGGGGCAGCCGCAGCATGCGTCCGGCGCGGCGCGGTTCGCGGAGCAGCCTTCCCAGCCACTCCAATCCCGCCCGGCGCATCCATCGCGGGGCCCGCGTTCCGCGTCCCGCCCAGAGGTCGATGCTGCCTCCCAGGCCGGCCAGAAGCCCTGCCTTCAGCCGGGGAGCGTTTTCCGCCATCCAGAGCTCCTGCTTCGGAGAGCCCAGGCAGACCGCTGCGAAATCCGGATCGGCGCTTCGGATCTGTTCCGCGGGGTCGCCGCCGTAGCCGTCGCAAAGACCCGCAATCCGAAGCCCCGGATAGCGCCGGGAAAGACGTCCGGCTGCCCGGCGGACCGCACCTCGATCCGACCCGAACAGGAATACGCTTCCTCCGCGCTGCGCAAGCGCCGCAAGCAGCGCTTCGGCAAAATCGATGCCCGGGACCCGCTCGGGGATTGGAAGATCCAGGATGCGCGCAGCCTGCTGTACGCCGACGCTGTCCGGAATCGCAATTGCAGCGCCTTCCGCCGCGCGGCGCAGTGCGGGATTCCGCTGCGCTTCCAGGACCATTTCGGTATTCGGCGTTACCGCATACGGCACCGGGCTTCGGTGCTGCTCGCAGTACGACAGAGCCGTTTGCACCGCCCGGTCCCGAGTCAGCCCGTCAAGAGGCATCCCAAGCAGATGAACTCGCATTACACCTGGGCAAAGACGGTGCCGATTTTCTCGTGGATGATCAGATCCGCCCGGCTGTCATAAGGCGTTGCGCTCAGATTGACAAGAGCCAGCTTATGACCGCGGTAATAGTTAATCAGACCGGCCGCCGGATAAACGTTCAGGGACGTTCCGCCAACAATCAGGACGTCGGCGCTGCGGATCGCATCGACCGCGGCGTAGAGAATCTTTTCGTTGAGCGGTTCTTCGTACAGGACGATGTCCGGTCGGATGATGCCGCCGCATTTGTCGCAGTGCGGAACGCCGGTACCGTGGTTCATTCGGTCGGCGGGATAAGGGGTGCCGCAGCTGCTGCAGTAAGCCCGGAGAATGCTTCCGTGCAGTTCCAATACGTTTTTGCTGCCTGCCGCCTGGTGCAGACCGTCAATATTCTGCGTCACTACGGCTTTCAGCTTGCCTTCTTTTTCAAGCTCCGCCAGCCGAAGGTGCGCCCGGTTGGGCTTCACGCCCTCCACAACCAGCTTCTCGCGGTGAAACCGGTAATATTCCTCGGGGTCGGACTCGAAGAAGCTGTGGCTGAGAATCGTCTCCGGCGGATATTTCCACTGCTGGTTGTACAGGCCGTCGACGCTGCGGAAATCCGGGATTCCGCTTTCCGTGGACACGCCGGCGCCGCCGAAGAATACGATATTGCTGCTGGCATCAATCCAGTCTTTCAGAGTCTGTATGTTTTGGTCCATATTCTGCCGCCTTTCGGATCGCCGGATGCCGGTCTGCGGCTCCGGCCCGCTGCTTTGGATCAGTTGGTCGTTTCCGGATGCACCGTGTAGTTCGGAGCTTCCTTCGTAATATAGATGTCATGCGGATGGCTTTCGCGCAGGCCGGCGTTCGTGATGCGCACGAACTGGGGCTTTGTGCGCAGTTCCTCAATATTGTGGGCCCCCACATAGCCCATGCCGGAGCGAAGGCCTCCCATCAGCTGGTAGACGGTATCGGAAACCGGCCCTTTGTAGGGCACGCGGCCTTCCACGCCTTCCGGAACCAGTTTCTTGTTGTTCTCCTGGAAGTAGCGGTCCTTGGAGCCGCGCTGCATAGCGCCGATGGAGCCCATGCCGCGGTATACCTTAAACTGGCGTCCCTGATAGATTTCCTTGTCTCCCGGTGCTTCCTCGCAGCCGGCCAGCATGGAGCCCATCATGACTACATGGGCGCCGGCAGCCAGGGCTTTGACGATATCGCCGGAGTATTTGATGCCGCCGTCCGCGATGATGGGTATGCCCAGCTTTTCCGCCTCTTCGGCGCAGTCCAGAATCGCCGTGAACTGCGGTACGCCGATGCCGGCGACCACGCGGGTGGTGCAGATGGATCCGGGGCCGATGCCGACCTTGACGCAGTCCGCGCCGGCTTCATACAGAGCCCGGGTCGCAGCAGCGGTCGCCACGTTGCCTGCAATAATCTGGACATCCGGGAATTTTTCCTTTACCTGCCGCACGCAGCGGAGGATATTCGCGGAATGTCCGTGCGCGCTGTCCAGAACCAGTGCGTCAACGCCGACGTTCACCAGTGCGCCCGCACGATCCAGTATATCCCTCGTCACGCCGATCGCGGCTGCGCACAGAAGGCGTCCCTTCTCATCCTTGGCGGAATTCGGATATTTGATGACCTTCTCAATATCCTTGATGGTGATAAGCCCCTTCAGGTGGTTTTCACTGTCCACAAGGGGGAGCTTCTCGATTTTATTCTTCCGGAGAATCTCGGTCGCCTCCTCCAGCGTGGTTCCCACGAGGCCCGTAATCAGGTTCTCCTTCGTCATGACCTCATCAATCTTTCGGGTCATGTCGTTTTCGAATTTCATGTCGCGGTTAGTAATGATGCCGACGAGCTTGCCTTCCCCGTCCACAATCGGCACGCCGGAAATCCGGAACTTTGCCATCAGGGCGTCGGCGTCTGCCAGCGTATGGCCGGCTGTCAGAGAGAATGGATTGCTGATAACTCCGTTTTCGGAACGCTTTACAAGATCCACCTGTTCCGCCTGGGCATCGATGGACATGTTCTTATGAATGACGCCGATGCCGCCTTCCCGGGCAACGGCAATCGCCATGCGGTATTCGGTGACGGAGTCCATTGCGGCGCTCATGACGGGAACATTCAGTCCGATCTTGTTGGTAAGTTTTGTCTCCAGCGAAACGTCCGCCGGAAGGATATCGCTTTCTGCCGGCACCAGAAGCACATCATCAAATGTCAGGCCTTCGCCGACAAACCGGTTCCGATACTGTTTTTCCATTCTTTCCGCATACCTCCATTAATTTTTGTCTATTCTATCATATACAAACCGCGAGTCAACAAACCTCGGGAAGGCTATTTTTCCCAATTTTTCCGGTCTGGGTTTTTCCCGCTTCCGTCAGTTTGACGAGGCTCTTTTTTCTCCCCGCGCCGGAAGTAAAAAAGATACTGCTGGGCAAGTCCCGCCGCCGGACCGAGCCGGCTCGGATCGAAGTCCGGCGGAAAATGCTCCTGCAGTGCGCGGCGGATCCAGACGTCAACCGGAAACGCGTCCCGGTGTCCCAGACCGTACAGGCATACGCAGTCCGCAACTTTTGTGCCGACGCCCCGAATCGTCCGCAGGCAGGCTCTCGCCTGCTCCGTTGGAACCTCCCGAAGCTTCTCCAGTTCTACTGCGCCGCCGGCTGTTTTCTCCGCCGCATCCAGCAGATACTCCGCCCGGTATCCGCAGCGCAGCGGGGCCAGTGTCTCCGGCGTCTGCGCGGCGAGAACCTCCGGCTCCGGAAACGCGCAGTACGTCCGTCCCTCCCAGCGTATCTTCCGGCCGAAATTGCGGCAGAGCACTTCCAGAATTTTCCGGATGCGCGGAATGTTGTTGCACTGCGAAAGGAGAAAGGAGCAGAGGGTTTCCCACGGATCCTGCCGGAGAAGGCGGATGCCTCTCCCCTCCGCGGCCGCCGCCCGCAGGTACCCGCCGGCTTCTTCGATCCGGTGCGCAAGCGTCCGGTAGTCCGTCGCAAGGTCGAAATAGTCCCGCCAGGGGCCGGGGTCCGGGCTTTGCAGCCAGACGCTCCCGTTTTCCTCCCAGAGCCTTGCCGGCACCGCGCCCGCGATGCCGATCCAGGCCGTATTCTCTTTTTCCCAGCGAAAGCACTGTCCGCAGGTCAGAGTCTTTTCCAGATTCAGTTCCTCCGCGGAGCACAGCCGCACGGCCGCCGGATTCATCGGCATCCCCCCCAGATACGAAAAAAGCGAGTTCCCTGCAGAACTCACTTCTTTCCGGCCTACGGATTAATACCGCTTGCCTTTATTCTTATTTTTACGTGCTGCTTCGGACTTTTTCCGGCGCTTCACGCTGGGGCTCTGATAGTATTCTCTCTTTCTGAGATCCGCCATCACGCCGTCCTTCGCACAGCTTCTCTTGAAACGCTTCAGAGCGTTATCCAGAGATTCATTCTCTTTGACGTAAATTTCAGGCATCTATATTTCCCTCCCTCCGCATGCGCAAAACTCATCACACAAAGGGCTAATCATCCTTTGGCTTAACAGATATATTATACGTTTACGGCCGGAACTTGTCAACGAAACTTTTAACAAAGTCAGGCTTCCGGCGCCCGGCGGCCCGGGAAACGGGTCCGCCGGTGCGTCTGCGGGGTCTTTTATTACTTTATGATCAGATTGATCAGACGGTTCGGCACGTAGATCGCCTTGCGCAGCGTTCCGGTTTCCAGCTGCTTTGCAACCTTGTCGGCGGCAAGCGCCGCGCTCCGAACCTCCTCTTCCGCGGAATCCTTCGGTACCAGGATCCGGGTCCGGAATTTTCCGTTTATCTGAATGGCGATTTCCACCGTCGCGTCGATCAGGTGCTTCGGATCGTACTGCGGCCAGCTCTGCTGGCAGGCAAGGCCCTGGAATCCCTGGATTTCCCAGAGTTCCTCCGCGATATGCGGTGCGAAGGGGCTCAGCAGCGTAAGGAGCACCCGCAGGTCGCCGCGGGACGGGCGATGCAGGTAGTACTGATTAACCAGGGTCATGAGGGCGGCAATGGCGGTATTGAACTTCATGGTTTCAATATCGTCGCCGACCTTCTTGATGGTACGGTGAATCGTAAGCAGGTTTTCTTCGGAGTACGCCTCGCTTCCGTCACGCCGTTCGCTGGCTAGATTCCAGATCCTCTCCAGGAAGCGGCGGCAGCCGCGGACGGATTTCTCCTTCCAAGGAACGGCCTTTTCAAAGTCCCCGATGAACATGATATACAGCCGGAGCGTGTCCGCGCCGTACTCCTTCACGACATCGTTGGGGTTGATGACGTTGCCCCGGGATTTCGACATCTTCTCGCCGTTTTCTCCCAGAATCATGCCGTGGCTCGTCCGCTTGGCATACGGTTCCGACGTCGGTACCACGCCGATATCGTACAGGAACTTATGGCAGAAGCGCGAGTAGAGAAGGTGCAGCGTGGTATGCTCCATGCCGCCGTTATACCAGTCGACGCGCTGCCAGTACTGGACCGCGTCCCGGCCGACCAGCGCCTTGTCGTTGTGCGGATCCATATACCGCAGGAAGTACCAGTTCGATCCGGCCCAGTTGGGCTGCGTATCCGTTTCGCGGCGGGCCGGACCGCCGCAGTGCGGGCAGGTCGTGTTGACCCAGCTGTCGATGGCGGCCAGCGGCGACTCCCCGTCGTCCGTCAGCTCGTAGCTTTCGACATCGGGCAGCAGCACCGGAAGCTGATCTTCCGGGACCGGCACCCAGCCGCATTTTTCGCAGTAAATCATGGGGATGGGTTCGCCCCAGTACCGCTGCCGGGAGAAGACCCAGTCACGGAGCTTGTAGTTTACCTTGGCCCGTCCGCATCCGTGATCCTCCAGCCACTTGGTTATGGCCGGAATGGCTTCCTCCATGCTCATCCCATTCAGAAAATCGGAATTGACGACCTTTGTCGTAATGCCCTTGGTGTCGTATACATGCTCCTGCGCGTCATCCCCGCCGTAGGTAGAGATGATGTCCAGGCCGAACTTTTTCGCGAATTCCCAGTCACGGCCGTCGTGCGCCGGCACGCCCATCACGGCGCCGGTTCCGTAGCTTGCGAGAACGTAATCGGAAATGAAGAGCGGAACCACGCGGTTGTTGACGGGGTTTGTGACGGTAACGCCGTCAATGCGCACGCCCGTTTTTTCCTTCTGCAGCTCCGTCCGCTCCAGCTCCGACTTTTTCTCGGCTTCCCGCTGGTAGGCCTGCACTTCCTCCAGGTTCCGGACAAGGCCGGCCTGCGCCCATTTCCGGAGGAACGGGTGTTCCGGGCTCATAACCATGTATGTCACGCCGAATACCGTGTCCGGGCGCGTCGTATAGACCGTCATGACATCGCCGGCGCTCGTTGTGAAATCGATTTCCGCGCCGTCGGAGCGTCCGATCCAGTTGATTTCCTGCGTTTTGGCCCGCTCGATATAGTCCACCGTGTCCAGATCGTCAATCAGACGCTGGGCATACTTCGTAATGCGCAGCATCCACTGGCTTTTCTGCTTGCGCACCACGGGCGATCCGCAGCGCTCGCAGACGCCTTCCTTGACTTCCTCATTTGCCAGCACGCACTTGCAGGAGGTGCACCAGTTGACGGGGATATTGGCCTTATAGGCAAGGCCGTGCTTGAACATCTGCACGAAAATCCACTGCGTCCACTTGTAGTATTCCGGGTCGGAAGTGACCACACGGCGGTCCCAGTCGAAACTGTATCCCAGCATCTTCAGCTGGTTGGAAAAGGTTTCCACATTCTGCTTTGTCACAATGGACGGATGAATGTGGGTTTTAATCGCATAGTTTTCGGTCGGCAGGCCGAAGGCATCATAGCCGATGGGGAAAAGCACGTTGTAGCCCTGCATGCGCCGCTTGCGCGCCACAATATCCATTGCGGTGTACGGCCGCGCGTGGCCGACATGAAGTCCCTGTCCCGACGGATAGGGAAACTCGATCAGAGCGTAATATTTCGGCCGCGGATCTCCCGTGACGGCTTTAAAGGTTTTTTCCTTCTCCCAGCGTTCCTGCCATTTTTTCTCGATTCTGGCGCTGTCATATTCTGCCATACTGCATCTGTCCCTTCTGATTCAATGTCTCAAGTCTGTCCGAATGCCCCTGTAGTCAGGGGCTCAGAAGGGATGAGACATCGACCTCCTCCGCATCGCTCCAGAGCCGTTCCAGGTCATAGAAAGCCCGAGCCTCTTCGGTGAAGATATGCACGACAACGGCGCCGAAATCCAGAAGAACCCAGGTATCCGAGCGATGGCCTTCCCGCCGCATCGGCGGCTCGCCCAGTTCGCTCATCCGCCCGTCCGTCTCCTCTGTAAGGGCCTTGATCTGCGTGGAGGACTTCCCGTTGCAGATAATGAAGTAGTCCGCGAGGATAGTCTGCTTATCTACCCGCAGCACTTTGATGTTTTCCGCTTTCTTTGCGTCCAGGATCCTGACAATCTGCGAAACCATTTCCTTCGGTTCCATACGCTCTCCTCTGTTCCTCGCCCGTTTCCTTGCCTTCCGGAAAGAAATACGTCCGGCACAATGCATGCCGGATCCGCATCTCCGATCCTATTTCTCCGCCGCCTGCCGAACCGCGTTCCGGTAGTAGTTCCAGGCCCGGATGCTGTCCGGATGGACCTCCCGGCCGTTCGCGCGCACGTCCTCAATGCTCATCCGAAGCCCCAGTTCCATTGCGGCGTCGAGATTCTCATCGCAGAGCCTGCGAAGCTCATCAATGCCCTCAAAATCCCGGGTCGGTTCGATGTAGTCCGCCAGATAGATGATTTTTTCCAGCTGTGACATCGCCGGTCTGCCGGTGGTATGCCAGCGCACGGCGCTGCGCACCTGGGGGTCCGCGCCGAACAGATCCTCGGCGACGGCCGCTCCGGTTTTCGCATGCAGAAGCTTCTCGTTTTCCAGCTCGAGATTATCGCATATGATATCATACTTACCGCATAATATCAATTGTTCTTTAAGGGAAAGTTTCTTCGTGATATCGTGAAGAATTCCGGCTTCCGCTGCCCGTTCCTCGTCGCCGCCCCAGCGTCTGGCAAGCCGCACAGCCTGCGCCTCCACGCCCTGGACATGCTTCACCCGCGTCGGCTTGAGCATGGCGTAGGCTTTCTCCCGGAGCCAGGCAAAATCCGGCCGGGATCCGTACAGGCGGTTTTTTATGATATGGCTGTAGACCTCATCGGTCAGTTCCTGCATTCCGCGCCGGTTCTTGAGTTCCGTCCGAATGTCCGTGGAGGCCATGGGCATCGGGTCCTCTTTCAGGATCCGAACCCGGGCGCCGCAGTCCCGTTGCAGCGCCTGCGCCGCGGACGCAAGTTCCGCCTCCCGTCCGCGCTCCCGCGGAAGAACGACCAGGGAAAGGTTATCGAGAAGATAGCGGTAATCGTACCATTCCGTAAATGTAAGCAGCATATCCGTACCCATGAGAAACAGCAGCTCATCGTCCGGATACTGCTTCCGAAGCTGGCGGATCGTATCGGCTGTATAGCTTCGCCCTCCCCGCCGGGCTTCCAGGTCGGAAACCTCCGCGCCGGGCAGACGGGCAAACAGCAGCCGGCAGAGAAGCAGACGCTCCTCCGGACCCGGATCGTCGCTGCTCATGGCCTTGTGCGGCGCTGTATAGGTCGGTATGATCAGAAGCCGATCCAGCTTCTCTTCTTTTCCGAATATGTCCGCTGCGCGCAGGTGGGCGCAGTGGGGCGGATTGAAGCTTCCGCCGTAAATGCCGATTCGCATACCCTCCGCGGAACCGCAGCGGGTTCCGCCTGCCTCCTTTCCTCCGCCGTTCCGGAATCTTTCCTCAGCCCTGCAGGGAAATCCCCGGATTTTTCCGGCGGCGGCGGTAGAGCACAAATTTGCTGCCGATCGCCTGAACCGGCTCCGCACCGCAGGCTTCCGCCAGGCTGTCACAGGCTTCCCGGGCGCTTAGAAGCGCGCTTTCCAGGACTTTTCCCTTGATGAGTTCCCGCGCCTCCAGCGCGCGGTCCGCTTCTGCAATCGTATTTTCCGTGATGCCGTTTTTCCCGATGAAGAGGATTGTGTCCTCGGCTGCGGCAAGGCTGCGAAGCCTCGCTCTCTGCTTACTTGTCAGTGGCATGCAGGTATTCCTCGATTCTCTTGGCAAATTCCCGCAGAGCTTTTCCCCTGTGGGAGATTTCGTTTTTTTCCTCCGCGCTCAGTTCCGCCATGGAGACCGTTTTTCCCTCGGGCTGAAACACCGGATCATAGCCGAACCCGCCGCTTCCCCGGGGCGCTTCCAGAATACGGCCCGGGCATTCCCCCCGGGTTTCGATTCGGCTTCCGTCGGGAAGAAGACAGCAGATGCAGCAGACGAATTTTGCCTGCCGCTGCGTGACTCCTTCCAGATTCTTCAGAAGCAGCCGCCACCGGTTCTCGTCGGAATCATCGTGCCGGCCGGTGTAGCGGGCGGACCGCACGCCGGGGGCGCCGTCCAGGGCGTCCACCATCAGTCCGGAATCGTCCGCAAGAGTCATCCGTCCCCCGTCCGCAGCGAAAACCGCTTCCGCCTTAATGCGCGCGTTTTCCTCAAAGGTGCTGCCGGTTTCCTCCGGGTCGACCGAAAGCCCCGCTTCCCGCTGGCTCCGGACCGTGACCGGATACGGCTTCAGCAGTTCCCGAAGCTCCCGGATTTTTTTTGTGTTGTTGGATGCCAGTATCAGCTGCATCATTCTAATCTCCTATCGAAAAAGGGCTTCCACATAGGCTTTGGAGTCAAAGGGGATCAGGTCGTCCACTTTTTCTCCCACGCCGATGAATTTTACCGGCAGCTTCAGCTCCTCCGCTATGGAAAACACGACTCCGCCTTTGGCGGTACCGTCCAATTTCGTCAGAACAATGCCGGTTATCCCCGCGCTTTCAAGAAACTGCTTTGCCTGCTCCAGCCCGTTCTGGCCGGTTGTCGCGTCCAGGACCATCAGCGTCTCGATGCTTCCCTCCGGCAGCTCCCGCTGCAGGATTCGGGTAATTTTATTGAGCTCGTTCATGAGATTCTGCTTATTGTGCAAGCGCCCTGCCGTATCGACGATGACCAGATCGGTTCCCCGAGCTTTTGCGGACTGGATGCTGTCAAAGACCACGGCGCCGGGATCGCTTCCGGCTTCATGGCAGATGATGCCGGCGCCGGATCGCTTCGCCCACTCGGTCAGCTGCTCGGCGGCGGCGGCGCGGAAGGTGTCCGCGGCGGCAAGAAGGACGGTTTTTCCTTCGTCCGTAAAGCGCTTGGCGAGTTTGCCGATGGTTGTCGTCTTGCCTACACCGTTCACGCCGACCATCAGAATGACGGAGGGCTTCGTGTCCAGGTGCAGCGCCGGATCCTGTACGTCCAGAATTCCTGTAAGGATGCGGATCAGGCCTTCCCGCGCCTCATCGCCGTGCCGGTAGCGCTCTTCCCAGGTTTTCTTGCGCATTTCCCGTACGACCTTTTCCGCGGTTTCCACCCCGGCGTCCGAAACAATCAGGAGTTCCTCCAGGTCGTCGTAAAATTCCTCCCGGTCCGGCGCGTAGTTCTGGAAAAGCTCCTCCAGATCCGCCAGATTGCTTTTGGTCCGGTGCAGTCCGGCCAGCATCTTGTCAAATAATCCCATGTCCGTTCCTTTCCTTCGCTCACTTCGTAAGCTGACTCTCCGCCTCTTCCAAATCCAGGCTCAGGACTCTGGAAACGCCTTTCTCCTGCATGGTTACGCCGTAGAGATGATTGGCTGCTTCCATGGTGCCCCGCCGATGGGTAATCACAATAAACTGGGTGCCGGCGCTCATCTTCTGCAGATATTTCGCAAAGCGGCTTACATTGGCCTCGTCCAGCGCCGCCTCGATCTCATCCATGACGCAGAACGGGGTCGGCCGCACGCAGAGGATGGCAAAATACAGGGCAATGGCCACATAGGCCGTTTCTCCTCCGGAGAGAAGGCTCAGATTCTTAAGGCTTTTTCCGGGCGGCTGCACGCGGATTTCGATGCCGCAGTCCAGCACATGCTCCGGATCCTCCAGACGGAGGTCCGCCCGTCCGCCGCCGAAAAGCTCGACGAAAATCCGCTGAAATTCGGCTCGAATCTTTTCAAACTCCGCGGCAAAGATCTTCTCCATTTCCCGGGTGATGTCGCCGATGATGCTCTGCAGTTCCCGCCGGCTTTTCGTGACATCGTCCCGCTGACCTGCAAGAAACGTATAGCGCTCGTTTACCCGCTTGAATTCATCAATGGCGCCTAAGTTCGGCGTGCCCAGCGCGGAGATTCGGCGCCGGAGAGCGGCTATCTCCCGGTTCGCCTTGGTGAGGCTGGAGACCGGCCTGCGGATCTCCTCCGCCGCGGAATGGCTCAGTTCATAGGTATCCCAGAGCTTGTCCAGAATCTGCTTTTCCTCCAGATCGGCCTGCTCCTTTTTCTGTTCGCAGCGGGAAACCGTGCGCTCCAGCTCAATAAGGTCCTCGTTTGCCTTCTGCGCTTTCCTGTCGCTGCGGCTGCGCCGGCCTTCCAGTTCCATCCGGCTGGCCGTCAGGCTTTTGATTTCCGAGTCAAGCTTTTCCAGCCGCCGGCGAAGCTTCTGCGTCTGCTCCTTCTGTGCGCGGAGCGTTTCTTCCAGCGCCTGCTTCTGCGCGCGATGCGCCTCGATCGTCCGGCTTTTTTCCGTGGCATCCGCCGATAGGGATTCCAGCAGCGCCCTGAACTGCCCGGCGGCGGTTTCCTCGGACTGCTGCTGCGCTTCGGCAAGCGCCCGTTCCTTTTCCAGTTCCTGCCGGTCCTCCTGGGCGTTTTTCAAGGCGTTCTCCGCATTCACGAATTCCGTGCGGGCGGCCGCGGCCTTCTCCTCCAGTGCTTCCGCCTCCTCGCGGAGTCGATCGCATTCGCCGTGAAGCCGTTCCAGCTCATTGGCCCGGGTCAGAAATCCGGCGTTCTTCACGCTGCTGCCGCCGGTCATGGAACCGCCGGCGTGAATCATCTGTCCATCCAGCGTTACAATGCGTACGGCATGGTGCTCCGCGTTGGAGATGCGAATGGCGTCGCTCAGAGTTTCCGCAACCAGGGTTCTCCCTAAAAGGTTCGCGAAAATGCCGCGGTAGCGCAAATCAAACTGTGCAAGATCGAAGGCAACGCCCACGCAGCCCGGATCGGAAAAGTCCTCGTCCCGGAGTATCCGGCCGTCCATGACGTCCACGGGGAGGAAGGTGCAGCGCCCGGTCTTGTTTCTTTTCAGCATCTCAATGGCGGCCTTGGCGTCCCCCTGGGTTTCCACGACGATATTCTGCAGCGCCGCGCCCAGGGCCGTCTCAATCGCCGCCGCGTAGCGGTCGTCGGCACGGACCAGATCCGCCACCGGCCCGCAGATTCCGCGCAGCCGCTGTCCGCGGCTTGCCTGCATTACGGAGCGCACCGCGTTGCTGTATCCCCGGTATTCCCGCTCCATGTCCTCCAGAAGCCGGATCCGATCCTCGGCGCTGCGCTGGTCCATTGCCGCAGCCGATGACTTCCTGCGAAGATCCTGCAGCGTTTCCTCGCACCGGTCCCGCTTCATCCGCCGCCCGGCAATCACGTTGCCGGCGGACCGGATCTTTTCCGCAAGCGTCTCGGCCTGCCTGCCAAGCTCCTTCGCGCTCGCTTCCTTTTCTTCGATCTGCTGCCGCAGCCCTTCCAGCCTCTGCTGGGAACTGCGATCCTCCTCCTGCAGCCGGGCAATGCTCTCGTCACAGCTGTCCTGCTGGCTTCGCGTAACGGCTTCCGCCGCCTCCGCGCGCGAGATTTCCTGCTGCAGATCATCGTAGCGGCTCCGGGCCTGCTCCGCGTCCCGGTCCTTCTGGTGCATCCGCTCGAGAAGATTTTCCGACGTGGCGTACAGGGATTTTACCTCCTGCTGCGCCTGATCCCGTTCCGCCACCGCCTGCGCATAGGCCTGACGGAGGCTTTCCGCGTTTTCATGCAGATGATCCAGCGTCGCCATCCACAGGGAGACTTCCTGCTCTTTCAGCTGTGCCCGGAGATCCAGATAGGATCTCGCCGTCGCCGCCTGCTCCCGCAGCGGGCCGATCTGCAGTTCCAATTCCTCGATTTTATCGTTGATGCGAAGGAGATTCTCCTCTGTTTTCCCCAGTTTCCGCTCGGCATCTTCCTTGCGGTAGCGGTAGCGCGAGATGCCCGCCGCCTCTTCGAACACGCCCCGGCGCTCCAGCGGCCGGTCCGAGATGATTTCCGCAATTTTTCCCTGTCCGATGACGCTGTAGCCGTCGCGGCCGAGGCCCGTATCCATCAGAAGGTCCTCCACGTCCCGCAGACGGACCTGCCGGCGGTTGATGTAGTATTCGCTTTCGCCGCTCCGGTAGTACCGGCGGCTGAGCTGCACTTCCGGCGCCTCAAGCGGAAGGGAGCCGTCCTCGTTGTCCAGAATCAGGGTTACCTGCGCGTAGCCCAGCGGATTGCGGGTTTCCGTTCCGCCGAAAATGACATCCTCCATCTTCGACCCGCGCAGCGTTCGCGTCCGCTGCTCACCCATAACCCACAGAATGGCGTCGGAAAGGTTGGACTTTCCAGCGCCGTTCGGGCCGACTACAGCCGTAATATTCTTTCCGAAAGTGAGGACGGTTTTATCCGCGAAGGATTTAAACCCGTATAATTCCAGTGCTTTTAAATACAATCTTGCTTCCTCTGCTGTCAAAATTTGCCTGCTCCGGTGGCCGGAGCCTCATAGCGGACAAGCACCGTATTGTCCGGTGTGTCCGTAAGATGAATGGCGATGCTTCGGGGCCGGTAGCGCCGGCGCAGCTGCGCCAGATTCTGCCGATGCTGCCCGACGGCCTTGGAAACCGTTTTCCGGTTAACGGAAAGATGGATGATTCCCTCCGCCGGGACGCCGTCGAGCTGCCGCTCCATCTGATCAAGGAGAATCCGGGACCGGACCAGCTCTCCCAGGGCCGGGTGATAGGCGCCCGCCGCCGCGTCTCCGCCGGAGAGCTCCTCCGTCGGGTTCAGGCCGAGACGGAGAATCGGGATGCCGGCTTCTTCAAAGACCGGGACGATTCGGGCGCACTGCCGGACGGCTTCCTCCACGGTATGCTCGGAATAGGTTCCCGCTTTCCACCGTTCATACAGCTCCGTTCCCCGCACTATCACCGTGGGGTAGATCCGCACCCCGTCGGGGTGCAGAGCGGCAATTTCCACGGCGGTGGAATAGGCGCTTTCCGCGCTCTGGCCCGGAAGGCCCGTCATCATCTGAAGAATCAGGGAAAAGCCCGCGTCCTGAACGGCTCTCGAAGCGATCCGGACCTGCCGGGCTGTATGTCCCCGCCCCGCCGCCCGGAGGACTTCGTCGTCCAGGCTCTGCGCTCCCAGCTCTATAACGGTCACGCCGGCCTTCCGCAGCCGTTCCAGCGTCCGCGCGTCCACCGCGTCGGGACGGGTGGAAAGCCGCAGGGAGGAAAGAACGCCGCTCCGCAGATACGGCGCCGCCGCGTCCAGCAGTTCCTGCTGGGCCGCTTCCGGAATGGCGGTAAAGCTGCCGCCGTAAAAAGCCAGCTGATACCCCCGGACGCCGGGGCTGCGCCGGAGAGCCTCTTCCACCGTCCGCCGCACTGTCGCGGCGTCGGCGGCGCGCTCTTTTCCCGTAATGCGGTTCTGATCGCAGAACACGCAGTGGTGCGGACAGCCGAGATGCGGCACGAAAACCGGAAGAATACGGGCTTTCGCCATCAGCGTGCCTCCCCCGCGTCCTGCAGGGCTGCCCGGGCGGCCGCCTGTTCGGCTTCCTTTTTCGTATGGCCGGTTCCCCGGCCGGCTTCCCGGCCGTCAATGCAGACCCGGAACGTAAAGACCTTGCAGTGGTCCGGTCCGGATTCCTCCAGAAGCTCATAGGCAATGCTGCGGCCCGGCTCGCGCTGGACTTTTTCCTGCAGTTCCGTCTTGAAGTCTCCCTCCGGCTCCGTTCCGATTTCCCGGGTCAGGAGAAACGCATGGATGAACGCAGACGCGGCCTCCAGGCCGCCGTCAAGATAAATGGCGGCAATCATGGCTTCCGTTGCGTCCGCCAGAATGGAGGGCCGGTTCCGGCCGCCGCTCTGCTCTTCGCCCCGGCCAAGGCGCAGATAGCGCCCGAGCTGGAGCTGCTCCGCTGCCTCATACAGCGCCGTTTCGCAGACAAGCTCCGCTCGCAGGCGGGACATTTTGCCTTCCGGGATCTTCGGCGTTTTCCGATACAGCCAGTCCGCCGTGACAAAACCCAGAATGGAATCTCCCAGGTATTCCAGTCTTTCATTGCAGGGGCTGGACTGCGTCCGGTTCTCGTTTGCGTAGGAACTGTGGGTCAGCGCCGTCCTCAGAAGCGCCTTGTCCCGGAAGTCGTACCCGATGGACCGTTCCAGCGGCTCGTAGCCTTTCATTCTTTCTGCGTTCCCTCCTGCGGCGTTTCAAGGCGCATCTGCTGTATATTCTCCTGAATCTGCTCAATCAGGCCGGAGCCGGCCATGGAGGCCGCCTGCTTTACGGCGTTGTAGATCGCGGTGTCATTGGAGGAGCCGTGCGCCTTGATGACCGGCTTGGAAATTCCAAGAAGCGGCGTTCCGCCCACCTCATTGGGGTTAAAGCTGCTCGCCATCGCCTTCAGATCCTTGTACAGCACGCCGGCGGCAATCTTCGTGGCGGGATTTTTCATGAAAACGCCCTTGAGGCTCTTCATGAGAAACTTCGCTACGCCCTCCGTCGTCTTCAGCATCACGTTTCCGGTAAAGCCGTCGCTGACTGCCACTTCGCAGCAGCCGTCGTAGATGCCGGTTGCTTCGACGTTGCCGACAAAGCAGATGCGCCCTTCCCGGCCTGCTTTTTCCAGCAGCGCATATGTCTCGTGGCGCAGGGCATCCCCCTTCTCCTCTTCCGTTCCGATGTTCAGAAGACCGACCCGCGGACGGGGGCAGCCCAGAACCTTCTCGGAATAAAACGAGCCCATATAGGCGAACTGCAGCAGGTATTCGGGACTGCATTCGGCGTTTGCGCCGCAGTCGATAAGTACGGTGCCGTACTGTCCGGTGGGAAGCACCGGTGCGAGGGCCGCGCGGCGGATGCCCCGGATCCTCTTTACCGTCAGGGTCGCGCCGGTAAGCAGCGCGCCCGTGCTGCCGGCGGAAACCACGGCGTCCCCCTCGCCCTGCTTGAGAAGACGAAGCGCCCGGACAAGCGAGGAGTCCGTTTTCGAGCGAACCGCCAGCGTCGGTTCATCGTTCATGGAGATCACATCCCGGGCGTCCACCACCTGGGCTCCCGTGCAGCCCTCTGCCCGGAGAATCGGTGTAATCTCCTCCTGCCGCCCGGTCAGAATGATCTGGCAGCCCAGTTCCTGGTGCGCCTGCACCGCGCCTTTTACGATGGCTTCCGGGGCGTTGTCGCCGCCCATGGCGTCTACAATAATTTTCATAGTGCGAAAACTTCCTTTTCCATCAGTTTATCCAATTCCGCCAGGGACCGTTCGGAGAGGGCAAGGTTTTTGTTTCTCTTGCCCCGCACGCGTACCGGAAGCGGCGGCAGCAGTCCGAAATTGATGTTCATGGGCTGAAAAGACCCGACGCTGTCCTGCGATACATAGGCGGCCAGCGCGCCGATCGCGGTTTCCGGCGGGAAATTCACCGGCTCCATTCCGGAAAGCCGGGCCGCCGTCTCAAGGCCGACCAGCATGCCCGACGCCGCGGATTCCACATATCCTTCCACGCCGGTAATCTGACCGGCAAAAGAGAGATCCGGGCGGCTGCGAAGCCGGTAGTACCGGTCCAGCAGCCCCGGAGAGTGCAGATACGTATTGCGGTGCATGACGCCGTAGCGCACGAATTCCGCCTCTTCCAGGCCGGGGATGAGGGAGAAAACCCGCCGCTGCTCGCCCCATTTCAGGTGCGTCTGGAACCCGACCAGATTGTACAGGGTGCCGGACGCATTGTCCCGGCGCAGCTGCACTACGGCATAGGGATCTCTTCCCGTGCGGGGATCCGGAAGTCCGACCGGCTTCAGCGGTCCGAACCGAAGCGTATCCCGTCCGCGCCGCGCCATAACTTCCACCGGCATGCACCCTTCGAATACGCCCCGATCATCAAAGCCGTGCACCGGCGCCTGTTCCGCCCGGCACAGCTCTTCTTCGAAACGGCTGTACTGATCCGCGTTCATCGGACAGTTGATGTAGTCTTCCGACCCGCCCTTGCCGTAGCGGGAGGCAAAATAGGCTTTCGTCATGTCGATGCTGTCTTTCGTGACAATCGGCGCGACCGCGTCGTAAAAATGCAGATCAAATCCGCCGCAGAGATTCTGAATGGCCTCGGCCAGAGAGCCTTCCGTCAGCGGACCGGTCGCCAGAACGGCCGTTCCCTCCGGGACGGCGGTGCACTCCCGCCGCTGCAGATGCACATGCGGCATCGCCAGAAGCGTCTCCGTGATGGTCCGGGAAAATGCCTCCCGGTCCACGGCCAGCGCCCCGCCCGCCGGGACCCGGTTTCGGTCCGCGCTGGCCAGGATGAGCGAGCCCATCCGGCGCATTTCTTCCTTCAGGAGTCCGACCGCGTTTGTAAGTTCATTGCTGCGCAGGGAGTTGGAGCAGACAAGCTCTCCGAAATCCGGGGAGTGGTGCGCCGGAGAAAACTTCTCCGGCTTCATTTCCACAAGGTCTACATCAATGCCCCGGCGAGCCAGCTGATAGGCGCACTCCGAGCCGGCAAGACCCGCTCCGACGACTGTCACCTTGGGCATGGATGCATTCCTCCTTGTTTCCGCCGGTCCGTGTTCAGGCCTTCGCGGCTTTCCTTTTCCCGGTGCTCGTTTTCCGGGATGCCGTCTTTTTCGCAGCCGGTGCGGATTTCCGGGTTTGCGTCTTCTTTTCGGACCCGCCGGACGTTGTTTTTTCCTCCGCGCTCTGCCCGGAGGCCTTGCGGCGGTAGCTCCGCTTTTCCTCCGGAACGAATTCCGGGCAGGACTCATTGATGCAGAAGGGCTTCTTGCGGCCGCGGCCGCTGTGCTTGAACAGCGTCTTTCCGCAGCGGGGGCAGGTCTCCGCCGTCGGAACTTCCCAGGTCATGAATCCGCACTCCGGTCCCCGCTCGCAGGCGTAGAAGGTATACCCCTTGCGGGATGTCTTTTTCAGGATGCGGCTTCCGCACTTCGGGCAGCTGCCGGGCATAGCGATGACCAGCGGCTTGGTATAGTTGCACTCCGGGAAGTTCGGACAGGCGAGAAACCGTCCGAACCGTCCGTACTTAATAACCAGGTTGGCTCCGCAGTTCGGGCATTTTTCGTCCGTGACCTCTTCGGGGATCTTGACGCGGACGCCCTCCATATCCGTTTCCGCCTGATCCAGCTCCTGCGAGAAATCCGTGTAGAAGTCCTGCAGCACATCCTGCCAGGACCGCTTTCCGGCTTCAATCTCATCCAGCTGCGATTCCATGCCGGCGGTAAATTTCAGATCGACAATATCCGCGAAGTGATCCTCCATAACCTGCGTGACCGTTTCTCCCACGGGAGTCGGCTTCAGGTACTTTCCCTCCTTCACCACGTAATCCTTGGACATGATGTTGGAGAGAATCGGGGCGTAGGTGCTCGGGCGGCCGATACCGTTCGCCTCCATGGCCCGGATCAGCGTCGCTTCCGTATAGCGGGCCGGGGGCTGGGTAAACTGCTGCTGCGGGTCGAGCTTTTCCAGCAGCACCTGCTGGCCGGCGGCCATTTCCGGCAGCGGCCGGTGGGCCGTTTCGTCGTCCTCGTCCCGGGCATCCTCATAGACTGCCGTATAGCCGGGGAATTTCAGCTGCGAATAGTTGGTCTTGAACAGATGTTCGCCCGCCTTGATGTCAATGGCAACGCTGTCATAAACGGCGTTTGCCATCTGGCTTGCGGCAAAGCGGCACCAGATCAGCCGATAGAGCCGGTACTGATCCGGGGTCAGGCTGCCGCGCACCGCCTCCGGGGTGAGCGTGACGTCCGTAGGCCGGATCGCCTCGTGCGCATCCTGCGCGCCGGCGGCGCTCTTGTAGCGGCGGGGACCGCTGTAGTATTCCGCGCCGTAGCGGGACTGGATATAGTTCCCTGCCGACGCGAGGGCTTCCTCGGAAAGGCGCTGGGAGTCCGTACGCATGTAGGAGATAAGGCCGACGGTCCCGTGATCCTTTACATCCACGCCTTCGTAGAGGGTCTGGGCGACAGCCATCGTCCGGCGGGGCGACATGCCCAGGCGCCGGGACGCCTCCTGCTGCAGCGTGGAAGTAATGAAGGGAGGCGAGGGACTGCGATGCTTCTGGCCCTTTTTCACCGAATCGATGCGGAAGGGCCTGTCAGAGACATCCTGTATAATCCGGTCTACTTCCTCGCGGCTTCCCAGTTCCGTTTTCTTTCCGCCGGTGCCGTAATAGCGGGCGGCAAAGCTCGGCTGGTCCGGCTCGGCCTTCAGCCAGGCGTCCAGAAGCCAGTATTCCCTGCTCTGGAAGTTCTGAATCTCTCTTTCCCGATCGACCACCATGCGGGTCGCAACGCTCTGCACCCGGCCGGCGGAAAGGCCGCGGCGGACTTTCTTCCACAGAAACGGGCTGAGTTTGTAGCCGACCAGCCGATCCAGAATGCGGCGGGCCTGCTGTGCGTTGACCAGGTCAATATCTATATCCCGGGGGTCCTGGATGCTCTCCGTCACAACCCGGCGCGTAATTTCGTTGAACGTAACCCGACGGACTTTTTCGTCCGGCAGGTCCAGAAGCTCCTTCAGATGCCAGCTGATTGCCTCTCCCTCCCGGTCCGGGTCGGTTGCCAGATAGACCGCCGGCGCCTCTTTGGACAGCTTTCGGAGATTTGCAATCACATCTTTCCTTTCCTTCACCGGGATATACTTGGGCGTAAAGCCGTTTTCCACGTCCACGCCCAGGGTGCTTTTCGGCAGGTCCCGGAGATGGCCCATGGAAGCGACCACCGTATAATCACCGCCCAGGTACCTTCCGATGGTCTTGGCCTTCGCCGGAGATTCCACGATGACCAGATCCGTTGATTTCTTTTTTGCCATACATACCTCACACAATGAATTCTTTGCTCTTTTCCGATCCGCGGCTTTCCGCGGGGCTCGAATCCTGCCTGTCCGTCGGAAGCGGCCGTACCATTTCCCACATGAGAAGCGCTGCCGCGACGGAAGCGTTGAGCGATTCCGCAGTCGGAACCATCGGAATGCGCACCGCCGAAGTGCACTGCCGCAGAAGTTCCGGGGTAATGCCGCTGCCTTCGTTCCCGACAACCACCAGCGCTCCGCGCAGATCCGCCGTCCGGACGTCCGGTGCCCCGGGGTCCGGAACCGCCGCGATAAGCGGAAGTTTCCGCCGCCGGGCAATCTCGCCCGGATCTTCGGTTTCGACCGTAGGCTGCCGGAAAATAGCGCCCATGGAAGCCCGGATCGTGCGGGGGTGGTAAAGATCCGCGCAGGCGCCGGTACAGATCACCGCGTCCAGGCCGAACGCCGCCGCAGTGCGAAGAACCGTGCCCACGTTTCCCGGATCCTGCACATTTTCCAATACGATGCCGGAGCGGATCCGCTCCGGTTCGTCCCCTGCCGGCATGGCGATCGTAAAGAGCGGGCCGGGGCTGTTTTTCAGCCCGGAGACATAGGAATACAGGTCCGCCGGCACGCAGCAGGCCTGTGCATCCGGGAATTCCCTTCCCGGCTTCTGTTTCCATACGATGCTTACCGGCGAAAGACCGGCCGCTTCGGCTTCCCGCAGAGCCGTCTCTCCTTCGCAGACATACTGCCGCATTTCGCGGCGGAAGTCCCGATCCTCCTGCAGCCGGCGAATCCGCCGCAGAAAGGGATTGTGTCTCGATGTGATCGTCTCCATGGTCCGCTTTCCGGAAGACGGGCAGGGCCGCCTTCCTACCTTATTTAATGCATTTCGGAATAAACAATAAATCTTATAGCACCGAAATCCGCCGCTGTCAACGAAACCTTCCGCGGAGAAGGCAGTCCAGTGCGACCCCCAGGCCGGCATCGTCGTTGGAGAGCGTCACGGCCTTCGCGGCCTTCCTGACTTCCGGATCCGCGTTTCCCATGGCGATGCCGATGCCCGCCGACCGAATCATCTCCAAATCGTTCAGGTCGTCCCCGAACGCGGCAGCACCGGCAGGATCCAGGCCGAGCATTGCGCAGAGCTTCCGGAGCGCCGTCCCCTTGTTGACGCCCTGCGGGCTCAGTTCGATATTCACCGGAGAGGAGCGGGTAACCTCGCAGTCGGGGAAATCCCGCTGCACAGCCGCAAAGACCGCGTCCCGCTCCCGCGGGCCCGAAAAGTAGAACTGGACCTTCTGTATGGGCGCTCCGCATTCCAGCACCGCCCGGCGCAGGTCGGGCACTGGATCCCGGTAAGGAAGCATCATCGCCTCCAGCGCCGGGGACCGCAGAAGTGCCGGCATCGCGGCATAGGTTTTTTCCTCCATATAGCCGTGTCCCGCCTGGTAGACGTCACAGGGCCAGTCCCGGCTTTCGGCGTAGCGGAGGAATCTTTCCGCCGTTTCCGCACCGAATCCCTCCTGCAGCCGATAGGTCTGCTCCGCTTCATCCCAGAGACCGGCCCCGTTTTCCGTAATGGCGTAGCGGGTTCCGGGCAGACGCATCAGGACCGGCGGAATGGCCTTGCGAAGCCGGCCCGTTGCCGGAACCAGAAGCCGTCCGCTCTGTCCGGCCGCTTCCAGGGCCGTGCGGTTCCGCTCCGGAAGGTTTTTCTGCGAATCCAGGGCGGTGCCGTCCAAATCGTACGCGATCAGAGAAATATCCATGAACTTCCGAGTCCTTTCCCCATGTCTTTTCGGACTATACCACAGAAGAAAGAGGCGGCGCAACCGCAGCCCGCGCCCCGTCCGGAATCCGGGCGCAATCGCCAGAAAAGACAGCAGCCCGAAAGCTGCTGTCTTCCCTCTCTTCACATCTCTCTATATATAAGTTGTCCAGGTGTCTTTATGCCAGTCTTGCCTCCAGCTCGTCCAGCTGCTGCCGCAGTTCCTTCGGCAGCTTGTCGCCGAACTTCTTGTAATGTTCCTCGATCTCCCGGGTCTCCCCGCGCCAGATCTCCTTGTCCACCGTCAGCAGCTCCTTCATGACTTCCGGCGGCACGTCCAGGTCCGTCGTGTCGATGTCCTCCGGACGGGGCAGATAGCCGATGGGCGTTTCCACGGCGTCCGCCTTGCCGTCGCAGCGGTCCAGAATCCAGTTGAGAACCCGCATGTTGTCTCCGAATCCCGGCCAGAGGAAGTTGCCGTCCTCATCCGTGCGGAACCAGTTGACGTTGAAAATTTTCGGGGCCTTGTCGCCCAGCTTTTTACCCATATCCAGCCAATGCTGGAAATAATCTCCCATATGGTAGCCGCAGAACGGCAGCATTGCCATGGGATCGCGGCGCACGACGCCCACGGCGCCGGAGGCGGCCGCCGTGGTTTCGGAGGCCATAATGGAGCCTACGAACACCCCGTGCACCCAGTCACGGGACTGGTAGACCAGAGGAGCGCATTTTGCGCGCCGGCCGCCGAAGACCAATGCGGAAATCGGCACGGCCACACCCTTTTCAAAGGTCGGCGAGATGCACGGGCAGTTTTTCGCCGGAGCCGTAAAGCGCGAATTCGGATTTGCCGCGCAGGTGGATTTATCGGATTTGACAAACTGGCTGGATTTCCACGGATTTCCCTTCCAGTCGATGAGCTCGTCCGGAATTTCCTTCGTAAGACCTTCCCACCAGACCGTTCCGTCCTTGGGGTTGTAGGCAACGTTGGTAAAGATGGACCCGCTTTTCGTGGTGGCCAGTGCGTTCGGGTTGGAGTGCTCGTTGGTTCCCGGCGCCACGCCGAAAAATCCGTTTTCGGGATTGATCGCGTAGAGCTTTCCGTCCGGTCCGATCCGCATCCAGGCAATATCGTCGCCCACGGTCCAGACCTTGTATCCCTGGTCCCGGAAATACTTCGGCGGAATGAGCATGGCAAGGTTTGTCTTGCCGCAGGCGGACGGGAAGGCCGCCGCCAGATACCGGACCTCCCCTTTCGGGTTCTCCAGGCCCAGAATCAGCATATGCTCCGCCATCCAGCCTTCCTTCCAGCCCTGGTAGGAAGCGATGCGAAGGGCAAAGCACTTCTTGCCCAGCAGCACGTTCCCGCCGTAGGCGGAATTTACGGAAATAATGGTGTTGTCCTCCGGGAACTGGCAGATATAGCGTTTTTCCGGATCGATGTCACAGGAAGCGTGCAGGCCGCGTACCCAGTCATCGCTGTCGCCCAGCTTGTCCAGAACGGCCTGTCCGGTCCGGGTCATGATCGCCATGTTCAGCACGACGTATTTGGAATCCGTCACCTCCACGCCGAACTTCGCAAGCGGCGAATCGATGGGACCCATGGAATACGGAATGATATACATTGTGCGGCCTTTGTAGGAGCCGCGGGCAATATCGTACAGCCGCGCGTACATTTCCTTCGGATCACACCAGTGGTTCGTCGGTCCCGCATCCTCTTCCCTGCGGCTGCAGATGAAGGTTCTCCCCTCCACGCGCGCCACGTCGTTGGGACGCGTCCGGTGCAGATAGCAGCCGGGCAGCTTCTCCGGGTTAAGCCGGATCATCTCCCCGGTTTTTACGGCTTCCGCACGTATCTTCTCCAGCTGCTCCTCCGAGCCGTCCATCCAGACCACCCGATCCGGTGTCAGCAGCTGTTCACATTCCTTGAGCCATTTCAGCAGCCCCGCGTTTGTTGTACCCATAGCACTCTCTCCTGTTGCCCGACCCTGCGGATCCCTGCTGTTCCGGCAGACCGCAGAATTTTGGAAATATTCACAGAAACGGGATGCATATTTCGAATCCATCCGCGTTAAATTTGTGCAAATGCGCCAAATTGCAAGATAAAGTAATCGTAATCCTTTTAAGGGGGATCTTCAACATGTTATTAGAACTTGTTATGGAGCTATGAAGAGGACTTAATAGCCTTGCCCGTGTCCGGGTCCGTGTCCTTATCCTTCTCCGGCCGCCGCTGAAGCTCCCCCTCCAGGGTGCTCTTTCCGCTGGCGGCCAGCTTCCGCAGCGCATCCGCAAGACTCTTCTGCTGCTCCGGCGGGAGCGACACGGCCGCCTTGAGAAACGCCGCCGCGGATTTCATCTTATTTTCTCCCAGATCGTGCAGCGTCGGCTGCTCGGGGGCTGTTGCAATATCGTAGAGGCTTTCCACGAAGGATTCCCGTTCCGCGTCGGAAAGCTGCCGCAGCCATTTCGTCAGCGTGCTGTCCAGAAGCTCGCTGCTTCGCCGCAGCTCGGGACACGGCACCAGGCGATTGCGCTCGACCTGCCAGGTGAACGGATCGTGCTGCCAGACGCCTTTTCCGGTGCTGACCACATACTGCGGCGGAATATCGTTTTCCAGCAGAAGCCCGATGATAGAGCCTTCCGGCAGAACGCTCACAACCCGCGGAAGTATCGCCTTATAGGCGGGCATAGCCGTGACCTCCTCACGGAAGCCCGGTCCGTCAAAGGTGTAGACGCGCAGAATTTTCCGCTGCATTTCCTCCGAGCAGAAAACGGCCGAACTCACGGCAAAGTTTCCGCCCTTGGAATGCCCGGCGGCGATTACGGGCTCGGTCCCCTTCTGAAACCATTTCTCCAGATACGCAGCCGCTCGCAGCTGGCCCGGCGTACGGTAGAGAAAGGCCATGTTGAAATCCTCCTTCCAGCCGACAAGCGTTCCGTCTGTGCCGCGGAAAGCCGCAAACCAGATCGGTCCCGGAAGCCGGAAGCTTACGGCGGCAAACTGCAGTTCATGGGCGGCATCGGACTGCGCCGAGAATGCTCCCATCGGAAGGTCTCCGAAGCGGGGCGCTTCCGCCAGCGCCCGCAGGAGGGAAAGCTTGTCTTCCTTCAGGCCGTCCGCCGCCGGGGAGGAAAGAACCATCGCCGCAGCGTCCCGCAGGAGAATCGGCGGATCGAGGCTCTCGGGCACAATGCCGCCGAACGGCATGTACGAGAGCTCTGCCAGAACCAGACTGTCCACCGTATTCAGAGGATCCGCCTCGAAGGGTACATCTCCCCTCCACCGCAGGTAATCCACGATATTGGCCAACGTCGCATCTCCTTTCCCGCGCCGGATTCAGCCGATATAGAATTTTTTCCAGGGCACCTCTGCCAGCGCCGCCGCACCCAGAACGCCCGCGTCATTGCCGAGGGAAGCGCAGGCAAGCTCCGGAATCGGAAGCACCGCGGAGCCGAAGCAGCAGTTTTCAAGTTTTTCCCGCACGGGACGCAGCAGCGCCTCCCCCTGCGCGGAAACGCCTCCGCCCAGAAGCACCGCCTGCGGACGAAGGATGTTGACGATGGCCCCGATTCCCTGTGCCAGGGCTTCCGTATATGCGTCGATCAGGGCTTCCGCCGTCGGATCGCCCGCTTCGGCGGCCTCGAAGGCCGTCTTGGCCGTCGCTTCCGCGGACTCCGCTGCGAATTTCCAGAGTGCGGAATCCGGATGCTCCTGCATGGCCTTCTGCGTATCTCGCACGAGGGCGGAAGCGGATGCGTAGCTTTCAAAGCAGCCCCGCCGGCCGCAGCGGCAGGCGGGACCGTCAAACGCATTCAGCGGAAGATGCCCCAGTTCCGCGCCGCCGTTGCAGAAGCCGCGGAAGATTTTTTTCCGGTAGATGATTCCTCCTCCGACGCCGGTGCCCAGCGTCAGCAGCACAAAGCTTTCCCACTTCTGCCCGCTGCCGTACAGGCTTTCCGCCAGCGCCGCACAGTCGGCGTCGTTGCCAAGCAGAACCGGAACATCCAGCATTTCCGCCACAATCGGGCCGAGGGCAAGATTCCGCCAGGGCAGGTTTGTCGCCTGCAGCACGACGCCGGCGTCCGGATCGACGACTCCCGGAACGCCGATGCCGACGCCCTTCAGCTGCTCCTCGGATACCCCGGCTTCCTCCATGGCACGCTTCGCGCTGCGCACAAGGCCGTTCAGAGTAACGGCCAGGTCCTGATCCCATCCGGTGGGTGCCGTAATCCGGGACAGAATCCTGCCCGCCCCGTCTGTAACGCTGGCCATCAGGTGGGTTCCGCCTACATCTACGCCTATATAGTATTTCTGCATGCTTTTCTCCCCCTTTACCGTTCGATAGGAATTCCGCTGCATCTTCCCGTACGGTTTTTATACGAGAAGCGGCAGAAAAAGTTTTGCCAGTCCGAGAAAAATAAAGAAGCCGAGTACATCCGTTGCCGTTGTCACGAAAATGGAAGAGGAGACCGCCGGATCCGCATGCAGCCGGTACAGGCACAGCGGCACCAGAAATCCGAAAATTCCGGAAACCATCAGGTTTCCGATCATCGCCAGCAGTACGATGAGTCCCAGATAGAAATTGCCGTAGACTAAATAGACAATCATTCCGGTTACAAATCCGTTGATGGCTCCGTTTGCGATCCCAAGCAGAATTTCCTTTCCGAAGGATCGGCGGGCCTGCGCCGCGGAAATATCCCCCCGCGCAAGCTCCCGAACGAGAAGCGACAGCGTCTGGGTCCCGGCGTTGCCGCCCATGCCGCTGACTATGGTCATGATGGCCGAAAGCGCTACCACCTGGGCAATGACGCTTTCAAAGCTCTTCACGACGGCCGAAGCCAGAAAGGCGGTGGCAAGGTTGATGAGAAGCCAGGGAAGGCGCATGCGCAGAGACTGCCGAAACGGCGTATCCAGGCGCTCTTCCTTGTTGACGCCCGCCATTTCCAGCATGTCTTCGTCATACTCTTCCACGATGACGTCGATAACGTCGTCCACCGTGACGATGCCCAGGATCCGGCCCCGGGCGCTGACTACGGGAATGGCCGGAAGGTCGTATTTGGAAACCAGCTTCGCGACCTCCTCCTGGTCCACCTCCGGCGTCACGGAGATGACATGCGAATCCATGATGCTTTCCAGGGTCTGATCCCGGGGTGTCGTCAGCAGATCCCGGAGGTCCGCAGTCCCGACCAGCGTGCTGTCCGTATCGATGACGTAAATCGTTTCAATTATTTCCGTCCGGGGCGCGATTTCCCGGATCTTGTCCAGGCACTGTCCGATGCTCCGCTCCTTTTTCAGAGCGATGTAAGCCGTGCTCATCAGACCGCCGGCCGTATCTTCCGGATAGGCAAGCAGCTGCCGGACGATCTTCCGGTCGTTCGCCTGCATGCGGTCGACGACCTGCTTTCGCTTTCCGATCGGGAAATCCCCCAGCAGGTCGACGATGTCATCCTTCTGCATGTAGCCGAAGGCGTCAATGAGCTCATCGGGGTCCATTGTCTTTGCCAGACGGTAGCGCAGCTGATCCTCCGCGTACTCCAGAACCTCCGCCCGCTGCGAGGTATCCAGAAGCGCCAGAAGCATTTCCAGCTGCTCATCGTCAAACTCTTCCGCCTCTAGGGCAAGGTCCGCCGGCTCTTTTTCCTCGAAATACGCCTGGATTCCTTCCCGGTCGCCCGCCTGGGTCAGTTCAAGGAGTTTCCCCATGGCATTCGCCTCCCGCATTGCAAATTTAAATTGCTTCTATTTTCGATCCCCGAACGCCTTCTGCAGCTGCTGTTCCAGGTCCCGCAGCTGCTCTTCCTCCCGGGCTCGGCGCTGGACCGCGCTTTCCTTTTCTTCCCGGGCCTCTGCTTCCGGATCCCCGGGCTCCGGAACGGACGGCGCATCCTTGCTGTGCGCAGCCGCCCCCAGTTCCTGCAGCTGCTGTTCCGTCTTGTCCCGCAGCGTTTTCAGATTTTCCCGGATCGCTTCCGCCTCATCCATTGTTCCTGTCCTTTCTCCACCGGTCAATTCGCTTCTCGGCTTCCCGCAGCGTAATGGATTCTCTTTGCGCGATTTTTGCCAAATCGTCGTATTCGTACTTTTCCCTTCTGGTTCCGTAGCCTTCCGCCGTCTTGCACCGTACCGGCCCCCAGGGGGTCTCCAGCGTCTGCGTCCTCCGTTCAAGGACAAACCGATCCATCAGCTGGGAGCGGATGCCGAGCGTTTCCGTCGCCGCGAAAAGGCACCGGGCAAGGCGCTCCTGATCCTCCGGACGGCACAGACAGCAGAGCAGCGTTCCGGGCCGGTTCTTCTTCATGCCGCAGGGCAGCGTATAGACATCCAGGGCGCCTTCCGCCAGAAGACGCTCCTGCGCATAGCCCAGCGCTTCGGGCGTCATGTCGTCCAGGTTTGCCGAAAGCCGGCAGACGCGGTCGGTCCGCTCCTCCCCGCGCTCGGCAAGGAAAATCCGGGTTACGTTGGCGGCGGGAAGATCCCGCGTTCCCGTGCCGGTTCCGATTATCCGGATCTGCAGAAGCGGAAAATTTTCAAAGCGCGACACAAAGTGCCGCAGCAGCGCGGCGCCTGTCGGTGTGCACAGTTCCGCCTCCACGCTTCCCGCGTAGCAGGGAATTCCCTTCAGAAGCTCCGCCGTCGCCGGAGCGGGCACGGGGAGAAGTCCGTGCGCCGCGTGCACCCGGCCGAATCCCGTGCATACAGGGGAACACAGGATTTCCTCCGGCGCGATCGCCTGCATCAGCCAGCAGACATTGACAACGTCCGCCATCGCGTCCAGGGTACCCACTTCGTGAAAATGAATATTCTCCGGGCGGATGCCGTGTGCCCTGGCTTCCGCCTCGGCAAGCGCGTCGTAAACGGCAAGCGCATTTCGGCGGACCGGTTCCTCCAGCGGCAGGGCGGCAATCCGCTCGCGCACCTGCGAGAGCGTCGCATGCACCGAATGGTGCGCCGGATGTTCTTTTTCCCTTCCGTCCTGCGCCTCGTTTCCGCGGATTTCCCCTTCGATTCCTTCCTCACGGCCGCGGCAGAAAACGGAGACATGGGTCCCCTGCAGTCCGCATTTGGAGTCCGGTTCCGCCTTGATTTCCACCAGACCTCCGTAAAGGGAATTGAGCGCTTGCAGCGCCTTCTCCGGATCCGGCTGCAGTTCCAGCAGCGCCGCCGTCAGCATATCCCCCGCCATTCCCATGGAAGCATCTATAAACAGTACTTTCATCTTTTCTCCCGTCTCTTTCTGTCCATTTATTTCCGTCGCGCCGGTTCCTCTTCCGGCCTCGGCACAGGATCCACCCGCACCGCCGCAAACAGATCCGAAAGAAGCGCCCGGAGCTTTGCCTGCTCCGCCTGCGCCCTCGGCAGCTGGGATTCCGGGAACTGCAGCAGCGCGCCGCCCTGCCGGACCCTTGCCCGGAAATCCGTGTAGCCTGCCTCCGCCAGCCGATCCTCCGCCGTCTCGATGCGGCGGAGCGTTTCCGGCGCAATCGCATCGCCGGTCTGCAGCCTCGTCGCAAGGCAGGCGTAGGAGGGCTTGTCTCCGGTAAACAGCCCGGCTTCCCGGGACCGTTTCCGAATCTCCGCCTTCGTAAGACCGCAGAGCCGCAGCGGGCTCACAATCCCCTGCTCCCGCAGCGCGCGCATGCCCGGACGATCCGCCGCCGCGTCGGAGGCGTTGGTGCCGTCCATCACGAGCGTCCAGCCGTCGGCTTCCGCCGCTTCCCGGATCGCGGAAAGGAGGCGGGTCTTGCAGAAATAGCACCGGTCGGCAGGATTGGAAGCGATGACCGGATCCGATAGGATGTCGACCGTAAGAATCTGCAGCTCCTGCTGCAGCTGTGCCGCAAGGCGCCTGGCATCCCGCAGCTCGAATTCGGGCTGGAATGCGGTCTTGACATAGTAAGCCCGGACCCGGGCGCCGGCCTGCACCGCCGCCCAGAAAAGATATGCGGAATCCGTCCCGCCGGAAAAGGCAAGCGCAGGCTTCGGGTGCTCCCTGAAAAATTCCTCCAGCGTCACGGCAGCACATCCTCTTTCTGCCGCATGTGATTTATCATATGCGCCATATAGCCGGCGCCGAAGCCGTTGTCGATATTGACGACGGAAACGCCGCTTGCGCAGAAATTGAGCATGCTCAGAAGCGCGGCAAGGCCTCCGAAGGAAGCGCCGTAGCCTACACTGGTCGGCACGGCGATCACGGGGCAGTCCGCAAGTCCGCCGATGACGCTGGGCAGCGCCCCTTCCATGCCCGCCACGGCGATGATGACGGACGCCTCCATGACGGCGTCAAGGTTGAGAAAGAGCCGGTGTATGCCGGAAACCCCCACATCGTAGAGCCGGCGGACCCGGTTTCCGAGAAATTCCGCCGCACAGGAGGCCTCCTCCGCAACGGGAACGTCGCTGGTGCCGCCGGTGGCAACGACAATCGTTCCCAGACCGGACGCCGGATGCGCAGGTCCGATAATCCCGGTATGGGATGCTTCCCGGTAATCCAGTGCAACTTCCGCTGCCAGATACTCCGCTGCTTCCGGGCTGAGCCGGGTAATAAGGATGCTTTTCTGGCCGTTGCGGAGCATGGTTCGGGCGATGCCCCGGATCTGCTCCTTTGTTTTTCCGGCACCGAAGATAACTTCCGGCACGCCCTGCCGGATGCCCCGGTGCAGGTCTACTTTCGCGTAGTCCTCCACCTCGGCAAAGGGCTCTGTCTTCAGCTGCAGCACGGCATCCTCGATGGAGGTTTTCCCGCTGCGCACATTTTCCATCAGTTCGTACAGAAATTGCTTGTCCATCGTTTGCTTCCTCTCATGAAACCGTTCGCCCGCTCCCGGGCAGAAAGGTCCAGTAGTGATATATGTTCATGTCCCAGGGCTCATCTTCCCCGTGATTTCCGAAAAACCCGTAAACCCGGTGGCAGCCGTGATCCGGGGCGAACGCGATGACGGCGTTGTGCCCGCGCCAGTGTTGCCGGACCTGCGCCTGCAGTGCTTCGAATGTTTCCAGGTTCTTCCGAAGCGCCCGGAGCGCCGGCGGTCCCGTAGGGCTGCTGCGATGCATCCAGTAGTCATAGTTTCCGTTGTATACGACAATCAGGTCGTACGCGTCTTCCGCAATGAGCTCGCGCGTCTTTTCGTTGACCGCCCGGACCGTGGGCAGAATAAAATAGTCCGCCCGGCGGCGCAGAAAAATTCGGGCTATGCTGCCTCCCGCGGTGGAGACAATCGCCGCCTTTCGGCCGGCCGCCGCCAGATCGTCAAAGACCGTAGGCACTTTGAGAACCGGCTTGCGGTAGCTCTGGATGCCATGCACGGCCGGGCGCACGCCGGTGTACATTGAAGCAAAGCAGACCGGCGTCACCGGCGGCGTAACGGAAAGCATGGGAAGCTGCAGTTCCGTATCCGCCCGCAGTTTCCGGAACACGTCCGGGGCGGCGCTCTCCAGCACCGATCCGATGGCGTCCGGATTGTAGATCAGAACCCGGCTGCAGGGTTCGCCCGCGAATTTCGCGCCGGCTTCCCGCAGGACCTCCTCGAGAGGCTCTGCCGCGTCCGGATGCGGCGGGACCTGCAGCAGGGCGTCAATTGTCCCGCAGACCCGGGTTATGCTGATGGAATGAAACGCGTTGATATCCAATTCCTTTCCCCCTTACGCCACGGGAACCACCGCGCCGACGGTGGACACCAGGGAACTTATAAATACCAGGATCTGAAACGGAACGGTTCCGAAGCGTCCGCAGATTGCGGACTGTCCGACCCTGTTCCGGGATCGATGATATGCCAGAATAATGCCCAGACCGGTCAGTACCTGAATGACGCTTGCAAGGCGCGTAAAGCCCACGAAGGTGGACAGGCCGAGCAGCGCCACCGCAAGGCACGGCAGCGACGCGGCAAAATAGCTCGGCCGCGTTCCCCAGTGCGTCTGCTCGTTGATGATATCCCGCAGATTGAGTACATTGGCCCAGAAAGACGTGGACAGTGCCAGCAGCGTAAAGATGTATCCTACGACGGCAACCCAGCCGCCCAGATGCCGGGACAGATCCACCAGGGCCCCGTCTTCGGTGATGCTGCTTCCGGTTCCCACCAGCGTCATTACGGTGATGAGAATAATCATGAAAAGGTTCAGGCCCGTGCCGGCGGCAATCGCGCGCCGAATCTGCCGGGCGTCCCCCTGCAGGCCCTTTACGACCTGCGGCACGGACATCACCGCGGAAAGGGAGAACGATACCATCCCGTACAGGGCCAGGACGTTCCGCGCCGAATGGAATTTTGCGATGAAATCCCCGCTCGGATGCAGAAAGCTTGCCACGAAAAGCACGCCGATAACGGCCAGCATGGAAAACACCGATATCTTCTCGCAGACGCCCACTGCCTTCATTCCGAAAGCCACCACCAAAGCGGCCAGTACATAGTACAGGACCATGCCCAGCCGGGTGCTGATGCCGAACCAGCTGTGAAAGACCGCGGCGGCGCCGGCGATGAAGCCGCTGACGTTCAGCAGCACGGAAAGCCCCAGCAGGGCAAACGCGAGCCAGGTCGCGAAAGTCTTCAGCTTTCCGGCGAAAAGCTCCGCCTCAAAGCACTTGATGAACTGCAGTCCGCCGTTGTTCAGGCTCAGTTCCGCGATCATGAAATGCAGAAGAAGATTGATCACGTATACGACGGCGAGGACCAGAACAATGTCCAGCCAGCTGTTGCGCGAAGCAAGATACGGCACCGCCAGGATGCCGGAGCCGACGCCGTGTCCTACGATAATGCTTGAAGCCTCAAGAAAGGTCAGTTTGGATTCTCCCTGAATTTTCTGTTCCATTCCCCCGTCGCCGCCGCAGGCGGCACTCCTTATAAGAATTGAATCACTCGGCCGTTTTCAGTCTTTTATGCGGAAATACAGCTGGCTCTGCCCGCCGCTGCTCTCCCGTTCCTCCCATTCGCAGATCCCCAGGGATTTGAGAAAAGAGGAGAGCTTCTTGTATCCGTAGTTCCGGACATCGAATTCGGGCATGCGCTTGGAAAGCTGCGTGCCCACCATGCTGGTGATCATCCAGTCATCATCGTCGGAATATTTGTCAAAGATGGTCTGCAGAATATTCCGGACGCGGTTCAGGTCCTGCGCCCGCTTCTTTTCCATCTTCCGGCGCTCCCCGGCTTCCGACTCCGCCGCCGCCTTGTTCCTGGCCTTCGGCTTGTCGGATGCTTTCTTCTTTTCGTCCGTTTCCGTCTGCTCCGCCTCGGCGGCTTCCTTCTGTCTCTGCTCGTAGAGCATATCCAGGAATTTGAATTTGTCGCAGGCAGAGATAAACGGCTGCGGCGTATAGCTCTCCCCCATGCCGATAACCTTTTTCCCGGCCTCCCGCAGGCGGGCGGCCAGACGCGTGAAATCGCTGTCGGAGGAGACGATGCAGAAGCCGTCCACACGATCCGTATACAGCAGATCCATGGCGTCGATAATCATCGCCGAATCCGTGGAGTTTTTCCCGGTGGTATAGCTGTACTGCTGAATGGGGATAATCGAGTTTTCCAGGAGAACCTGCTTCCAGCGCGTCATCTGCGTGCTGGTCCAGTCCCCGTAAATGCGCTTTGTTGTCGCTGTACCGTCGTTTGCCGTTTCATCCAGGATGATTTTCACATATTTCTCCGACACGTTGTCCGCGTCAATGAGAACGGCAAACCGCAGTTCATTTTCCATTGCGTTCCGATTTCCTTTCTGTTATTTTCGGCACCTTTCCGGCGTTTCCGGCCGCCCGCCCGATCATCCGATCGAAAGCCAGGCCGCGAGAAGGCCGTACATTTCCCGGACAAAGTACGTGGGAAACAGCCAGAACCGCGTTCCCGCCGCTGCGGGGCTCGGGTCGAGGCCGGATTTTTCCGCTTCATACATCGCTCGGCATTCATGAAATTCGTTCGTGACGATGACCACCGACGGGGACAGATTTTCCCTTCGGATAAGCGCCGCCGAGAAACGAAGGTTTTCCGCCGTGGACGTGGATTCCGCTTCCAGGAAGATGCGATCTGCGGAAATGCCGTGCGCCTCCAGCCAGTCCGCCATCGCCTCCGCCTCGGAAATCTGCTCTCCGCTTCCCTGCCCGCCGGAAACGATGCAGGGGGCTTCCGGATGCTCTTCCAGGTACGATTCCGCGCGGAGGAGCCGCTCCTCCAGCATAATGCTGGGAGTCGTCCCGTCTACCTGGGCGCCCAGAACCACCACGGTCCCCTCATCGGCAGGGCGGCGCAGCGCCGCTCCGAAGATGCAGACCGCGAGAACCATGGCCAGGAGAAGAACGGCGGCAAGGAAAACGCAGACAATGCGATAGAAGACCCGCCAGCCGGTTTTTCGGCAGCGTGCCCGAGCCTTCTGTCTGCACTGCGGCAGCCGCAGAAGAAGCAGGCTGAGCAGGCCGAAGACAATAAGTCCGGTGATGTTTCCGATGTTGTGGATTCCGATGAAAACCGGAATTAGAAACAGGCAGAAGACCGCCAGACTCAGCCCCAGGGCTGCTGCCCGCCCGGCAGAGAATGGCTTTTGCTCGGGCATGCCGCATATTCCCCCTTGTGTGCCGATTGCCGCGGGACATCCGGGATGCCTCACAACCGCATTTATTATATCCCATCGAACCTCGAACGTCTATCCGCGGCGGACTCTCCGCCGCATTTTTTCTCCGGAAAATCCGTGCCGGTCCTTTGTCCTCCGCCGGGTGCCGTGTATAATGGAAGCGGAAACGCACCCGGACGTCTCCGGGAAGAAGGGAGCCTGCCGCATGCCGCAGAAAGCGAAGTCTGGAAAATCCTCAAGCCCCGGCGCAAAGCGCCGGCGTACTCTCCCGCTTCTCCTCTGTATGGGGCTTCTTCTGGTGCTTTTTTCCGTTTTCGGTCTGTCCGCATCGCCGCAGCAAACCCCGCCCGCCGCCTCCGCGGAAATTACGGCGGAGCTTGTTTCCTCCCCGCTGCTCGAAGGCTTTGATCCGGATTCTCCTGCCTCCTACCGGGGGCTTGCCGCCACGGTCGTCCATGACAACAAGCCCTATTTCGCCGCCGAGAACTACCCGTCCGGATCCTGGGAGTACTATTCCGATCTCGATGCGCTGGACCGCTGCGGTCCCGCCATGGCGTGCGTCGGCACCGATCTGATGCCTACGGAGGAGCGCGGCGAAATCGGGAGCATCCATCCCACCGGCTGGCACCTCGTAAAATACGAATGCGTGGAGGGAAAATATCTTTACAACCGCTGCCACCTGATTGCCTATTCCCTCTCCGGGGAAAATGCCAACGTCCGGAACCTTATCACGGGTACGCGCTATCTGAACGTGCAGGGAATGCTCCCCTATGAAAGGCAGGTCGCTTCCTATGTGGAGGATACCGACCGGCACGTCCTCTACCGCGTAACGCCCGTATTTTCCGGGGACAACCTGCTGGCAGACGGTGTTCTGCTGGAAGCGGTTTCCGTGGAGGATCACGGCGCAACGCTTGAATTCTGCGTTTACTGCTACAATGTGCAGCCGGGCGTCGGCATTGACTATGCAACCGGCGACAGCTGGGAGCAGGGCGAAGCCGCAGCCGGCGCGGAAAAATAGCGGCGGCTCCGCCTGGAGAACCGCGGAACCGTCCGCCGATTCGGATTTGAAAAGAAAAGGGAGGTTCCCCGCAGCCTGTGTGCGTGGAGCCTCCTGCTTTTTCTTCGATGCGCATTATTCCGAAATTATTTCTGCGCGTCAAAGTCCGGGGAAAACGCCAGATAACCCTCCAGGGCGCTCTGCGTTGCCGTATAGTAGGTCTTATCCTTATTTACGGCTGCAATGCTCTGCATTTCCTCGTCCGTAAGCTGAAAGTCGAAGATGTCAATGTTGGCACGGATGTGATCCGGGTTTTTCGAGCCGGGGATGACGACATCCTGATTCTGTACATGCCAGCGGAGAATGATCTGCGGCGCGCTCTTTCCGTATTTCTCCGCGAGAACCTTGAAAACCGGCTCCTGCTGCAGTGCCTTATCGCCGTGTCCCAGCGGATACCAGGCCATGAGAACGGCGCCAATGGAGGCAAGGTACGCCTTGAGTTCCTTCCTCTGTGCATAGGGGTGCGCTTCCGTCTGGATCACGGCCGGCTTAACGGTCATGTCCGCGGCAAATTTCCGAAGTTCTTCCTCCGGGAAATTGGATAGTCCGATGGAGCGTATCTTCCCGGTCTGCACGGCATCTTCAATCGCCCGGTATGCGCCTTCCGTATCGCCTATCGGCTGATGCAGAAACAGCAGATCAATGTAGTCGGTCTGCAGCCGGCGCAGCGTGTCATCAATGGCATCGGCCGCCTTTGCGTAAACGCTCGGCCAGAGCTTCGTGGAAAGATAGACCTTATCGCGGGAAACGCCGGCATTTCGGATCGCTCTTCCCACTGCTTTTTCGTTCAGATAGGCATTTGCTGTATCCACCAATTCGTAACCGCTCTGCAGGGCGGAAGTCACGGCCGCCTGCGCATCGTCCGGCTCCATAAGAAAGGTTCCGATTCCAAGAGCGGGTATTGTCGTGCCATTGTTAAGTGTAAACCGTTCCATGCTGTATCCTCCATTATTCTGGTTTTTTCTAGAACAGGTATTTTCCCTTTCGATGCACATGCTAACACGGGCTCTTTCGTTCGTACAGTGCCGTTTGCCTATACTTCTATGCGCGGCATGAATAGCATATTTAATCCGCGGCCTCCCTGATACCGGCAAGATTCCCCTGCAGCACCGAAAAAAAGATCCCCGCCCTCTCCGGGCAGGGATCCTCTTTATTTAGGTTCCGGGCTTATCTGGCCGCTGTCTTTTTCCTGTGTTCTGCAGCCAGTACGCCGGCTCCCGCCGTGATCAGCAGGAGAATATAGAGCATAAGGTTGCTGCTGTCGCCTGTATTCGGGCCGCTGCCGGCTTTCTCTTCCGTCCATTTTGCCGTCAGCGTCACGTTTCCGGTTCCCTCTACCGTTTTTACCTTCTCGCCGGCTTCGTTATACCACCCGTCGAATTTATAGCCTTTCTTCACGGCATCCTGCAGTGCGACCGGATGCGCCACATCGTATTTTGCCGGGTTCGGGTTTTCCGCTCCGTCACAGCCAAGGTAGGTAATCGTATAGGCAATGGGATCCGCCTTTACGAAAATGGTTGTGTTCTTGGTAACCGGATCGTTGAAGTTATATTCCTGCGTCATGGCGTCATCGGTGTAGAACTTCCAGCTATAGCCTTCTGCCGGTATCGGTTCTTCCGCCTTGTCGCCCGCCTTTACCATAACCGAATCCGTATAATCTCCCTGAAAGTCCACCGAAAAGTACACCTGCGGATTAAGCTCGGTTTCGCTCGTCAGGTAATCCGTATGGTACGGGTCGTTACAATTCTCATAATACACCATCAGTTTGCAGTCGCGGACATCCCCCGGAATCTGGAAATTCGCCGCATCGGAGCCGGAATTGGGATCGTAAAAGTCATAGTAGATAACCTGATTGTCCCGCAGTACATACAGGCCGATATAATTATTGCCGGATGTATCCTGCCCGGCCTGCCAATTCGAAAGGGAAATCTCCAGATTCGAATAGAGTGCACCGCTGTCGTCCGCGAAGAAGGTCAGTGTTGAATCGCCGAAATCCAGGGTGCCAAAATCCGAGTTTTATTCCGGAATAATCAGGGAGAGCTTGAAGGTCCGGTCGAAAGACTCCGTCGTCAGGAGGGATTCCGTCGGATTCTCCTTTACATCCTCTGTACCGGTTACGGACGCATAGCCTTTTGCGTTCTGCAGACTCATGACCGGGCGGACGGCATGTTCCTCGTCGACGGGAAAGCATGTCACAAAGCTGTCATAGCTACCATACCAGTCAATTACATAAGCCGCATTATCAAAGATCCCGTCTCCGTCCGGTACGGTGTCCTGCAGCCAGTATTGAACGGTATGGCCGTTTGCCCCTAAACTCCGCACTCCGGAGGAAAAGCGTGGGAAAGAAGTGCAGAAGACGCAGAACCTCTCCGCTGCCGTCTGACGCGGGGACGGGGACTGGCAAACCCCGAACCGGATTTTGGGCCGGATCGGGGTTTCGCATTGCTTTCTTCGGTCGTGCCTGGCCTATTCGGGAGCTAGGTAGCAGGCCTTCATATGTCCGTTAATAAGGCCCGCTGACTGCAGGTAGGAATACATTGTTGTGGAGCCCACAAAGCGCATTCCCCTCCGGTACAGATCCTTTGCCAGGGCATCGGAAACCGGGCTTGTGGTTCTTTCATCGCAGGGCTCCCGGAGCGTCCGGCCGCCCGTAAAGCGCCAGAGATAGGCGTCAAAGGAGCCGAACTCCTTCTGCAGGCTGCAGAAAATCTGGCTGTTGCGGATGCTTGCCTCAATTTTCCGCCGGTTCCGGATGATCCCCGGATCGGCCATCAGCCCGTCCACCTTTGCCGTATCAAAGGCTGCCGTTTTTTCGGGGTAGAAGCCCTCATACGCCTTGCGGAAGTTTTCCCTCTTATGCAGAATGCATCGCCACGAAAGACCGGCCTGGAACGTTTCCAGGATCAGAAGCTCATACAAGGCCCTGTCATCATGCAGGGGCTTTCCCCACTCTTCATCATGGTACTTCACATAGGCGGGATCCGACAGGGGGACCCAGCTGCAGCGGGTTTTTCTGTTTTTCCTTTCCGGGTCTGTCATTGGGAAAGTTCTTCCTTTCTCAGTCTCGGTGATCGCACTTTCGGCAGATGGAGATTCTGTAATCGCCAACATCTTTATGATAGTGTCCGGCCCACTGGCAGATGCTCTGAAGAATGGGAACGGTTGTTTCTCCTTTGGCTGTCAGGCTGTACTCCACCCTGGGCGGAATTTCGTTATAGGATGTCCGGCATACAATGCCGTCGGAAATCATTTCCTTCAGCGTCGAAGCAAGAACAGCATCCGTGATGTTGTACATTTCGCCGCGAAGCTCGCTGTAGCGCAGCGTTTTCCGGCTGTAGAGCACGCAGATAACCCGGGATTTCCATTTTCCCCCGAAGATCTTCAATCCGTACTCCAGCGGGCAGCGGATATCCTCTTCCAGTTTTTTCTGATACACGGATGCACCTCTCTTCCGCCGGCCGCGGACCGCCGGCATGGTCTTCACTGTTTTTAGCATTATACCACCTGTGCCTCCGTTTGTGGGCTCCGAAGCGACGGCGCCTTCTGGTGGCACAGCTCGACACAGGTTCCGCAGCCGATGCATCGCTCCGGCAGAACGACACTGCGGAAGCCTGGCTCCATCTGTATGGCGTTCACCGGGCAAGCCTGAATGCAGGCCCCGCAGCCGATGCACTTTTCCCGGTCAATCAGCGCCGTTTTTCCCGTTTTTTCCATAGCCGCCTCCCCGGAAAAAAAAGGACAGGAAGTGGCTTTCTCCCTGTCTCTGTATTGCAGATTCGGATTACAGCACTTTCTTATTGTCCGCGCCCGGTGTGGTGACGATCACCTTTTCCGGCGTCACAAGAACGGCGCCCTTTGCGGTCACAGCACCGTGGAACAGGCTGTCTGCCATCGCCTTGAAGTCATCGACCGGCTTTCCTTCCGTGATGTACTCTGCCGTACCTTGGATCTGATAGCCTTCGAACGTCTTCGCATCATAGACGGAAATTGCGACCCGGCCGCCGTTGGCCTGAATGTTCTTCATGGTTGTCTCCAGAAAGACGTTGGCAAAGGCAAGTCGTCCGTCGTCCAGAACTTCCTTGAAGCCGACCGGAACGACATTCGGACGGTTGTCGGCGCAAGTGGCGACATCCCAGATGCTGTTCTGCAGCAAATTCTTGACCTGTTCGTTCATGATAAGTACCTCCATAACTGTAATCTAATTATTTCTGTTTTTCGTCTTCGCGGTCCCTCGCCCGACCGCTGTACTCAAAATAAGAAAGGTACTTTCATTTCGCAAGACATCCGTTAATTTATTAGTAACTATTCTTTTCCATAGTTTTACTAATACGGCGGTTGTGAAGCCTGCTCCGAGCCGCTGGATGCGCCGATCCGGGCCTCGATCGCTCTGGCTGCCGTCCGCAGCGCCGTAAGCCGCGCATCCCGGTTCGCAGCCATCCGGGTCGTAGGCCCCGAGCAGCTGATGGCCGCCGCCGGCTGGGAGCCTCCGGCGAAAACGGGCACGGCAAAGCAGGTCAGTCCCGGTTCCGTCTCCTCGTTATCTCTTGCCCAGCCGCTCTTTCGGATCTGCCGGAGTTCTTTTTCCAGCTCCTCTCCGCTGCCGATCGTATTCGGCGTAATCTTCCTGAAATCCGCCTTCCGGATGTACTCCTTAAGGAAGCTTTCCTCCCGCCAGGCGAGCATGGCCTTTCCCCCGGCCGTCTGATGCGCCCAGAGCCGCAGGCCAAGCACCGTGTCCATTTTCAGATTCAGGCGGCCCAGCACCTTGTCGATGAAAACCACGTTGTAGGCACCGTCCATCACGATAAGATGTGCGGTTTCCCCCGTTTTATCCGCAAGCCCCGCGAGGCTGGGATGGACGAGGTCCGTGAGAACCATGCGCCGCTGCGCAAGCTGCCCCAGAGAAAATATCTTGACGCCCAGGCGGTAGCCGGAGCCGCGGCCCCGGGCTAGGAAGCCTCTCGCCTCCATGGTCACGAGCATGCGGTAGGCCGCGGTCCGGCTGATGCCCAGTTCCTCCGATGCCTCCGCCGCTGTAATCTCGCCGCTGTCGAAAAAGAGATTCAGAATTGACAAGGCGTTGTCCAGAGAGCTCAATATGTACTGTGAACGGTCTTCCATAAAAAATCCTCCTTACCCCCTTGACATCCGCTCCCGTTCGTGCTATTTCCTAGGCGTCCAAGAGTGCGTTATAGAAATCATTTGTCACTATATCGAACTTTTTGGGGTACGTCAAGGAGCAAAGAAGTTCGCTCTGCAACATGCACAAAAATGGCATCCCATTTTCTACAATTCTTTGATCCGTAGTTTCGCTGTAAGAGTCTGTTCCATAAAAGCATCATCCCTTTCAATATCCATATGTTGCAACATATGCTGTTGAATGTGAAAATTAATTAAATTATATAATTTCTCAGGAAAGGAGGGGGCCGCTCCTCTCATGACTAAAGTCACGAGTCTCCGCGGCCTACGTATTATGAAAGAAATCCGCTTGCACGGCAGAGGCGGCCACGGTCTTGTAAAGGCCAGCCACATTGCCGTCCGAACAGCCGTAGAAGAAGGCGCCTACGGCCAGTTCATCCCCTTCTTCGGCGTCGAGAGAAAAGGATCTCCGGTATTCGGTTTTCTCCGTCTGTCGGACGAGCCCATCCGCAGGAAAATGCAGGTTTACGAACCGGACATTCTTCTGATTTTCGATGACACGCTGGTCACGCTGCCGGCCACGTATGCCGGGTTGAAAGAAGGCGGAACCGTCATCATCAATTCCACCCGTTCGCTGGACGAACTGGCGGTCCCCTCCCAGGCGGCAACGGTAGCGCTTGTCGATGCGACAAGCATCTGCCTGGACGCCTTCGGGCGGAACATTCCCAACACAGCCATGCTGGGCGCATTCTGCAAGGTGACCGGTCTGCTGGACAAGGATCGTCTTTTTGACAATATCGCCACGGCTTTCGGCGATGCCAACCGCGTCGCGGCGCAGAATGCCTACGACCGCGTTGTCTGTGTGAAAGGCTGAGGAGGTGCAGAAAATGGAACATAAGCATATCACTCCCCTGGGAAATGACGGCATGTACGTTCTGGATACCGCTTCCTGGCGCATTGAGCGCCCCGTACTGGACCCGAAGGTCTGCGTACGCTGCGGAACCTGTCTTGCCATCTGCCCCGTCGGGTCCGTAGTGTCGGACGGCGACGGCTACCGGATTACCTACGATTACTGCAAGGGCTGCGGACTGTGCGCCGCGGAATGCCCGAAGAAAGCCATTACCATGGAACCGGAGGTGAAATAAGATGGGAACGAAGATCGCTCTTACTGGAAATCACTGCGCTTCCCGGGCTGCCGCGCTGTGCCGCCCCGATGTGATCGCAGCCTATCCGATTACGCCGCAGTCTTCCGTTGTGGAAAGCCTTGCGGACTTTGTCTACGGCGGAAAGCTGGACGCCCGCATGGTGCAGGTGGACTGCGAGCATTCCGCAATGAGCGTCGTGCAGGGCGCCGCAGCAGCCGGCGGTCGCGTTTTTACCGCGACCAGCGCGCAGGGACTGGCGCTGATGTATGAACCGTATTTCCGCATGTCGACGCTCCGCATGCCCATGGTCATGGCCATCGCCACGCGGGAAATGACCTCTCCGGAGAGCATCTGGAGCGGGCAGCAGGACGTAATGAGCGTCCATGACGCCGGCTGGATTCAGATGTTCTGCGAAAGCAACCAGGAAATTCTGGACATGATCATCCAGGGCTACCGCATCGCGGAAAACCCGGATGTGCAGCTGCCGGTGAACATCTGCTACGACGGCTTCTACTCCTCCCACCTGGTGGAGGGTGTGGACGTACCGACGCAGGAGGAAGTAGACGCGTTTCTTCCCGCCTACAGCCTGCCGGCGAAGCTTGACCCGGATCATCCGCAGGCCCTTGACCCGATGACGCCGGGCGCACTCATGATGCACTATCGTCGGAGCCATCTCGAGGCCATGCAGACCGCACTGAACGTCCTGGAAGACGTGGATCAAGAGTTTGCCAAGGCGTTCGGCCGCAGCTACGGAGGCGCCATTGACACCTACCGTCTGGATGACGCGGAGATCGCGCTGGTGACCATCGGAAGCATGACCGGAACCGCCCGGGACGCCGTGGATATTGCCCGGGAAAAGGGTATCCGTGCCGGACTTCTGAAGCTTCGCTTCTTCCGCCCGTTCCCGGCCGCCAAGGTCGCCCGGGCTCTTGCCGGAAAGAAAGCCTTTTCGGTCGTGGACCGCAGCGTCTGCTTCGGCTGGAACGCCGGCCCGATGTATGTGGAAACCTGCGCCGCGCTGAAGGATGTCGATGAGCGCTTCAGCCATTTCGCCACCATCGGCGGACTGGGCGGAGCCGACATCAGTCTTGATCATCTTCTGACCACTCTGGATTTGCTCAACAGCAGCCGCAACGAACCGGGCAAGAAGCCCGTCAACTGGCTGATGGTCGATTGAGGAGGTTTATCATGAGTTATATTGATGTACTGAAAAATGCTCCCCAGGTCATGACGCCCGGCTCCTCGGCCTGCCAGGGCTGCGGAGGCGAAATCATTACCCGGAAAATCATGCAGATCGCGGGAAAGAATTCGATCTTTGCCGTGCCTCCCGGATGCATGGCCGGCGCCGGTGTGGACGGCTGGGCCTACTCCAACGGCTGCACGGCCCCCATTCATATCACGCTTTTGGACAATACCGCTTCGTTTCTTTCCGGTGTTTCCGAAATGTACCAGCGCCGCGGCCGGACCGATGTCAACATCGTAGCCATTGCCGGCGATGGTGCAACAGCGGACTGCGGCTTCCAGAGTCTCTCCGGCGCCGCCGAGCGCGGAACGAAAATGCTTTACGTCTGCTATGACAACGAAGGCTACATGAACACCGGCTTCCAGCGAAGCTCCACGACTTCCCTGGGCTCGCGCACTTCGACCACGCCCGCGGGCAAGGCCATCAACGGAAAGCCGCAGAATGCAAAGAACGTCCCCCTGATCCTCGCCATGCACGGCATTGAGTACTGTGCGACGGCTTCTCCGTCCAATATGCCGGACTTTGTCGCAAAGGTACAGAAGGGTCTGGCCGCTTCCAAGAACGGATTCGCCTATCTTCACGTGTTCTCTCCCTGCCCGACAGGATGGGCCTTCCGGCCGAACGAAAGCATTGCGGTTGCCCGCCGCGCCGTGCAGTCCAATCAGTTCCCGCTTTGGGAATGTGATAAGGGCGAATTCAGGCTGAACTACAAAAACCCGAACCCGCTGCCGATCGCGGAGTTTGTAAAAGGCATCGGCAAATTCAAAGCCCTGACCGAAGAGCAGATTGAGCAGCTGCAGAAAGCCGCAGACGCGCGGTACGCAATTGTCTGCAAACTGGCAGGCTGAACGGTTTGGACGGAATCCCTGCGCTTTTTAAAAGCGGAACGGCAGACAAAGGCCTTCCGCCTTTTCTTATTGTCTCATCGCAGAAGAAAGGACTTTTCCTCGTTTCCCGCTTGTGGTACCATGGGCAAGTAATTCGGACCGCAGCAGTGGGGGGAGAAGCAGACAATGAAAGAAGAATCGGTCATTCTAACCCTTTTCGCTGCGATGCTGCTCGGCTGCGTCGCTGTCGGGCTCTCCGTCCTGTACGCCATGGCGGCCGGTCTTCTCCTTTTCAGCGGCTATGCGCTGCGGAGGGGATTTCGGCTGCGTGAAGTACTCGGCATGTGGGGCTCCGGCGTCCGAACCGCGAAAAACGTTCTGATTTCCTTTTGCATCATCGGCTGTCTCACCGGCACCTGGCGGGTCGGCGGAACCATCCCCGCTATCGTATACTATGCGTCCGGGCTGATCCGCCCCTCCGTTTTCTATCTTGTGACCTTTCTTCTCAACAGCGGTCTTTCTTTTCTGATGGGAACCTCTTTCGGGACGGCCGGAACGATGGGCCTTATCTGCATGACCATCGGCCGCTCGCTCGGCGTGTCCGTCCCGATTACAGGCGGTGCCGTCCTGGCCGGCGTCTATTTCGGAGATCGCTGCTCACCGGTTTCCACCAGTGCGCTCCTTGTTTCCGAAATAACTGGAACAAGCCTCTACCGCAACATCCGGAACATGGTCCGCACGGCGCTGGTGCCGTTTGTACTGTCCTGTGCGTTTTTCTTCGTACTGGGCTTTCACTCGGTTCCGACGCAGCCCGGAATGGACGTGCGCACAGTCTTTTCCGAAAGCTTCAATGTCTCCTGGCCCGTGCTCCTTCCGGCCTGCGCCATTCTGATCCTAGCCGCGTTCCGCGTCCCGGTAAAGCAGACTTTGAGCATCGGACTTCTGATAAGCATCGTCTGCAGCCTGCTGTTTCAGCGCTGCAGCGTCATAGATGTGCTCCGGGCCATGGTACTCGGCTATTCATCCGAATCCCCGGAGCTTGGCGGCATGATGAACGGCGGAGGCCTTACTGCGATGATCCGCACCGGAGCCATTGTACTGATCGCCTCCTGCTATGCGGGCGTCTTTCGAAAAACCCCGCTTCTGGACGGCCTGCAGTCCCTCTTTCACCGGATTGCCGCCCGCGCCGGAACGGATATGGGAATCTTTGCCGCCTCCCTTCTCAGCGTTGTCATATCCTGCAACCAGACTCTCGCCATCATGCTGACCGAAGAGCTGTGTGAGCCGTTCTCCCGGGATAAGGAGGCCTTCGCTCTCGCCCTGGAGGATACGGCTGTGGTCATCGCCGCAATTGTCCCCTGGTCCATCGCCTGCAGCGCCGTTCTGGCTTTTATCGGGGCTCCGTACGCGAGCATCGGATACGCCGTCTACCTCTATCTGATTCCGCTGTGGCATCTCCTCTGGTGCAGAAAACATACGTTGAAACAGTAGTATTGATGTCGCGGGTATAACCGAAAAAGTACAGTAAATACGGGACTTCCGAGACCTTCTGATTCTGCCGGTAAGGCCGTAGAGAGTTTGGAAGTCTCATTTTTTATGTTGTGGGAAACATATCGACCGGTAAACAGGTGAAGAGGTTGAGGATGCAGGATAGATGAGAACAGGGCTGCGGCTGCAGAATTGTTGAGAAAGATTGCCGCAGATTTTTAGAACTACGCAGAAAATTTCTGGGAACCTGCCATTTTCACCGAAGAGCAAGCCTATGAAGAAAGCGTATGATTTATGGCCGCAACTGGCAGCAAGATCAAATACAATCCATCGGTCTTGTCCTCGATATTTGGACGGAATGGGGAAACGATGATGTGAAGTATGACCGGTCGCAACGCAGAGTGGCTTCGACAGTTAGAGTAAAATTGTTGCGGAGTTTTTTCTTGACAGAGATCAAATATTGACGCTCCCCATGCTTAAAAACAGGAGATTCTGACTACCTGCCGACATTAAATCGGCTGAACAGTCCGTTTCCGGTAGTTCGCAGTGTCAGATAGGGGTGCGCCATCACCCTTCCTGCAACAGACCGTATAGGCTTGCAGGCAGATGTACTGTTACCATACACCCCAGTTCTAAAGGATCGGTGTATATTTTACACATAGCCCTCTGCTATGCAACCGCATATATACGATTCTCAAAGAACGTTTTGTGTTGGTGTTTTAAGTGCCACTATGGCGTTTTAAAGACTTGTTCTTGTCTATATTTATGGTATAACAGAAAAACACATTTCTGGCAGACGCCTTATATCCCCATAGCTAAAGCAAGGGACTTTTCGACGTTCTTCGGTAATGGCAGGTTCTGTATTCCCTACTGAGGCGGTTCTGAAAAAACACTTTGATGAAGCCGGGAGACGAAGATAGATCCCGGTTTGTCGAATAGAGCAGATTCCCGTCCCAGGTTCCTGCTCTTATGCTTTTATATCAACCGTCACACCGGACTTGAATTCCACCGTGAAATGGTCAGTGAAGACGGTGATCTTGTCGATCGGCCTTCGGACGAGACTCTCGTCAAACTCGGTGATCCCGGTGGTCTGTGCGGCAATGAAGTCCTGCAGTTCATTGACATGCTTCAGGGCTTTGATATAATGTAATCGGGAAAAGTGTAGAATTCTACATATTTGGAGATTAGCATGATCAAAAGAGACAAATACCTGCAGCAGCTCATCAATGCCAGAGAGAATGGTTTCCCTAAGGTGATCACGGGAATTCGCAGATGTGGTAAGTCCTATCTGCTTCGAGAAATTTACTCAAAATATCTTCGTGCTGACCGCGTTAAGAAAGATCACATCATAATAATGGATTTGGATGAAGACCGTTACTCCAAATATCGAGACCCGGTGGAACTGGGCGAGTATATACGCAGTCTCTGCGCGGACCGCGGAATGTATTATATTTTCCTGGATGAGATCCAAAGAGTATTTACAATAATCAATCCGGTTTTGACAGGGGGAAAGCATGTTATCGCCGGTAAAGAGGATAAGGAGGTTATCTCCTTTGTTGATGTGGTATTGGGTCTTTCGCGAGAGAAAAATATCGATTTATACGTGACAGGGTCTAATTCCCGGATGCTTTCGTCGGATATCATTACGACTTTCCGTGACAAAGCCACAAATATAAGGCTTGCGCCGATCTCCTTTCTTGAATTTCATGAATACACGGGAGGATCGGCGGAAGAAAATCTCTACAGTTATATGCAGTACGGCGGTATGCCCCTGGCTGTTTTGAGGAATGACGCAGATAAAAGGGAATACCTGAAAAACCTTTTTGAGACTACATATTTTGCGGATATATTAGAAAGGAATCATCTGAAAAAAACGGAGGCATTGGAAGAACTGTGCAACATCGTCAGTACTTTGACCGGAGAACTGTTGAATGCCGAGAAGATCGCAAACACTTTCAAAAGTGTCCGACATGAGGACATAAGTGCCGATACCGTTAAGAAATACATCGACTGCTTTGTTGACGCGTTCATTCTTCGCGAGGCAAAAAGGTACGATCTGAAAGGGAGAAAAGAAATCGGGGCTTTGAGAAAGTACTACTTCTGCGATACCGGTCTTAGAAATGCCAGGCTGAATTTTGCCTTCCCCGATGAAGGGCAGATGCTGGAAAACATTGTTTACAATGAACTCATGTATCAGGGATTCACAGTCAACGTAGGGACCTTTGAAAGCATCGAAAAGAACTCAGAAGGGAAATCCGTCCGTATAACCAATGAGATCGATTTCTTAGCCAAGAAGGAGCAGCGGTATTACGATATTCAGGTCACCGCGGATTTGTCCAATGCGAGAACGAGAGAAAGAGAGCTGCGGCCGTTTTTCCTCCTTAATGATCAGGCAGAGAAGATACTTATCGTTAACAAGCCGATCAGGGAAACCCGTGATGAGAACGGGTTTACACTCATAGGCATGACAGATTTTTTGCTGCGCTTTATTAATAGTCGTTGATGTTCGGGGGAAGTGTAGAATTCTACAATTTTCCCTATTTAAGAGATCGGAGTCAGTTTCATTCTTCGGAGTGACAAATTCTTCTGAACGCTCAGGGGTGTTAATCTATCCTGTCGACTCGTGCCATGTCGAGACAGTAGTATTGATGTCACGGGTCTGAGGGCTATGTGGGAAAAAGCCTTGATTTCAAGCCGTTTTTGAACATTTGGTATCTTCGGCCTGTGAGAATCAAAAACGCTGTGAGGGAACTTATCCAAAAGGGTCTTGAAATGAAATGTGAACATTTTGTGGCAGGGTCGAGACTCGCATTTGGATGTCATAGGCTGACGAGTGCAAGAAGAATGAACAGCTGGCAAGTAGATTTGGGGGGGAAAATGATTATGTTCAGAGAAATGAGAAGAAATAAACAACAGCTCAGTGAGCAAGACTGCATTCGCATTCTCACCAGTGAGCGGCGCTGTGTGCTTTCTGTAAACGGAACTGATGGCTTCCCATACGGTATGCCGATGAATTTCCTTTATGAAAATGGGAAAATATTTTTTCATGGTGCTAAGGAAGGCTATAAAATCGATTGACTGCGTGAGAATAAAAAGGTGTCCTTCTGTGTATACGATAAAGGCTATTACGAAGAAGGAAAGCTCGGCCCCCAGATCAGCAGCGTCATTGTTTTCGGTCATGTAAAGTTTGTTGAGGACAAAGAAGAAAGAATATCTATTGTCAGAAGTATTGGGATGAAATATGAACCGGCCGATTATGTCGAAAAGATAACTTCCAATTTGTCTATTTCCTGTATGATACGATACGTAGCATTCCTGCTACAAAGCGATTCTTGATAGTGATGCAGTGAATTTTTAATCTGAATCTGGAAATAATCGCTTCACATCGAAAAATCAGAGGAGGTATATCAATGACGTTTGGAGAAAAGTTAAAAACTGCAAGGCTAAATGCCGGATTATCTCAGGAACAGCTTGCGCAGAAACTATGCGTATCAAGGCAGGCAGTGACAAAATGGGAAAACGACAGAGGGCTTCCTGACACACTGAACTTAAAATCCATCTCAGAAATGCTGGACGTTAGCATCGACTACTTATTAGACAATTCTTCTGCTGAAACAGTGAATGTAATTAAAGAAATAATAGCATGGGATAAGTATCCGACAGTTAGAAAACTCAGCAACAAGTTAAGAGAAGATTACGTTGTAGAAGATTTTTATCAGAATGCCGACTCAATCACTCAGCTGAGCTGGACCAGGAAACTTTCAAGGAAAGAAAAGATTCTGGATCTAACCATTTTGTTTGTTGGTCATATTGCCGGAACCATGGAAATAGTTGATCATCTTAAAGATCCAGGGATCTATTACCTGGTGGAACAAGATAAGAATCAATACCTCGTAAGAATTGACAAGGAGTTTATCACATCAACAAGAATGCCTTATCAAGTAAGAGAAAAGAAATTTGTGATCGGGGACATCACTTTTTCGAGAACCCTGAACAGAGTCAGAAATTAATAAGGCATTTAATAAATTCCAGTTTGTCGAAAAGAACAGATACCCTGTCCCGGGTACCTGCTCTTATGCTTTTATATCAACCGTCACGCCGGACTTGAATTCCACCGTGAAATAGTCGGTGAAGACGGTGATCTTGTCGATCAGCCTTCGTACGAGACTCTCGTCAAACTCAGTGATCTCGGTTGCCTGCGCGGCAATGAAGTCCTGCAGCTCTTTGACACGCTTCAGATTTTCCTTCTGTGTCTCTGTATCCATCAAGGACTGCTGTTTCTGATTGCGCAGGCGGAAGATCTCGTCTGCGATGGCATCGTAGTTCTGTTTGTCGTTCGCCTTTTCGATGAGTTCCTTCTGCAGCTCCTCGAGGCGTTTGTCAATGCCTTCAGGGGAGAGGGTTCCGGTGTCCACGACAGCCCTTGCGATGTTTTCCTGCATCTGCCAGATGAAGGAATCGCTGTCGGCGCAGATTCGATTGATGGCCTTCAGTGAGACTTCCTTATTCGTCTGGCCGTACCGTGGTAGGTTTCAATTCCGGCTTCGTGCGCCGCTTTGACGAGCGACATCCCGGAGAGATAGTTTGCGTAGAGCAATCGGATTCTGGCAGCGGCATCTTCATCGATGACCGCGCGTCCGTTTTGTATTTTGCAGCCGAATGGCGTGTGTCCCATATCATCACATCCTTTCATGCAGGGACAATCCGCATTTGAGTTCAAAGTTCACTTCTTCGCGCGAGATCACAATGATCCGGGCAACGTGCTGTCTGAGAAGCTCATCATCGAAGGCGTCCAGCATTATGCCTTTCTAAGTGAAATGTAAGAGATGGCTTGCTGCCGCCAGTGTGCCGGCGCTGCTTGAAATGCTGTTCGACAGGGTTTCCATTTCGCGCTTGTATTTTTCGGCTTCTGACAGAAGAACATTGTTTTCACGGTTGTAGAGTACTTGGTCGATGATTCCTTGCGTCATCATCTGCGGGCATTGCGGCGACATTTTCCGCAGAATCAAGTGGAACAATCATGGCTGCAAGTCTACGGTTTGGCGCTGCGTCAGTCGAGTAAACAAGATGAAAAGCGGTATTGACTGTCCGGCAAGGACTGTTCATGAAGAGGTGATCCAGGCAGCGGTCGTTACGGCGGTCAATGAAGCCTGGTCAAGGAAAGATGAGATTCTTCCGCAGCTGAAAGAAAATATTCGCGCAGTTCTTCAGGAAGACTCAGATGCGAAGGACCGCATCGAAGATCTTTCCGGACTCCTGGATGAGCAGACAGGGGCTATCACGGAATACTCGGATGCGTTGGTCAGACGGCTGATCGAGAAGATCAGCGTTTACGACGAGGCCCTGGTAGTCAAATTCAAGTCGGGTCTGGAGATAACAGTAGATGCATAAGCTGAAAAAGCACTGAGGCAGTCGGAGATGATCCGGCTGCTGTTTTTAGTGTTATGAAAAGATATCAACGCATATTGGCAAAAAAATAAAAAATTGCCGATGTGTGTTGATAGGGAATTTCATAAGTGTTATACTAAATATCAGCAAAAAACAATAAATTTTGCCGATGTGTGTGATAATACTCGAAGGGAGATCGTGCCGTGCAATGGTATGAGCAAATAGAAAATTTCCTAAAATGTGGAGAGGTATACTCGCATAAAGAACTCATGGATGAATTAAGAACATTGAAACCGGATTTGTCTGATAGCACATATCACTGGGCAATAAGCAGTCTTGTAAGAGATGGACAGATTATCAGGCTTGGGTATGATGCATATTCCGGACCGGGCAGTTCACCAAAGAAAGAATATCAACCGCTGTATTCTGATCTGGCATTAGAACTGTTGAATCAAATTAATAAGAAGTACCCGTATGTGGCATTTACTGTTTTTGAAACTGTTATGATGAATGATTTTTTGAATCATCTGATTGCTCAGAACACAGTCTTTATCCAGGTTGAAAAGGAAAGCAGCATCTTTGTTTTCCGGTTCCTGCAGGAGAACGGATATCAGAATGTCATGTATAAACCGAGGAAAAACGATTTTGATTTGTACTGGTCGAGGGATGGAGTTGTTGTTACTGACCTTATTTCCGAAGCTCCGCTAAGAATCGATGAGCCTCACATGATAATGCTCGAGAAAATGCTGGTGGACATGGTTGCCGATAAGCTGATTCAGTCCACATACAGTAAGGCAGAGTATCCGGATGTTATTGAGCAGGCACAGAGCCGGTACTATCTTGATAAGGTCAGACTTCTCAGATATGCAAGAAGGCGCAACAGAGAAAAAGAGATGAAACAATACCTCGAAGGGAGCACGGTAGAGAATGCTATTACGTGAGAATTATACAAAAGAACATATCGTCGAGTTAAGGGAGCAGACAGGGGCAGATCCTTCCATCCTGGAACGGACTGTATTTGCTTTTGGATTGCTTGAGGCAATCCGGAGCGTTGGAATGCCGTTCATTTTTAAGGGAGGGACATCGCTCCTGGTTTTACTTGACCATCCAAGACGACTCAGTACGGATATAGACATCATTGTTGATAAGGATACGGATGTAGATGATTATATCAATAAAGCCGGAACGATATTTCCTTTCTTAAGTGTCGAGGAACACAAGCGAAAAGGTGCGAATGATATTGAAAAGCGTCACTTTAGGTTTCATTTCCTGTCACCAAGAACGGAAAAGGAGATCAATATCCTTTTGGATGTTGTTTTTGAGGACAATCCCTATCTCAAAGTAATTATATCAGAAATGATCTGTAGACAAATGGATAGTATGCAACACAGGGCAGGCATCGCCTGCCTGATTTTTAAAGATCACATATCTATATTTAGCGAAACGAAGAAATAACAAAATGGCAGAAATATTCGAAAGGAGATAATCACAATAGAATTTCATGGACCAATCATCAGGCCGCAGACAGATGCGGACAGCTCGAGCAGGTCGAAAAGATCTTAAGAACGCTGGAAACTGAGACGCGCACAAATGCAATATATCTGATGGAGGAACATAAAATATGGCAGATTTATTTGAAGCAACATCAATTGGGAATCTGAAGGTAAAGAATCACTTTATCCGCTCAGCCACGATGGAAGGCAAGGCAGCGGAGGACGGCAGTCCTACAGAGGCGATTGCGCAGATGTATGTCAATCTGGCAAAAGGCGGCGTCGGAACCATTATTACGAGTTACACATACATTTCTGATTACGAACAGCCGCAGAGGTATGAACTGGGAATCTATAAGGATGAGATGATCCCTGCGTATCGGACACTTACGGAACGGGTTCATGAGGCAGGCAGCAAAATTATCATGCAGCTCGTACACGGATCCTCTCTAAGTCAGGGGTATCCGGAAAGTGCTGTGATTCTTGGACCGTCCGCGGTTGCGAATCCGCGCTCAGGAATTGTGCCAAAGGAAATGACAACAGAGGACATTAGTCGTGTAGAAAATCTCTTTGCAGATGCAGCAGAAAGAGCAAAAAAGGCAGGTTTTGACGGAGTGGAGATACATGCGGCACATGGGTATCTTCTGGCTCAGTTTTTGTCTCCTCTCTTAAATAACCGGACTGATGCCTACGGTGGATCTGCAGAAAATCGCTTCCAGATTGTGAGGGAAGTTTATCAGGCTATTCGCGAGCGCACAGGAAGTGATTATCCGGTCTGGATCAAAATGAATTCTTCCGACGAAGAGGCAGGAGGTCTGACTGAAGAGGATTTTGTTCAGATGGGACAGCAGCTGGCGGCGGACGGGATTGATGCCATTGAAGTCAGCGGAGACAAATGGTACGCACACGGTCGGAATGAAAGGCTGTATTATCTGAGGGCTGCTTCAAAGCTGCAGAAGCATCGGTTCCGGTCGCAACGGGCAGGGGGATTGCTTGTTAATACAATAACGCTCTTACTATTAATTGTATAATTTAAATAATGCATATTTTATAAATTATTTTTATTATTAATGGAACTGTGCACAACAACTGTCAAATATTATTCTTTCGGATTTGGGCATTTTCTCTATGCCCTCCCGTGAAAAGCAAATTTCCGGTCCGTGTTCCCGTTGATTTTAAATTCTCCTGCGATTCCGGATTGCGATCGAAAAAGCCGCCTTCCCACACGATGCCGGACAAACTGGGCTTCGTCCGAAAAGCCGCCCGAATCTCTGCCCGGGGGGTCTCTTGAGATCGATCCTCCGCTTTACAGGAACTTTACCGCACGCGGTTGCGAACTTTACAGGTCGAATGTTACAATATCCTATATCTGTTAATTTATTAACTATTCGCATATTCATAAAGAAGGAAGGAACACAATATGGAACTGGAGGTCCGCGACATCCGCAAGTCTTTCGGGGACACCGAAATCCTGCACAGCATCCGCTTCCGTGTCGAAGGCGGTCGGGCGATGGGCTTTCTCGGACGCAATGGCGCCGGAAAATCTACGACCTTCCGCTGCCTGATGCAGGTTTTCCGCCAGGATTCCGGAGAGTTTCTCCTGGACGGGCAGAAACTGGATCTTGCCAAATACAGGGTCGGCTACCTGCCGGAGGAGCGCGGAATGTACAGCAAGGTAAAGCTGAAGGATCAGCTTTCCTATTTTGCCCAGCTGAAAGGGGAATCGAAAAAGCCCGCTATGGAGGACGGCCTGAAATGGATTCATTATTTTGAGCTGGATGCATACGCGGATAAACCGCTGGAAACACTTTCGAAGGGGAATCAGCAGAAAATTCAGATTTCGCAGGCATTCCTGAATGACCCGGATCTGGTTATCCTCGATGAGCCGTTTTCCGGGCTGGATCCGGTCAATGCGCAGGTCTTCACCGAAGTCATCAAGGACCTGGTATCCCGGGGAAAGCTCGTCATTTTCTCCTCCCACCAGATGTCTTACGTGGAAGACGTCTGCGATGATATCACCCTTATTGACGCAGGCCGCATTCTCCTGACCGGAAGTCTGGAGAAAATTAAGGAGAAAGAGGGCGAAAACCGCTACTATTTCGAATGCGTCGAAGGGAAAGCGGAGCCGCTGTCCGCCGCTCTATCCGCTGCCGGTCTTTCGGTCCGAATGAGGGGGAATCGGCTGATTACGGAGAAAAAGGAGTCTGCCATTCGGAAGGTACTTTCCGAGCATTTTGAAGAGATTCTGGAATGCGGAACCTACCGTCCGTCACTGCAGGACATTTTCATAGAATACGCGGGAGGGCACAATGCGCAATAATTTTTGGGTTGTATTTCGATTCGAGTACCTGCAGCAGGTGCGGAAGAAAGCTTTTCTTATAAGCACCGCCGTTATCGCCGTGGCAATCATTGTCCTGGGCCTGCTTTCACCGAAGCTGCTCGGGCGTGCCGGAGGTACGGATTCGTCCGTCATCGACGGCGGCGTCTATTATGGCGTCCCCGAAATGAAAGGGATGCTTCCCTTTGCGGATCAGTATGTCTACGACAGCGAAGAAACGCTGCGCAGCGCTGTGGAAAAGGGAGATATTTCCATCGGCTACGATATTCAGGATGAGATGCATCTCGTTTTGATCTACTCTACCTACGGAATGAATGAAGCCGAAAGCGAGTCCCAGAATCCCGTGATCAATTTTCTGCAGGAGTACCATACGGAAAAGCGGCTGCAGGAGGAAGGCGTTTCCCCTTCGGTCTACACCTCCATCCGCGAAGAGACGGTGCAGGTTCAGCGGGATATTCTTGGAAACGACAGCACTTCCCGCTACTTTATAAACCTGCTTTATGTCATCCTTGCCTATATTGTCGTGATCGCATACGGGCAGACCGTAGCCAACGCCGTTGCCCGCGAGAAAGACACAAAAACCATGGAGCTTCTGATCACCAGTACCGATCCGAAATCGCTGATTCTGGGCAAGGTATTCGCAACGATGGCGGTCGTGATGACCGCACTGCTGCTATATCTTCTCTGCGGACTGATCCCGTATTCTATCGTACGCGATCAGCTCCCGGAGCAGGTCCGGCAGCTGCTTCAGCAGACGATTCCCACGTCCGTTCTGCTGGTATACCTTCTGTTCTTCCTGCAGGGGATGCTGCAGTATCTTTTCCTTTTCGCCGCCCTTGGCTGCACCGTTTCCCGGGTCGAGGACGTTGGTTCTGCCATTTCGTCCGTCATGCTATTTATCATCCTTGCCTATATGGTCGCTTTCATATCGCTCTTCGGGTCGGATCCCGCCGCCGTGCAGGTCGTCTCCTGGATTCCGTTCTTCTCCATGCTCGTCATGCCGATCCGGTACTCCAATGGTTTCGTCGGGCTTTCCTCCGTGGTTCTGTCCTTGATCATCAGCCTCGCTTTTACCGCCTTCATGGCGTATCTCTGCGTGCGCATCTACCGCTGGGGAACACTCCATTACGGAAAGCGGACGGGGCTTATTAAGATCATCCGAAAGGCGTTTTCCGAAAAGAGCTAGCAGCCCGAACTCCCGCTATTAAAAGATTTACGCTTTTCCATAGGCAGAAAACAGCCGGAGAGCCGCGCCGCATGGCCGGTCCTCCGGTTTTTGACGATAAGGGAGCTTTCGCCGTCTACCCTTCTTCGGGAAGATACATCTGGCGGAGCATCCTAAGACCGGTTTCCGTCCGAAACACCCGGTCCCGGAAGGAAGCGATCGCCGCCCGGCTCATCTGTGATTCCTCCGCGTTTACAAGAAAATCCGCTTCCAGCAGAATCTGGTAGTCCGGTCCATCCGTTTTTTCGTACGTATGGTGGTGCGCCACGAGCCAGACGACACGCTGCAGGCACTTTTCGGAAAGTCCGAAGCCATCGTAAAATTCCCGAGCCAGCGATTCTCCTTCCGCTTCCTGCGCCCTGCCGTTCGTATTGCCGTATTTCTTTCTGCACAGAGGGCAGGCGATATCGTGGACAATCGCCGCAAGCTCCAGCGTCTGCAGCGTTTCCGGCGAAAGCCCCTCGGCAAGCCCGATCGCCCGGGAAAATCCCCAGACCTTCATAAAGTGACTGATGTCGTGCAGAGGCACCTGACTCTGCTTTGTATAAAAGTGAATCATGTTCCGGATCGCGTCGGAAACCGGTTCTCTCATCGCTGCCTCCCCTTTCTGGCTTCGTTCTGCCTTCCGCTTCGGCACGGCCGCCGACCCGTTTACCGGGTCGGAAGCCTTTTCTCCCCGTTCCGCACCCGGCGGAGGTCCAGCAGCATCATATCAAAATCGTAATACTGATCCCCGATGCGGAAATATGCCGGGAAGGTTCCGATCGTACGGAATCCGTATTTTCGATACAGATGAATCGCGGCGGCGTTGTCCGCACGGACATCCAGGCTGATCACTTCAATGCCGCTGTTTTCCGCGTAGGTAATCAGCTGTTCCATCATCCGGCTTCCAAGCCCTTGATTCCAGTACTCTTTCCGTACGCTGATCCCCAGTTCCGCCCGGTGGCGCATCCGCCCCGGCATGCCGGTGAGGCTGCCGTCCGCGATCAGAATTCCGTTCCGCCAAGCCCCGTAATGCACGCTATGCAGGTTCGCGTGGATGAGCTGCAGGTAGTTTCGCTCCTCCTCCGCAGAAAGCGGCAGTCCTTCCGCGCCGAAGGTCAGATTGTCGGTCTCCCCGCCAATGGCACATAGATACGCTAAAGCCTGTTCCGCATCCGCCGGAAGGATTTCCCGAACGATAATTTCCTCCATACTTTCCTCATTTCCGCGCCTTCCGTTGCGCGTCCGAATGTTCCGCTTCGCCAGCAGCGGTTCGGGCGCTCGGCCGGATCGTGCTTCCGATTTCCCCCCTGCCGTCCGGATCCATCCCGGCGGCAAGGCAGCCGCCGCGAAAGGCCCCGCTCTTCTCCGGCGGAACGTTTTCCCCGCTTCCTGTTGCTGGCTCTTTATTACTCACCAAGAAGCTCCTGGGTTTCCTTCAGCTTCGCATACAGCCCGTTGCGCTCGAGAAGTTCTTTCTCCGTTCCGCTCTCTGCGACGCTCCCCTTCTCAATTACCACAATCCGATCCGCGTTGCGGACCGTGGAAAGGCGGTGCGCAATGACAAAGGAGGTCCGCCCCCTCATCAGAGAATCGAAGCTGCTTTGAATCTTTCGCTCCGTCACGGTGTCCAGGGCGGAGGTCGCTTCATCTAAGATTAAAAGCTTCGGATTCTTCAGGAAAATTCTTGCTATGGCGATCCGCTGCCGCTGTCCTCCCGAAAGGCGCGTTCCCCGTTCGCCCACATAGGTATCAAAGCCGTCCTGCATTTCCAGAATCTCTTCGTAAAGCTCCGCTTCCCTGGAGGCGGCAATTACTTCCTCATCGGTGGCGTCCGGCCGCCCATACCGGATATTTTCCCGGATGGTATCCGGAAAAATAAATACGTCCTGCTGTACGATGCCCACGGCCTTTCGCAGAGATTCCTTTGTCACGTCCCGGATGTCCGTGCCGTCAATGCGGATCGCACCGCTTGTTACGTCGTAAAATCTTGGAATCAGCTGACAGAGCGTCGTCTTTCCGCCGCCGGTCGTCCCGACCACGGCGGTCATCGTACCTCCGTCTACATGCAGATCGATGTCATGGAGAACCCTCTGTCCGTTCGCGTAGGAAAACGATACGTGATCGATATCGATCCGTCCTTCCGTTACGCGCAGTTCCCCGGCATCGTCCTTTTCCTGCACTGTCGGTTTCTCCGCCATCAGCTCGGAGAAGCGCTGCAAGCCGGCGTAGCCGCTGGCAAAGACTTCCACAAACTGCGTAAGCTTCCGGATGGGTGAGATAAAAGTCGTAATATAAAGAGTGAATGTGATCAGATCGATATAGTTCATCCGGTCGCGCATGATGAGGTAGCCGCCGATGGCGATAGCCACCACCGGCATAATGCCCATGAACAGTTCCTGGCTTGCATTGAACAGACCCATCGCCTGATAGAAATCCGTTTTGGAGTTTCTGTATTCGCCGTTCACGCAATCGAACCGCCGGCGCTCAATCGGCTCATTTGTGAAGGCTTTGGCTGTTTTAATTCCGGATAGACTCGAGGCTATATCCGCGTTGATTAAGGCGAGCTTCTCCTTTACGTTCCGGGACGTTTCCGAAAGCTTCCTGCGGAGCTTCAGGATGACCCAGAGCGATACGGGCAGAAGCAGGGAAACGAGAAGCGCGAGTCTCCATTCCATCCGAAACATCATGACAAGGGCTCCGACAATCGTAAGGCATGAAATCAGGAGATCCTCCGGTCCGTGGTGCGCCAGTTCCGTAATTTCAAAGAGATCTCCGGTAAGCCGGCTCAGGAGGCTCCCGGTGCGTTTCGAATCATAAAACTCGAAATCCAGCGTCTGCAGATGCCGGAAGAGATCCGCACGCATGTCCGTTTCAACCCGTATGCCGAACATGTGTCCCCAGTAGGTCATGATATAGTAGCAGAACGCCCGCAGAACGAAGGAAGCGGCGACGATCAGCATGACCGTAAAGAAAGCCCGGTACGCTTTTTCGGGCAGAAGGCTGTACATCGCCCGCCGGGAAGCGTACGGGAACATGAGATCCACGCAGGAAGCCAGTACGGCGCAGAGCATATCAAGAAGAAAGAGCTTTCGATGCGGTTTGAAATAACGCAGCAGTGTTCGAATCATGGAAGGATCTCCTGCCCTGAAAATTGCGGCGCTTTTATATTAGATGCCGACAAGGTGCGTGTCGCGCCGAAGATAGTCCACCATGTCTCGAATTGTCTCTTTCGGATCCCGGGAGCGGTAGCCCAGTTCCCGGCTGGCCTTTTCGTGGCTGAAAAGTGCGTTGCTCTTCAGCGTATGCAGAGAATACGCAGTATAAAGCGGCCGTCTGCCCGTAAGCCGGCAGTACATCGACACGAAAGGAAGGCCTGCCCGTGCGATCCGAAGCGGAATTTTCGGAAGCTTTTTCTTTCCGGTAATTGCCCCGACTTCCTGAAGCACTTCCTCAATTGTCAGATAATGCCCGCTCAGAATATACGATTCACCGCGTCTTCCCTTCTCACAGGCCGAAAGGCATCCCTCCGCGACATCCCGGACATCTGTAAAATCATACCCGCCGTCTACAATCGCAGGCAGTCCGCCGGATAGATATTCTTTCGCCAGCTGGACAAGGTGGTTTCTTCCGTCGTCGTACGGGCCGATAATGCCGGAAAGCAGCGTGATGACCGCGTCAAGCCGGTCCAGGTTTTCCATGACGCTGCGGGCGCCCAGCGCCTTCGTCTTCGCGTAGCCGCCCGTTACCCGCTCCGGATCATAGTCCCGGATCTCCGTCTGTACCGTTCCCTGCGGAAGTTCCGGAATAGCATGTACGGAGCTGACGTGGACCAGTCTTCGCACGCCGTATCGAATGCACGCGTCGATCACGCTCCGAACTCCCAGCACATTCGTGCGGTACATTTTTTCCGTAATCTCCTCCTGAATGGAGATTACCGCCGCGGTATGAATCACGAACGTATCTTCCCCCGCGAAGTTCCGGAAGAGAGGTTCAAGGGATTCCCGGTCTGCGACATCCCCCTGAAAATACTGGATATTCTCTCCTGTAATCCGCGGTTTTCCTCTTCGGCTCAGCAGCGCCCGAACCTGGCAGTTTCTGCTCTGCAGTTTTCGCAGAATTGTGCTTCCGAGATGCCCGGCCGCACCGGTGATAATATAGTTCATACTTTTTCCCCTCTATATTTCCGCCGCTTCTTTTTCCTGTTCCTCCAAAGGCGGCCGTATGACTGCGGCCGCTTTAACCTGTTTTCCTTGTTCCACATCCGCCCAGAATCCCGCGTCACTCTTCATCTTCCCCGGCGTCCCGATCCCTTTTTTGAGAACAATAAGCACCGGGCACAGTGCGTAAGCTGCGGGGCATCGAAGACGGCAAACCGGGAGGGGCGGTCCCCGCGATGGGAAGCGTTCCGGTTCAGGCCCCCGATCCGGATTCCGTTTACGAGCTGTATTCGATGCCGTCCGTCAGGTCTGCCCGCAGGCGGTATTTCTCGTCCCGCTGCGCATCCAGTTCCCCGCCGAGACAGCGGTACACTTTTCCTGCCATTTTATCATGGACCGCGTCACTGAATTTTCTCCGATCCGTGTAGTGTGCAAAGTCCGCCATTTTTCCGCTCCCTTCATGGATTTTCGCAGCAGGCGGAAACAGGATTTCGGTTGCGGATAAAAATCCGTTTATAGACATGTTTTCCGTTTACATAGCACTGTCTTCGCCCGCCGCCCCCGATAAAAAGGCCGTTGGAGAAGCCGGTGCCTTCCGCTTCATCGGCGCCAAGAATCTGAAACTCCTTCGGTGAGTAGGAAAACAGGATCGTAATCGGAACGCCCATGGCGCCGTCATAATCGTACGGGATATTTCGGATCCGCCCGACTTCAATCGCCCGGTAATTGTCATACGGCGGGTACTCCGCTTCGTTTCCCCGATAATGGGCGATCATTTTTTCCGGGTCCAGCCTGCCGTCCGTATGCCAGAGCCCGTCGCGCCGGTTCTGCACATCCATATTGGTATACCACACGACATTCCCAAACTGCTTTGCCGTACCGTCCGGCTGCAGAAACTGCTTGGGCTGCGTATAGCCGAGCCACATTCGATTGCCCTTGATAAGGGGAAAGACTTCCTTATAGGTTATGGCGTTCATGTTCCCGATAATCAAAAACTGCTTCTGATGCCGGATGAGCTGCTGAATATACGGCCGAAACAGGGAAAACGGTTCATTGGTGCAGATGATGTCCGCCTTGTCCAGAAAGCAGAGGCAGTCCCGGCTCCGAAAATCCCCCGCCGAAAACTGTCCGTCGCTCCGAATCCGGATACGGGATTCCCCTGCTCCGTCGTAGATTGTGAGGTATGTTTCCTCTTCCTCCGGAACGCAGTGGGTCGCCATCAGCTCCCGCAGCCTGAATTCCTCAAAATGGTCCCGGAAATAGTTCCAGAAATTGGAATGCTTCGGGTCATCGCAATTGCAGTACACCGATTTGCCGGAAAACTGCTCCGCATACCGGCTGACCTCGTTTGATACGTCTTCGTACCGGGTATAAAATTCGTCATTTTTCGCCGCTTTCGCAGCGTTGAGATAAACGTTTGTACTCACTTGCAGCAATCCTTTTCAGATACTTCCTGAAAATCCAGACCGGTCATGCTATTGCGGTCTGAATCTTTTTTTATTTTATCACGAAGACACGGGTTCTGCATAGTCCGGCACCCGCGCCGATGTGCATCTCGCAGGCGGCGGAATCCTTTTCTTTTCCGCGCGGAAGAAATTTAAATCAATTCGAAAAAATACCGCACGATCGTCTCCGGAGACTCCTGAAATCCGCTTTTTACCCAGATGGAAACGAGCTCCGCGAAAGAGGTTACATAGAAGCTTTCCGCATAAGCCTTCGGAACCGAAGCGGGGAGCAGTTCCTTCATCCCCTCAAAAGCTCTAGTCAGCTGTTCCTTGAATGCGGCGGCGACAATTCTTGCCGCCTCCGGGATTCTTGACGCGGTTGTCGGCGCGCTGGTACATAATGCCGGTTCCGTGTTTGTCGTGCTGAATTCCCTGTTTCTGCTTTCCGCAAAGGACGGAGAACCGCAGCAGAAGCATTAAATCCCGCCAAAGATCGCCCCCGGCGCCCGCAGGCCATTCCGCACGCGCCGCCCCTCCGGAGCCCTGTGCGGAGTGCCTTGCGCCGAATTTGCAGGATTTTCCTCCATTCGCCCTTTCCGCGCTGCAGTACCGCTTTTCACAGCTGCGTCCCCACGGAATTTTCCCCCGCGATTCATGGCATCTGCGCGGCAGATATGGTATGATTTTCATGGTCGGCTTCCGAAGGCCGGCCATTGCAGGATTGATTCCTTCAGTCGGAAAATGCAGGAGGCATTCGCTATGCGGGAAAGTACAAAACAGGATTTGCTGAAAACCGGGATCTGCATCGTTGCGGGAACCTTTCTGATGGCGCTTTCCACAAACCTGTTTTTTACTCCGACCCATTTGGTTACGGGCGGATTCACCGGACTGGCAATACTGATCCAGGCATGGACGCAGGGCCTTCTGGAAGGCGGCGTTCCCGTGTGGCTAAGCAACGCTGTCCTGAATATTCCGCTGCTTCTTTTTTCCATAAAAATACGAGGCTGGAATTTCATCCGGCGTACGCTGATCGCTTCCGTCCTCTATTCCCTATGGCTTTTTCTTATCCCGGAATACGGGCTGGTGCAGAACCTGTTCCTGAATTCGACAATCGGCGGGGCGATCATGGGAATCGGGCTTGGCTATGTCTTTCTTGGCAAAGCGACAACGGGCGGAACGGACACGCTGGCCGCGCTTCTGCAGCATTATCTCCCGCATCTCCGCACTGCCACGATTCTTCCGGCTATGGACGGAATCGTCGTTTTTCTTTCCATCTGGGTCTTCGGCATCGAAAGCTCCATGTTTGCCGTCATTTCCGTTGTGATCAGCGGCATCGTTTCCAACCGGGTGATCAGCGGCGCGCGAAATGCCTACGTCACCTATATCATCTCCGACCGCTATGAAGAGATCTCCGCGGAAATGATGCGGGAGCTCAACCGCGGCGTCACAAAGATTCAGGGCATCGGCATGTATACGAACGCGGAACGACCGATGCTCTTCTGTGCCATTTCCGACCGGCAGGTCCCGCTGGTAAAGGAAATTGTGGCAAGGTATGACAGCAGCGCCTTCCTTATTATCACGGAGGCGACGGAGGTGCGCGGAGAAGGTTTTCTCCGGTACACGCATGAAGAAGTATAGAAGCACGGTAAATCTGCCTTTGTTAAATATTCTCTGCGCGGGTTGGTCGAAATGACTTCCGAAATCCGAAACTGCCGCAGGTTTCGTGATATTCGTGATATTATCACGGAAAGTGCTCCGGGTTTTGCATATAATCAGTCCAGAAACAAAACAGAAGGAGGACTTTTCAAATGTCTGCTATCAATGTCAATAAAAATAATTTCAATGAGGAAGTTCTGCAGTCGGACAAGCCCGTGCTGATAGACTTCTGGGCTTCCTGGTGCGGTCCCTGCCGCATGGTGTCTCCCGTTGTGGAGGAGATTGCAAGCGAGCGCTCCGACATCAAGGTCGGAAAGGTCAATGTCGATGAGGAGCAGGAGCTTGCGATGCAGTTCGGCGTTATGAGCATCCCCACGCTGGTGGTCATGAAGGACGGCAAGGTTGTCAGCCGGGCCGTGGGTGCAAGACCGAAGGCACAGATTCTCGAGATGCTGTGAAGGAGGCTTCGAAATGGGATTTTTCGATTTCCTGAAAGGACCGGACATCAACCAGAGCGTAGAGGAGTTTTCCTCCACGCCCGGCGCCGTTCTGCTGGACGTTCGTTCCAAGGGAGAGTATGCCGGCGGGCACATTCCCGGAAGCAAAAATGTTCCTCTGGACAGAATTAGCAAAGTTTCCGGAGTCGTAAAAGAAAAGACCGCGCCGGTCTTTGTCTACTGTCTCAGCGGCGCCCGCAGCCGGCAGGCGGTCGGGTACATGCAGCAGATGGGGTATACCAATGTGAGAAATATCGGCGGCATCTCAAGCTGGCGGGGAAAAGTCGTACGGTAGCCGCTGCCGTCCCCGCCGGAAACCGCAGGTCCGGAAGGGAATGGCCCACCGGAGAAATCTGCGAAAGCCGGAGATTCCATAACCCTATAACGGAAAGAAAGGAGAAACCGCTCCTCCCCCGATCGCAGGAACGGAGGTTCGCGGCATAAGTTCTATGAAAGTTGTCATTATCGGCGGCGTGGCCGGCGGTGCGACCGCGGCAGCCCGCATCCGCAGATTGGATGAGCAGGCGGAAATCGTGCTCTTTGAGCGTTCCGGCTATATTTCTTACGCCAACTGCGGACTGCCCTATTACATCGGCGGTGTCATTACGGACGAAGAGGAGCTGACGCTGCAGACACCGGAGAGCTTTTACGCCCGGTTCCGCGTCAATACGCAGGTGCATCATGAAGTCACGGCGATTCATCCCGAATCCAGAACCGTTTCCGTCCGGAATTTAGAGACCGGTGCCGAATTTGAGGAAAGCTATGACAAACTTCTTCTTGCTCCCGGTGCAAAGCCCACGCAGCCGAAGCTTCCGGGCGTCGGCCTTAAGAAGGTGTTTACTCTGCGGACGGTAGAGGATACATTCGCTATCCGCCGCTACATCGACCGAAGCCATCCGCAGTCCGTCGTTCTGGCAGGCGGCGGCTTTATCAGTCTGGAGCTTGCGGAAAACCTGCGGGAACAGGGGCTGGACGTAACCATTGTGCAGCGTCCCAGGCAGCTGATGAAGCCCTTTGACGCGGACATGGCTGCCTTTATTCACGGGGAGATGCGCCGCAACGGCGTAAAACTGGAATTGGGAGACACCGTGGAGGGATTCGAAGAAAAGGACGGCGGTGTGGATGTCCTGCGGAAGGATCAGCCGCCGCTTCATGCGGATATGGTTGTGCTGGCTATCGGGGTCACGCCTGACAGCACGCTTGCGAAAGATGCCGGACTGGCGCTTGGCATTAAAGGAAGCATTGTTGTGAACGACCGAATGGAGACTTCCGTTCCCGATATCTATGCCGTAGGCGACGCCGTGCAGGTGAAGCATTTCGTTACCGGGGAGGACGCGGTAATTGCCTTGGCCGGACCTGCGAACAAGCAGGCGCGCATCGCAGCGGATAACATCTGCGGCGGCAGCAGCCGCTATCTGGGAAGCCAGGGAAGCAGCATCGTCAAGGTCTTCCGCATGACTGCTGCGGCTACCGGCGTCAATGAAACCAATGCGAAAAAAGCCGGGTTGGATGTAGACAAGGTCATTCTGTCGCCCATGAACCACGCAGGCTACTATCCTGGCGGAAAAATTCTGAATATGAAGGTCGTTTTTGAAAAAAGCACCTATCGCCTGCTGGGAGCGCAGATTGTGGGCTTTGAAGGGGTCGACAAGAATATTGACATCCTGGCTGCCGCCATTCACAGCGGGCTGAAGGCAACCGATCTGAAGGATCTGGATCTTGCTTACGCGCCTCCGTACTCATCCGCCAAAGCGCCCGTGAACATGGCCGGTTTCATCGCCGAGAATCTGAAAAACGGGCTTGTAAAGCAATGGTATCTGGAAGATGCGGACCGTCTGCCGCGTGACGGCAGCGTGATCCTGCTGGACTGCCGCACGCCGGAGGAATTTGCCCGCGGACATATCGAGGGATTCTTCAATATTCCGGTGGATGCGCTGCGGGAACGGGTCGGGGAGCTGGACAGCGCAAAGCCGGTCTACCTCATCTGCCAGAGCGGCCTGCGCAGCTACATTGCCTCCCGAATTCTGACGGCACGCGGGTATAACTGCTACAATTTTGCCGGAGGCTTCCGGTATTACGATGCCGTGCATAACGACTGTCTCCTTATTGAGCGGGCTACCGCATGCGGAATGGATCAGTAGCCGGGGCGTCCGCCTTCCTGCTGGAGGAGGCCGTCATTGAAGGTTCCCCGAAGCGGTGGATTGCCTATGAAACCATCGGAAACAATCTGGGCAATCCAGGGGAAGCGGTCACCCGGATGCTTCGCTGCTTTCAGACGGAAGACATTGTGAACCTCGCGCGGACCGTGTGCTCTTAAGGGCATTGAAATGTTAAAAGCCTTGGAGAACCCGTAGGAAAAATAGGCCGGCAGCGGCGCGGACCGGCTTTCGTCTCCGGCACTTTCTGCGGGTAAATGCGGCACGGCGGGAATTTCCCGCCGTTTGCCTTTATTTTTTCCTTTTACGAACGGAATCACCGTTTCGGAAGATTCCGAAAGGTCCGTTATCTAATTGAGCATTTGCATCTGCTGCGGAACCGGCACGGAAAAACGGGACAGCGCCGTTCCGTCAAGGTTCTCCCGCTGAAGCGATACGGCGGCAATCTGCGAGTTATCATACGTTTTAACGTAGTACATTCCCGTATCCT
>Ga0256404_1000963_pt1 | contig 72942 bp, 65 predicted proteins | sample RumenRJG_01DNA_FD_185990 | JGI IMG/M metagenome (GOLD analysis project Ga0256404, IMG submission 185990) | Bovine rumen microbial communities from Lethbridge, Alberta, Canada - RJG_01 | ecosystem: Host-associated > Mammals > Digestive system > Stomach > Rumen | place: Canada: Alberta | collected...
GCCGACACGGCGCCCGGTACGGTAAGATTCGACATGGGTCTCCCTTCCTCTTCGAACCTCGACAATCCGAAGGTTAGGGAGACCCTCTCTCTAGGTCAAACCAACAGAAACGTTATGCCGACCATGACATCGTGTCAGGGGTGGACCCGCACCCAATCCAGCAGGCGGCAATCCCAAGAGCTTCCACGTGCTTCACCGCTGAGCACGGGATCGAGCATTCTTGCAGCGAGCCGCTCGGCGGCATCCAGGCTCGAGAGTGCCACATCCAGCTCCGTGCCTCTCACGAGCTTCTCGAAGTTCTTCGAGTAGTGCTTCCGCCATGCCCCCGGCACGGAGAACCGCGGCGGTAGCTCAATCCCCCTCACGCGGGCTTCCAGCCTGCACCAGTGGCACAGCTCGTCGCCGTCAAGGTCCTCGTTCGTCGTGTAGATAAGGAGGTCTACGAGGTCCTTCACGCGCGACGACGGCCTCCCGTCATGCGTCTCGATGATTCCGCAGAGCTTGTCGGCGATGGAGTTCACAATTGGGTAGACGCGATAGTCGAAGACGGGAACCCCCTCGACCTCAATCCTGTCCGCAGGCGTCAACAACTCAGGCTCCCCGCAGGGAATCTGGTCGACCACCAGGTCGACCGATACCGGCTGAAGCCTTCTCGCACCGAGCAGGGGCACGAACGTCACCTTGAGGCCCGACCGGTACTCGTCCTCGGCCTTTATCGGCTTCGAGCCAGCGAACTCGAAGCGCATGAAGTCCCCAAGGTCGAGAGAGGCCAGCTCCCGGAGCTCCGAGAGCGCGGCACCCAGATCATCCTCCCGCGAGAGCAGGTCGATGTCTCGCGTCGCGCGGGCGGACGGCGTCCGCGCGAGCATCGACTGTCCGCCCTTGAGGAGGAACGGCGAGTCGGGCACGCTGAAGACGCGGCAGAGCAGCCGGTGGAAGTAGAAGCCCGAGATGGCACGCCCGACGTCCATCCCCGACCTGCGCGCCGCAGCTGTCACGGCCATCCCCAGGGCCTCGGGCGTCCTATACCGCATCACCAGCCCCCTCTCCAAGCAGCAGCCTCGTCGCCACCCCGACCTTTTTCCGCCCGAACTCGCTTCCGACGAACCCCTCGAGGCGGGTCACGTCAAGCCCACCCTCCCTCGCGCCTTCAAGCGCGTCGGCGACGAGCGACGGGTCCTCGTCGTCCAGGACGAGGTCGACGAGCGTGCGCTCCGGCCTCGTCACGGGAAGCCCCTCGGAGAAGGACACGTCCTCCTGCTCAACGCGCCTCGTGGCGAAGGTGGCACTCAGCGCGTTCGACCTCATGCGGCGTGGCGCCACGAGGCGGTAGGGTGACAGGTAGAAGTCTCCGATTCCAAGTATCGATGCGGCCGTGTGGCCTGCAACCGCAATGCCGTCCCAGAGCTCGCGGCTTGCCCGCTCATGGAAGAAGAGGGCCGGCTTGGTGAGCTTCCAGACCGCGATGAGCTCGTCGAGCTCCGTCGGGGGCACGCCCGCCATGCGGTACGCGCCATGCGCGATTCTGACCAGGCTCCCCGAGGCGCACGCCTTCGCCAGGGCGTCGCGGGAGACGCCGAGCCGCTCGGCCTGGGCGGTGGTGAACACCCGCTCGGAGGCCGAGAGCTCATTGATGGCCGCTATGTTGCTCCTTCTACTCATGGCATAATTGTATCAGATATCCATACATTCGTGCCATAGTTGCTGACGTAGAGACTCCTTAGGAAAGGTTGTCGTCTGCTCCCATCGCGAGGCGATAGAGCACGCCGCACTCATCGCACTCTCCCCAGGGATCGACCGCGTCCTCGTCCGTCACCTCGAACCCGCACGACTCGTGGAGCCTCCTGGACGCCTCGTTGCCCCCGTAGATGATGCATGTCACATCGCTCGCACCAAGCGAGCGCAGGTACTCCGTGGCATGCCGCAGCAGGAGACTGCCATAGCCCCGGCGCCGGGCGCCGGGATCAGTCTCCACAGCCTCGACGAACCAGTGGCCCCCGCCGCATGAGACCGCGCGCAAGGCGCTCCTCCACACGCCGCCATCCTCCTCGACGAGCACGAGGTGACCTTGGTCGGAGACAAAGCCTTCGAGGAACTCTCGATACGACGAGCGCATCTCCTCCTCGCTGGAGAAGCCGACCGAGAGGTCACCCATCGACTCCGCGTACACGTCGAAGAGTCTCTTGACCACGCTGTCGTCGACCGTCCTTACCACGATAAGCACCTTGCGCCACACCTCCTCGCGATCGACACCGATTGTAACCTCGGAGCAGGGCACACCGTGCGACGAGCGCGGGCTCCCATCCCATCAACCGCTCGCCGATTGGGCACGCGTGTGCCAGGAGGAACGGGTTGCCCCAGTGACCGTCTGGGACCGCCTTCCGGGACAGCGTTGGATTTCGCATAAAAATAGCCGCTCTACCTGCGGCTGAAATACAAGGTTGGGTAATGCTCATTACCCAGATCAGGTTGGAGGGTCAGGGCCGCGTTGGACCCAATCTCAGCCGGCGTGCGCCAGCTCCCCTATTCGGATGCCATTGTAGCGCAAGAACAGAGACGAAGAGCCGTCACCCATGACATCGTGTCATGGGAGCCGCATTTGCCTTGGCCCGCATCGCCGTTGCCTGTTTCGCAAAAACGTACTATTCTAATTTTCGCGAAACAGAAGGGAGCACACATGAAGCTTGTGGAGAGACCAGGTTACTTGGAGCGACTCAAGCGACTCATCGGCACACCTGACATCAAGGTCATCACCGGCGTGCGCCGAGCAGGGAAGTCCAAGCTCCTCGAGGCGTTCAGAAACTACCTCATAAACGACGTCGATGGCGCCAACGTCATCCACGTGGACCTCAGCCTGCTCGAGTTCGAGGAGCTCATGGAGTACCACGCGCTGAACGCCTACGTCACCTCGCGCCACGTCGAGGGAGCGCGCAACTTCGTCCTCATCGACGAGGTTCAGATGTGCGATGGATTCGAGCGGACCATCAACAGCCTCCATGCCTCAGGAAGCTACGACATCTACGTCACGGGGTCGAATGCGTTTCTGCTCTCGAGCGACCTCGCGACCCTGCTCACCGGCCGCACCGTGAGCGTGGAGGTCTTCCCCTTCTCCTTCGAGGAGTACCGATCCTACTTCGAGGGCGAGCAGGTGGACGACGCACTCGAGCAGTACCTGCGAATGGGCGGCATGTCAGGAAGCTACGTCTACGCCGACGAACGCGACCGCCACGACTATCTGTCCGATGTCTACGACACCCTCATCCTGAGGGACATCGTCCAGAGGCACGGCATCAGGAACGCCGGCCTCCTGGGAAGGCTCTCAGACTACATGATGGACAACGTGTCGAACATCACCTCGTCACGCAGCATTGCCGACGCCCTGACGTCGGCCGGGACGAAGACGAACGACCGGACGATAGCCTCCTACCTAGGCTATCTGACGGAGGCCTTCGCCTTCTACCGCGTCAGGCGCTATGACATCCGGGGGAAGCGCTACCTCTCGTCCGGCGACAAGTACTACCTGGCGGACCACGCCTTCCGCTACGCGAAGCTCGGAACGCGCAACATGGACTTCGGCCGCATGCTCGAGAACATGGTGGCAATCGAGTTGTTAAGGAGGGGCTACGAGACGTACGCAGGCGTCCTCTACAAGAGGGAGGTCGACTTCGTGGCGATCCGCGGGAGCGAGAAGCTCTACGTGCAGGTAAGCGACGACATCTCTAGCCCGTCGACCTTCGAGCGCGAATACTCCCCGCTCCTCTCCATCCGCGACGCGCACCCAAAGGTGATCCTCGCACGCACGCGGCACGAGACCTACACCTATGAGGGGATTGAGGTACACGATCTTGCAAGGTGGCTCTCGGAGAAAAACTGACGTCGGCGCGCAACTGCAGGGCAGGCGCTCACCCAACGAAACACGAGCACTCAAACGACGGTCCTAGGGGAGCGGTGACCGAGTCACTTTGTACCGGAGGCGCACGTAGGAGTCCCGCAGCGCCTCGCAGCCCAGAAGCTCGAGGGGGCAGAGGCGGGAGAGCTCCTTGACCGAAGAGAGCGAAGGGCCGTCCACGAGCATGGGCGTGTCATGCCCCCCACCAGCACGGGCGCCACCACCACGTCAACGAAGTCGACGAGGCCCTCGCGCACGAGCGCCGCGTTGATCGTGCCGCCCGACTGGACGGTCAGCCGCCCGCATCCGTGCTCGGCCTTGAGGCGACGGAGCGACTCTGGGAGGGACAGGCACTCAAGGAACATGACCGAGAGGTTGGGCTCGCCCGCCGCGTTTACCGGGTGCGCAGCGTTCGAGGTGATGACCACGAGCTCCCGGCACCTGGCGCAGAGCCACCGCACGCCGGCAGCGGTCAGGTGCGTGTTGTCGAGAATCGCGAACGAGACGGGCAGCCTCTCGGGCAGGGGCAGCTCGTTGGCTCCCACCTTGGCCTTCACGCGCCCGGTGTTGAGCGACCAGGGGTCGGTCTGCTGCTCCAGCTCGTAGTACTGGCGCAGCCCCTCGGACACGCCGGGAACGCGCGGCAGGTCGCGGTCGAAGTCGAGCCCGTCGCCCGCGCCGGCGCTGATCTTTCCATCGAGCGACATGAGCATGAAGAGCGTGGTGACGGGCCTGTCCATGGGGCTCCCTCCTGTCTAGGCTTCCATGATTATAGGTCCCGTAAACCGTTCGCCAATTCGCCGCACCTCGAACACGTGGTCGGTCTTGTTGGCTGGACCGTTTTTTGGGAATCGGCTGGATTGCGCATAAGAATAGCCGCTCTACCTGCGGCTGCATTACTTTCTTGGGTATTCTGCATTACCCGAATCAGGTTCTTGGGTCGAATGATTGGGTCATTCCTCTCAGCCGGGCCAAATCCCCAGCTCCCCGTGTGTGTCCATTATAGCAGAGCCTCATGAGACTGCAAAACTGCAGGTAGAAGGCCCACAGTCGAATCCGTTCAGCTTGTTCGCGGAGTACGGAACGGCCAGAAGGCAAGCGTCTGCCTCGTTCGCGACGTTAACCTAAATCCGCGCCCCCCGTTGGACTGTTTGTTGGATTGTTGGGGGGAATACCCAAGCAGGTAATGACAAGGGGGACGCCATGAGGTACTCGGACGGATCGATAAGGTTGCTCCATGACAACGTCTGGCAGGCGCGGTACGTGTATACGGTGGAAGCCGACGACGGTCAGGTGCGCAAGAAGGCGGTCGCTCGCAACTTCCGTGCAGACTCTCACGTCGAGGCTCTTAAGGAGAGGGACCGAATCCGCGAGCAGCTTGAGCGCGAAGCCCTCCTTGAAGAGCTCGTCCCTGCGGCAGCCAAGGCTCCCCTGCTCTCAAAGTTCATGCGTGACCAAATCGATGGCATGCTGAAGTCGGGCGTCATCGAGAAGACCACGCATACGAAGTACCGCAGCGAGGCCAACCTCATCCTCCGCTTCATGAAGGACGTTCAAGTCAGCAAGATCACGGGAGCCATGGTGCGGAAAATGGACCAGGAAATGCTTGCCGCCGGATACGCAAGGGAGACGGTTGCGCGAGCCCACAATGCGCTCAAACGCCACCTCTACTCCGCTCAGGAGAAGGGCTACATCGCCAGCATGCCCATCACCAGGTCGAATAGGCCCTCTCGTCTGGATAGAAAGGACCCCAACGGACTGGACGAGCAGACTCGCAGGAGACTCCTAGGAATCATCGATGAGATGCCGGACACCCCGTTCACCCTGGCAATTCGTCTCGGACTAGGCGCAGGGCTGCGGAACGAGGAAGCGATTGGCCTCAAATGGGAATTCGTCGACCTCGAGCACGGCGTCATAAAGATCAGGAACGTCATCTCTATGGCAGGCGACACGCCCGAGCTCATCCACGTGATCCAGACGCACAACTCCGACCACAACCCCGAGCTGCCCAAGCCCGAGGCCACCATGGAGAAGTGGCTCTACGCGGTGGACGAGCTCTCCGGGCTCATCCAGGCAGTCGCCAAGATGCGCCCCAGCGGCAGCGTCACCGACATGGGGGTCAAGTCGCTCAAGAAGAAGTTCAAGACCAAGGCCTTCGCCGCCGGCTGCGACCGCGACATCATCACCAAGGGTGCCGAGCTGCTGGGCATCGAGCTCGATGAGCTCTTCTCCGCAACGCTCGAGGCCATGAAGGGCATCGCGCCCGTGGGCGACATCTACGCCAAGGCCGACGAGTCTGCCGCACCCGCCGAGGAGCCCGAGACCCCGCAGATTCCGCAGGAGGGCATCTACATCGAGCCGCTCTTCGTCGACCAGGTTGACTTCAACACCTTCGCCAAGTCCGACTTCCGCGTGGTCAAGATCAAGGACTGCGAGGAGATTCCCAAGAGCAAGCACCTCCTCAAGTTCACGCTCGACGACGGCACGGGCACCGACCGCATCATTCTCTCGGGCATCAAGGACTACTACAGCGCCGAGCAGCTCGTTGGCAAGACGGCAGTGGCCATCGTCAACCTGCCCCCGCGTCCGTTCATGGGTATCGAGAGCAACGGCATGCTCATCTCCGCCATCCATAAGGAGAACGGCAAGGAGGCTCTGAACTTCCTCATGCTCGACGATGCCATCCCCGCTGGAGCCAAGCTGTACTAGTTCGCATCCATCAAGGGGATGACGGTAAGCAACGGCCCCGTGAGGTTCTGCACCGATTGCATGGGTGATCGGCGCAGAAGACCTCGCGGGGCCTTCTCTTCGAATCGCGTCCCGGGGCTTAGTCCTGGCGACGCCTTGGCCTTGCAGCGAGCATCATAGCCGCGCCGAGCATCGCCAGCAGCAAGGCGGAAGCCGGGGAATCCGATTCATCCCCGGTGCGGGGAAGCGGTGCCGGCTTATCCGGTTCATCGGGAGTGTCCGGAGTGTCCGGATCATCCGGTTCGTCGGGCTGATCGGTTGGCACGAACGTGTTCAGGACCGTTACCCTATCGGTCCAGATGGTGTCGTCGATCTGGGCGTTGTTGTCGGACGAATCGCCGTGCTGCGTCTCGATGCGCTTCACCGTTACCGCATCGAACGCAGCTCCCTCCTCGAGCTTGGCGCCGTTCCCATCCATCTCCCAGATATCGTAGGAATCGTCGACAACATCGGAGAAGAACGCCCGTCCCTGGGGTTCGCCATCCACCACCTCGATGGATTCCATCCAAATCGAGCCGTCGTCGTTCATGAGGAATTCGCCCGTGGTCTTGCTCTGCACGGCGAAGAACAGCGTGACGTTGATGGCGGAGGCGTCGAGGCCTTCGTCCGCGATGACCGACTTGCTCACGATGATGCTCTTGACCGGGAACAGGTAGAAGTTGTCCGACAGCGCGTCGGTGGTCACCTCGTACTTCACCCCGACCTTCTCAACGTACTTCTCGGCCCACTCATCGCGGCTGCAGAGGCTGAAGTAGCGCCCCTCGCCGTTGCCGATATCGGAATCGTCGGTGTAGACGGTGTAGGATCCGGCGCTGTCCACGCTCGTCGCGAAGCTGCGGTACCCATCGGGCATGTTGGTCAGATCCTTGCTCTTTGAGGTCGCATCGTTGGTGACGATGATGCTCGAAAGGCCCTCGGGATCCTGCTCGTATCCGCCGATCTGCCCTGCGTGCACGAACGTGCCCTGAAGAACGTCACCCGTGATGGAGCGCCCGTCGGTGCGGCTCGTGGTCGAACCGTCCTCGTTGAGGATACGCGTGTCGATGGCGAATTTGGTGCCATCTGAGTATGCCTCAAGCGTTGCATTGGTGACGTCGATGTCGATGGTGTCGGCCATCTTGTTTTCCGCGCCTGATCCGATGCCCGCCGCGCCCCATCCGCCAATAGCGACCACGTCGCCGCCCGTAATGGAGACGCTTGTGTCGCTTTCAACGAAATACTTCGGCTCTTCGCCGCTCGAAATGCCAGAGTAGCCAGAACCGATGCCTGCTCCGCCCTTCATGTCCTCGGAGCTCGATGCTGCACCATAGGCCCTGACCGCGCCGCCGGAAATGCTTACCGAAACGGTGTCGGCACCTACACCGCCGCCGATGCCTGCACCGCCCTTCGGGCCACCCGTTGCCGTGACGTCGCCGCCGGAAATGGTGACCACGGTGCCCTCGTAGGTCGTTTCGCCGCTACGCTTGCTGGAGCCACGATTCGGATTGTTGTTGGGAGTTGCGCCGCTGCCGATGCCAGCTGCCGCATCGCCGCCTTCGGCGACCACCGTGCCGCCCGTGATGGTGACTTCGCTGTGGCCCATATAGCCGCCGCCAATTCCTGCACCGCCGTGGTGGTAGCTGCTCGAGGCGTCGCCTCCGTACGCATGGACGGTGCCGCCGGAGATGGTGACCTTGGCATCGGAGTACTCTCCGCCGCCGATACCGGCGCCGGAGTCGTTGGTGGATCCTCCATCATGCGCGGTTGCCGTGACGTTGCCGCCCGTGATGGTGACGTCGGCAAAGTAGTAGCCCGGGCCCTTTTTGCCGCTGTTGTCCGGCTTGCTGCTGCCGTACCCGCAGCCGATGCCCGTATGGCCATCTGCAGAGACCGTTCCCCCGTTGATGACGATCTCGCCGGAATCGGAGTGGTTTCCGCCGCCGATTCCCGCGCCTTGTCCGGGGGCGCTTGCGGTTATGGTTCCGCCGTTGATGGTGATGGTTCCCCAGCGGTCGGTGATGTACTTGTACGAGCCGGACGACGTGCCGTTCGCGGGGTTATCGGAAGAGCCGATACCTGCCGCCCCGCCTGATCCATAGGCGTTGATGGTGCCCGCATCGTCGGCGATGGTGATGTTTCCGTATACGCCATTGACCGATTTGCTGCCGCCGATACCTGCGGAATTCGAACCGCCTGTGGCGGTGAGGGATCCGGAGCCTCCGATTGTGAGGCTCGCCATCGTAACCGTGTCGCCGCTCTTCTCCCAGGCAGGCTCGACGGCCGCATGGCCGTTGCCTCCCGTAAGGCTGTTCTCGCCGGAGAGCAGCACGGTGGCGGTCACGCCGGGGTTCACCTTGAGCGCCTGCCCGCTCGCCGCGCTGATTGCCACGTCGCTGAGGGTGACCGTTGCGTCACCGGCGATGACAATGCGGTCGGAGGTGGTATCCGCGTCATCCGCCATGGATACCGTGACGCTGCCGCCGCTGATGGTGAGAATGCCATCGGCGTACGAGAAGTCGCCGTCTCCCGTGACATCGAAGCTGCCAGCTGGGCTTGCGTACGCGATCGTCGCGCCAAAACCCAAGGATACGGCGACCGTAAGCGACAGAAGCAGTGCGAAAAGGGTATGGATGGACTTGCTCTGTGTCATCTCAAGATACCTCGCTAGCTGTTTAAGGTGCATTTGTAAGAAAAGCAGTATTCATTATAAGGATACTTCGATGACTTGCCTATGGTTGCGCCGTATGAGCCGCAACGAGAGTCAGCCGTGCGCTCTGCCGAACATGCTCGGCCGCCTCCGCGAGTACGCGCAAAACCCGAAAAGCGCAATGGCGTTGCCCTTCTGCAGATAACTGGCGGCATGCCCATAATCGAGTAATGTTTTTTATAACCGTACTTACGCCCGGGTTGCGAATGGCGGGGAGCTTGAACAGCCGATCGGCGGCTGGGGAGCATCTCCTCGAGTTTCCTCATGTCCCTGTTGACCTGGCGCACGCTGATTCCCAGGAACTCGGCGGTGCCGCGCCTGCTCTCCCAGAAGGAGCCGCCCGTCTCCTTGCAGAAGCCGAAGATGCGCGCGTAGACGAGCAGCAGCGTCCCTTGGAGCCCCATCCCCTCGGTCATGAACCGGTAGACCTTCACGTACTCAGCCGCCTTCCCGTTGCCCTTGGCCTTATGGTTCTGGCGACTCATGGAACGTCTTCTCGTCATGCAGCATCACGGTGTTTCGCTGGAGCCATTCCCGCAGGTCGTCCTTGTGGATGAAGGCTCCCCTCTGCTGCCCAGGGAAGCAGCGGAAGGGCATGGGGTCGTCGTCTTGCGCAACGAATTGCCTAATCCTGCGTGCGTTGATGCGCAGGAGCTGGCAGGTCTGCGTGATGCTGAAGTATTCCTCGGCTATAGCCCACACGTAGATGGGGCTCAGCTGCGTGCTCTTGCCCTCGTCGATCATGACTGTCTCCTCCTACCTTGCGGTGGATTCGACCAGCCGCCGAAGCGCCGTCTCGATGTCACCAGCCGGGTGTGTTTGAGCTGCGGAAGCTGGCCGCACGTAGTCGGTCGTGACGGGCTGATCAAGAGGACTTGCGTCGCTGAGGTGGACATGGGCGCTACCCCTCGATTCCCTGCGATAGCACGGAGTCAAGGACGCGCTTGCTGATGCGGATGTTTCGGCCGATGCGCTTCTCCCTGAGAACGCCCCGACTGACCAGGCGGTACACGGTCTTGCGCGAGACGTGTGCGTAGAGCTCGATATCCCTCACGTCGAGCAGCAGGTCGGTGCCTGCGGCCTCGGCGGCGGCGATGCGCGCGAGCCTCTCGTAGTCAGCCTCGTTTTGTGGGGAGAAGCGATCCTCGCGGTGGGAGGTCTCGTCCTCCCCCGTGAATCCGTAGGTGTATCTCTGGTGGGCCATGGGCGCCTCCGTCAGTCAGGTGGACTGTCGTGGACGCACGGGGTCTGTCGGGGACTCGTGCGACCGCGGTTGAGGCGGTTATAGGGCAGGAGTGGTTTCGCCCGCGCGGTGCGGGGCACGCTAAGTGGCCGTAAGCGGCCCTAAGAGGCCGAGTCATGGAATCGGCACATTTCGCCAACTTCAGACTGGCGACTCCCGAGCGTCGGCATGAGGACGTCGCCGGCGGTTCCGGCGACACGCGGCTTCTCCCACTCGCTACAAGAGCGATCAGATAGCCCCCAGAGGGAAAGAGCCTATGTACACTTCCAGCCTATCCATGCTCGGTCATTCCCTCGCCAACTGTGCGGCAGGCGAGTTCGGCAGGCCCTGGCGCTTGGTTCTCGGGTCGCCATTGGGACTGGTTCTAGGCTCAGATTATTTTCGGGGGTAGACACAAATATCACCCTGGGATTGCCGGCTCGGCGGGGACCTACCGCTCGCCGATTCGCCGCGGACGCTTCCGGCAGGCCTGCCGGAAGCTACCCAGGGTGGACTTGCTGGGAAGCCGTCCGCCCAGCAAGTGGGGTCAGCGTCCCCGAATGACTCCGCATGCGACTTACTGGGAAGCCAGCCGCCCAGCAAGTGGGGCTTTGGCTGCGCGAACCAGAAGATCGCCCCGCAACGCACGCGCGGCGGGGCGATCCGAGTTTCAAGACGCAACGCAGAAGCGTTCCGTAACGCTTAAGACAGCGTGCCGACGAACAATACGGTTCCGTCTGGCTCCCAATGGAACAGGTACACGTCCTGACCGAACAGGTTTACCGAAGGCGCCTGTGCGAGCGTCCACGGCTCAAAACCGCAGCTCGCAAGCACTGCCAGAGCCACGGCAGCGCCCAGCAGGAGCAACACGAGGCCAACGACCAGCAGCGTTCTCGGAACGTGCGGCCATCCGCCCTTCACGCATGCGGCGAACGCCGAGCCCTTCTCGTACGTGCTTGCTTTCATGAATGGCCTCGACACCCACAGGCTGAGCCGCACCGTGGCAAACGCCAGCCATCGACACACGCACACCATAAGCGGCAGCAGCACAACGGCCAAACCGGAGAGCGCAATCCCGATGCCGAAGCCCAATGCACCGGCCTGCCCAGCGCTGTTCGCCGCGCCGTGTACCAGCGCTGCAATACCCGCGAGACCTGCTGTAATGCAGGCAATCCAAAGCGCTGCCGCTGCCGCCAAAAGCGACCAGAGCACCGCAATGAGCGCTGCGGCCACGAGCGCGAGCGAGACCAGGATGCTCCCCCAAACGGGAAACGTCAGAACCAGCAAGATCACCTTCAACGCCTTGTTGCCCGAATCCAAGCGACCGATTCCCCTCGCCGCTTTGGGCAAGTCGGCCACGACACTCTCAACGATGGAATCGATGCTCCCCAGCCCCTCGATGGCCTCGGCTTCCGTGGCGCCGTCCTCGACGCGCTCGTCCACGCATTCCGCGTAGAACTGAACGGCATCGCGCGCCTCGTTCTGCGGGACATGCGCCTTGTGCAGAGCGTTGTTCAATTGCAGCATGAAATCGGTCTTGTTCACTTTGCTGCCCCTTTCAGCACATATGCCAGAATCTCCTGAATGGCCTGCTCTTCCTGCGCGAATTCGGCCAGCTGCTGGCGTCCTTGCTCGGTTATGGTGTAGTACTTGCGCGTGCGCCCCCCGTGCTCTTGGGCGTACTCGCTCAGCGAACCCTGCGTCTTCAATCGCCGCAAGATGGGGTACAGGGTCGACTCGGTCATCTCAAGCGCCTGCGGCATGTCTTTGATGATCTGATAGCCATACGAATCGCCGTGCGCAAGCGTCGCCAGCACGCACATTTCCAGGAATCCTCGTTTGAACTGCGGTTCCACCGATCGCCTCCCTCTCCAATTACTATGTGTTGCATAGTATGCTCTTATACTATGCGACGCATAGCATTCAGTCAAGTGGTATGGATGATCCAACGCTAGATTGTTTTCAGTTGAGTTGTTTTGCTCGCAAACGCCTTAGACGGAGCGGTAGCGGTGGGTAAGCGTTGCTGGTCATGACGAGGGTGTCTTCGAACTGCAAGACTGGGTGGAGGGCGAGCTGCTCGCGTAGCGGCAAGCCCACATGAGGCCTGCGAACCGCGGAGGACGGGCGGGAGCCCATCATGAGAGAAGGCAACCGCTCGCCGATTCGCCGCATGCCCTCCCATCAGGCAAAAACCTGCCCCTAGGACTGTTTGGGACACCCTTTCGGGACTGCGTTGGATTCCGCATAATAATAGCCGCTCTACCTGCGGCTGAAATACATAGTCGGGTAATGCGCATTACCCAGATCAGGTTGATGGGTCGGATGGTTGGGCCATCCCTCTCAGCCGGGCCATATCCCCAGCTCCCCTTTCCGGTTGTATGGTAGCACTCCCCATCTCTCCCAAGCTGTCGTCCGATACGACGGCTGTGTCATAAGGGCGACTTTGACACCCGCAACATCAGCATTTAAGCAGCCTTAAAGGGCCGAGTTACAAAGACATCGCAGCTTGACCATTCCTTAAAGTCTGTAGCAACCTGCCGTCGTCATGGACTGCACCATGTAGTTCGGACTACTCAAGGCGGTGCGAATCCGCTCCCTTGTCATCGGTATGTGCAGGGTGGGGACCAGATCCATATTATCGCCGAATGCGGGAAGTCTATCCCACAGTCCGTACACCCTATTGTCAAACGCCCCATCGACTAGAATCGGATTGAATTCGGGATACACAACAATCACAGGCAGTCCTTGAGAGAGAATCCCGTACTTAATCTCTTCAGTCAAGGCGACGCTAGCCTTAGTACATGAGCTGAGGAACAGAATGATATTCTTCGAATTTCTAAGCCTCTCTCTAAGGCGTGGTTTCAACGTGTGTTCCCAATTGCTCCCGTCACGAACGTTGTAGTTCTTCATATGAGAGTCATTAAACGGAAAACTTGAGTCGCCACCTTTCCACATGCGAAGCATTTGGTAATAGCAGAAGTCGTGGGCTGAGTATGACCCAAGGTTTCCCTCATAAAAGGGTTCGTCCACGTAGAACGCGGCATAATTCCCGTTGCGATATGGCATGTCACCCCCTTTTCATTAACCCTATCTCTTCTGCGTCCTCTGGCAATACGACAATAGTCACCTTGCCCCCCACAAAAGAAGAGCAGTCGGTGACGACGCGTCGTATCATCTCGAAAGAATCTCTTTTGTCCATGTTCGACCTCGAGAGACCCGTACCCACCAGGGGGAGGTAGAGATCGTTACCCTGACCGTTCTCGTCGTAGTATCGCATGAGCGACCTGAGAGAGTCTTCGACCTCCTCCGCCGTCGCTTCCGACATGCCTCTTTCGTTGAACCGTGTTACGGCGAGCAAGAGGTAGGTTGCCCTATTCGCATCTATCGCGACCACGGTTCCGCGTGGGCATGAATCCCCCTCTCTATAATCGGTAACGCCGGACGATCTGAGCACATTAGTAATCCTTTCCTTTAAATCGTCTTCGAGGACTCCCGATTGCGCCATCCTCGTAAGCCACTGTCCGTGCACGCTTCGTTCCGATACCTCTTTAATCGTGACGCACTCGTAATCCCTAGTTACATGCGTCTTGAACGTACAGTCAACGGGAATGGCGACTAAGTTCCGAGCTTTCTTCCTGTTAGCGAACCCGTAGTGGAGCAAATCTCCGCACTTCCAGCAAAGAGAGCCTGGCCCCTTCTTCCAGAAGCAGGCCCCATCGTCTCTGATATTCCTTGCTCCGATTGCCCCGATAAGGGCAGTCGCCATAAGGGACTCTGGCGACTGAGCGTCAGAAAGACGCTCCTTCAGTTGCGCTTGTCTCGAATCAGACGCATCAACCAATGAGGATAAATCCGCTTTTATAAATTCAAAGAAGGACGGGTCCAATGTCTCATCGAACAGGACAGCACATTCCCTCGCCACGCGTTCCTCGAGACCGTGTTGCAGTCGCACGTTCTTAAGGGCAAGGGGTGTATCGACTTTACCGGCGAGAATCTTACTCGTCCTGTATTTATCCAAGTAGAAGTCAAAGCCTCCCCTACCCGTTACTTTGGCAGCCGTCACATATGGCTCTAGAAGTGCATTGATAAACCTCTCGTTCTGCATCGATGGGTTATATGCGTATCTCTTTGCGACGCGCACCAAAGTCGAAAGGTTAAGCAATCTACCTCCTCATTTTTTAATTTTCGACAACTCTTGACAACTATACATCAACTGATCGGAGCCGAACAAATTGAGCTTCAAAACGAGCATGGGACCGTCTCGAAGCTGCGGCTCCAGCGGCGCAGGCGGGACTGTAGATACCCGTTGGAAAAGAAAAGGAGGAAGGTATGGAACACCTGACCTCTGGCTGCAACAGAAGCTCACGCAGAGGGCTAATAGACCTATGGAACTCGGAGCTCTATGAGGAAGCGGACTGGACCGAGCTAGACAACCCGCAAGTCCGTTCAACGGCTGTGCGACTTCCGACGGCCGTCATCTCTTGGCGAGATGCGAAGCGCATCCACAAGGACAGCATCGCGAGAGGCGAGCGCTCATACCATGTCCACGCATTCATCCACTGCTACATTGACGATCAAAAATTTGCAGGTGAGCGCGAAGGAATCTGGAGACGGTGGAGGTTCTTCTACGAGGTTGCCTCTCACTTTGAAGGAATCCTAGGCGTTGATTTCAGCACCCACGCAGACTTCCCTGAGCCCGTGAAACGAATCCAGTTCCACAAGATGCGCGTCATCGAGCACGGCGCAATCCAGCGTGGAATACCGACCATCGTCAACGCTCGCTGGGGCACCCGAGAGACGTGGAGCTATTGCTTTGACGGTCTCCCCGAGAACAGCGTACTCAGCATCGGTGTAGTAGGCAGTGGGCTTACCAGGCTAGAGAATCGCCCAGTCTTCGATAACGGGCTGAGAAAGCTGGTCGAGATCAAGCGCCCCAGGTCGCTCGTAATAGTCGGGTCCACGAACTACCCCATCTTCGAGGAAATAAGAGCTGGAGGAGTTGCCGTAACTCAATTCGACGGCGATACCTGTTCCTACTTCAAGAACGGCGGGAAAAAATATGTCTAAACCCGCATCCGGTCTTTTCCACGGAACGAAAGGCGACCTCGCCTTCCGCGGAGACGCCGAAAGCCTCATAGCCTCCCGGGTCTCTGGTTTAGACCTCAATGAGCATCCCACGAGCCAGAGGCAGCTTAGCACAAAGCAACGCCGCTCGTTAGCTCAAAAGGTGCGCCACCGTACCGCTACTCGTGAGGAGTACAGACGCTACATGTGGGACAAGCGCTTCGCGAAGCGCAGGAAAAGCGGGGTCAAGCTCTTCTGGAAACAGGAACGCAACCGTTTAGAGCGTGGTGAGAAGGGCACCCGAAACTGGAACGCCGAACAGCGCCTAGCAATCCTCTCCGGTAAAACGCCGAGGTACAACGGTAGGCCCATGGAAGCGCATCACACATACAGTGTCGCTAGGTTCCCACACCTCGCAAATAGGGGCGAGGTAATATATCCAGCGACACACCTCGAGCACCGAATGGGCTGGCACGGCGGATCCTACATGAAAAATCGCCCCGGCAGGCGTATCCGACAAATCAACGAATTCTAGGAGGCTTTGATATGGAAAATACCCTGGCAATCAAGCTCCCGGTAGGCGATGTTCCCGCCAAGGCCTGCATGGTCATCAAGAAGCTGACAGGGCTCTCCTTAGCCGACATCAAGTCAAGAGCTGCGAGTGACGAGTATCTCTTCGTCTGCGACTACGTCGACGACGATGGGCTAAGGCTCATTAACAAGATCAAGCGAGAGATGAAAAAGCTCGGCATAACTGTTCGCCAGTTCGAGGACGGGATAGAGAAGTCGCCTGAGCTGTTCGACAATCTCGAGGCACTCCACCAAGAAATCAACGAGTCGTACTGTAACGATTAAGAGAAAGCACGCAGTAAGATCGTCTATCGCGAGGAGCCCTATCCAACAGCCATTCGCCGATTCGTCGCCTGAACTAAGCGGCTCCCCGCGGACCTGCACGGGCGTTGAGGACCGTTCGGGCCGCCCGTTTTACATTCGTGTAGTCCGCGCAACAAAAGGAAGCTCAGAGACTACCCGCTTTTTATTTATGGGTATTGCACGCTATCCAGATTAGGTTAATGGTTCGGGGCGGCAACGCGACCTTTCTCAGCCAGCGTGCGACAGCCCCTCTAGTTCGTCATGATAGCGGAGGCGAAACCAATGAGATTTGCGTGCTCCCGGATAGCGCAAGAGCCGGGACCCACGAAACGCAGGATTACCGGCTCTCACTTCCATTCCCCCTCAGGGGTAGCATCTAGTGCAAGTATACCCGCAACTGGCGCGTGACCGTGTGCCGAGCCTACAGCCGCTCGCCGTTGGAGCGGCAGACGTCGCGGTACCAGGCAAAGCTCTTCTTCTTGTGGCGGCTCAGGTCGCGCAGGTCGTCGTCGGTGCGGTTGACGTAGATGAAGCCGTAACGCTTCTCCATGGTGCCGTGCGACGAGGGGATGTCGATCGGGCCCCAGGTGAGGTAGGCGCCCACGTCCACGCCGTCCTCCTCCACGGCCGCCCGCACGGCCTCGATCTGCCGGCGCGTGTAGTCGATGCGGTAGTCGTCCTCGACCGTGCCGTTCTCGTCCAGCTCCTCATGGGCGCCGATGCCTGACTCCAGCACGTAGATGGGCATCTGGTAGCGGTTGTACATCTCGTCCAGCAGGACGCGCAGGCCCGTATGGTCGATGTACCAGCCAAACTCGGACTTGCGCAGGCGCGGGTTGTCCACGCCCTGGGGATGGACCGCGCTCACGGTCGCCGACTGGTAGTAGCTGCAACCCAGCACGTCGGGACGGCCCTGGGCCAGGTCGTCGAGGTCGCCTGGCTCGAGCACGGGCGCCGTACCCGCCGCCTCCATGCGCCGCCAGTAGGCAGGGTTATACGCCCCGCGGGCAAAGACGTCGCCCAGACGCCACTGGTAGTGGTACTCGGCCTTGCGAGCGGCAAGCACGTCTTCCGGTGTCCCGTCCAAGGGATAGTAGGGCGCCCCCTGCAGCATGCCGATGCCCGCGGCGTCGGGCGCGAGCTCCCGCAGGGCGCGGAAGAAGCGCGCAGAGGCCACGGCTTGGTTGTGGAAGATCTGGTTGGACTCTTGCTCAAAGGAAGGGCTCGCCGGGTCCGCGTGACGGGCCGCCTGCTCGATCGTGTAGCAGATGTTCTGCTCGTTCATGGGCATCCAGTACTTGACGCGCCCGGCGAAGTGCTCGAGCAGAAGACGCCCGTAGCGCTCGAAGGCGTCCACGGTGCGGCGGTTGAGCCAGCCGCCGTCACGGAAGAGGGCAAGGGGCGTGTCGAAGTGGAAGAGGCAGAGCATGGGCTCGATACCGTGGGCGATCAGGCCGTCCACGTAACGGTCGTAGAAAGCGAGGCCCCGCTCGTTGACCGCACCGTCGCCCTCGGGGATCACGCGGGCCCAGGAGACCGACGTACGCCAGCAGTTGATGCCCAGCTCGGCAATGAGCTCGAGATCCGAGTCCAAGCGGTTGTACATGTCGATGGCGGCCGTCCAGTCGCCCCAGCCCAGGATGGACGGGTCGTCGTAGATGGAGGCGCCGCGGCCGTCGGGCGGCAGCAGCCCCTCGGTCTGCATGCTGGAGACCGACCCGCCCCACAAGAACCCCTGCTTGAATGCCATATCTCGCTCCCTTCGCAGCGTGCTCCGATAGCCCAAGTATACCGAGGCGGGACGTTCGCGCCACGCTGCCGAGATGATCCCTACTGGATCCTGGACGAGCTCGACCGATTCCCCACCCGTCCCCAGGACCGTTTCGATATGTCCGAGGCCGACAAGGAGACCTACCGCACGGTGCTCGCCCCCTACTGGGAGGGCCGTTCCCTCAACGACTGGTACCGCGACCACCGCAAGCCCGAGGTCACGGCCGCCGAGGCCGACAAGGTCTTTGCCGTAGCGCAGACCGACAAGGGCCAGGGCCACATCATCCCCGCCTACGAAAACGTGCTGACCGGGGCTTCGGCGCCCTGGCGGACGAGGTCCGCGGCCGCTGCACGGCACACCCGGACAACGACTTCTACCGGGCTAGCCTCATCTGCCTGGAGGCGACCATCGCCTACGTCCGCCGCTACGAGACGATTGTGCGCGGGATGGCCGCCGACCCCGCCAAGACCGAGGCGCGACGCGCGGAGCTGGCCCGCATGGCGGAGGTCCTCGCCCACGTTGCGACTCAGCCAGCCCGCGACCTCTACGACGCGCTGCAGCTCGTGTGGCTGACCGCGCTCGTGCTCCAGCACGAGTCCAACGCCAGCTCCATCAGCCTGGGCCGCATGGACCAGTACCTGCTGCCCTACTACCGGGCGAGCCGCGACGCGTCCAACGAGCTCTCGCTCCTGCTGCTCGATATCCAGAACGACACACGCCTGCCCCAGCCCAACCTCTCGCTGCGCGTGCACAAAGACACGCCCGACGACCTCTATCTCAAGGCGGCACAGGTCATCAGCCTGGGCGACGGCCTGCCGCAGGTCTTCAACGACGAGGTCAACATCGAGGCCTTCCGGCGGCGCGGCATCTCCCAGGCCGACGCGCGCGACTACGCCGTCGTCGGCTGCGTGGAGCTCTCCATCCCCGGGCGCATGTACTGCCTGCACGACATCTCGATGTTTTCCCTGCTCAAGTGCTATGAGATCTGCCTGAGGGAACACCCGGAAGGCTTCGCCGACTTCGAGGACCTCTGCCGCGGGGTCGAGCAGGTCATCGACCGCTACATCGCCCTCATGGTCGAGGGCTGCAACACCTGCGACCTCGCCCACCGCGCGATGGCGCCCACACCCCTGCTCTCCACGCTGGTCCACGACTCTCTGGACCGGGGCGCCGACATCATCGCGGGCGGCGCCCGCTACAACCCCTCGGACGGGCGAGCAGCTGGCCGACGGCGGTCTCTCCCCCATGGCCGGCCGCGACAAGCACGGCCCCACCGCGAGCCTGCAGAGCGTGGGCAAGCTGCCCAACGTGCTGGACTCCAATGGGTCGCTGCTCAACGTGAAGTTCTCCCCCGCCACCCTGGCGGGTGACCTGGGCAAGCAGAAACTCGTGGCCTACCTGCGGAGTTTCTCGCGTCTGGGCATCCAGCACATACAGTTCAACGTCGTGGACCGCGCCACCCTGCTCGACGCGCAGGCCCATCCCGAGCGCCACCGCGACCTCGTGGTGCGCGTGGCGGGCTACTCGGCCATGTTCACCGAGCTCGCCGAGGGCATCCAATACGACATCATCAACCGCACCGAGCACGTGCTGTAGTACAGCGGGCAAGCATCGACCCCGAGGCGGCGGCCCACGCGTCGCTCATACAGGGTGAGCGCCGCCCATTTTCGCGGCGGTCACACCAGAGAGGAGGAATGCCATGCGCGACACCATCACCAACGTGCAACGCTACTCGCTCCATGACGGGGGCGGGATCCGCACCGTGGCCTTCCTCAAGGGCTGCCCCTTCCGATGTCCCTGGTGCTCCAACCCCGAGAACCTCTCCTTCACGCCGCAGGAATCGCTGAGCGAGTCCCTCTGCATCCACTGCTCGCGCGTACCCGGCCAGCTCTGCCCGCGCACGCCCGACGAATGCCCGGCGAATGCCCGACCGGCGCCAAGACGCTCATGGGCGAGTCCGTCTCCCCCGACGAGCTGACCGCCCGCCTGCTGCGCGACCGCGTCTTCTTTGAGGAGAGCGGCGGCGGGGTCACCCTCTCGGGCGGCGAGTGCCTGGCCACCCCCGCACGGCAGCGGTTCGCCCAAGCGGTGCTTGCCGCGTGCAGGCGAGAGGGGGTCCGCACGGCGGTCGAGACCACGCTCGCGATGCCACTCGTCGACCCATCCGCGCTGGTACAGGCCGTGGACCTCTTCCTCGTGGACTTCAAGATCGCCAACCGGGCCCGCAGCATCGAGGTCACGGGCATCAACGTCGTGGTCTCCGGCGAGTAGCCTCGTCTGGCCAACTGCCAGTCATCCGTCTTGCTGACAGTCCGTGTCACGGCAGCTAAACTATGTACCGGCACCCACGACAGGAAGGATCTCTATGGCAGAAGGAAAGACCCACGCACCGACCGAACACACGCTGGAGGACCGGGTCAGGGCGGCGATGAAACCCGAGGGCGACTACGGACGCGCTGTGCTCGCCCACATGAACAGCGCGGAAGGTGCCCACGCGGCCCTCTCCGCCTGGGGCCTCGCCCATCTGGACGTGCGCAAGGACGCCCGCGTCCTCGACGTCGGCTGCGGCGGTGGCGCCAATCTGCTGCGTTTGCTCGCGCTCGCACCTGAGGGCCACGTGACCGGCCTCGACTACTCCGAGACCAGCGTCGCGACCTCGCGCGAGACCGCGGCCGCGGAGATTGCCGCGGGGCGCTGCGACGTCGCGCAGGGCGATGTGGCCACGATGCCCTTTGCCGACGGCAGCTTTGACCTCGTGACCGGCTTCGAGACCATCTACTTCTGGCCCGACGTGCCCCGCGCGCTCGCGGAGATCCGCCGCGTGCTCGCCCCCGGAGGCACGCTCTTCTTCTGCAACGAGGACGACGGCACGAGCGACGAGGACTGGACCTCGGCCATCGACGAGCTGCACGTCTATACCGAGGAGGAGCTCGTGGCGCTGCTTGCGGAGGCGGGCTTCACCGACATTGACCCCTGGCGCGACCGGGATGCGCACTGGCTCTGCGTGTCTGCCACGGCGTGAGACCGAGATTCATCGTCAGGACAAGACTAACGAATAGATTTGTCGAACGACCCTGCCAGAAAGCAGGGTCGTTCGACGTTCAACCTCACACGGTCGCTCACTTTCGGGCGAACTCCCAGGAAAGTGTCGGTCCGTGCGAGGCTCTCACCGAAGGGGCGTCGGGCGGTCCTGCCTTGAGCTTGGGCGAGGCTCACACGATCGACGCGTTTCTTGCGAAGTGAAGAGGAAGGGCTTGACGGTGCGAGATGTCTGGGCGCCCAAGCATCGTGGATCTTGCACCGGTAGGTAGATTCTCGGAAAAAATCGGGGAACTGGCCGTCGGTGCGAAACGGTCCGACATTGCGAGCAACTCTATCTCGCACTAGCGAGAAGAAAAAGTGCGGATTGTAGGAAAACGCCCGACCGTGCGAAAAGCGTGCGGTCCGGGCAGGCAAGGCAGGGATAAAAAGGAGGGCGGCGAGCCGGGAACTCGCCGCCCTGAGGGACGCGTGATGCGAGGGATGGCGCGCCGTGGTGCGGGTGCGGTGCCGTGGTGCGGGTGCGGTGCCGTGGTGCGGGTGCGGTGCCGTTGTGCGGGTGCGGTGCCGTTGTGCGGGTGCGGTGCCGTGGTGCGGGTGCAGTGCCGTGAGGCAGCGTGCTGCGGGCCGTCACAGGTTGAGCGATCTTCCCGAACAGCGGAGCCATCCAACGATAGCGGAATCGTCAAACTACCCGCGGCGATACACCGCGACGAGTGACACAAGGCCAGCGACGAGCAGCACCGCGGTCATGATTAATGCGACCAGATAGCTGCCGAGCCCATCGTAGATCGCACCCACCAGGACCGTGCCGATCGCGTTGGTGGCGGTAACGATGAGGTTCACACGCGGATAATAGGTGGTGTAACCCTCCGCGCCGAACGACTCGCGCGTCACCGACACGACGGAGACCGTGGCCATACCGTAAGACAGGCCGACCAGACCCGCGAACACGAGGAGCGCCGTCCCGCTGGGGACAAAGGCGATGCCCAGCACGCCAACCAGGGCGCTGACCCCGTAGAGCAGGCAGGGGCGCTTCGTGCCCAGGGTGTCGATCAGCACGCCGAGGCCCAGCTTGCCGAGGGTGTTGCAGGCCATGGCGACCGAGAGCATGCCGGCGCCGACCGTAGCGGGCAGAAGGTAGCTCTCGCTAATGCCCGGGAAATGCTGCGGCAGCACCGAGCCCATGCTCGACGCGATGGAGTAGACGCTGACCAGGGCAAAGACAATCGCGGTTGGCAGGGCCGAGGACTTTGTGCTGGAGGCGGGAGTGTTTGTCTTTGCAGCGCCGTCCTTCTTTGCGGAGTCAGCGCCACCCGCCTGTACGACGTCCACCCGCGCATCCTCCGCGCCGAAAGGCGCGAGGCCAGCATCCTCGGGGGTCAGCGCGACAGGCAGCAGGATCGCCGGCAGGCAGAGGGCTGCGGCGAGCACGGCGGAGACCAGATAACCCGCGCGCCAGCCGCTGGCCGCAATCACGGAGGACAGGATCGGCGATAGGATAGCCGCCGCGATGCCCGAGAAGCCCATCGCGATGCTGGTCATGAGGGCGGTGCCCGAGGCGAACCACGCGTTGATGACCGTGGTCACGAGCACGATGCCGAAAAGCCCGGCGCCGAAACCGCGCACGGCGTTGAGAGCGTAGAGGCACGGGAGCGACGGGAAGAGGGGCAGGAGCGCGGTGCCGGCGACCATCAGGGCGGTGCCTCCGATGATCAGGGGCTTGAAGGTCTTGGCATTGAGGAGGCGCCCGACCAGCAGGCCCGTCACGGCGTACACGAGGTTGGCGATCGTGAGCGTCATGCTCACCTCGCCGCGGCCCACGCCGAGCTCCTCGGCGATCGGGGCAAAGAAGAGGCCGCTCACGTTGACGAGTAGGCCGAGCGAGACGGCGATCAGGCCGCACATGCTCACGAGCACCATCAGATATTTGCCTTTGGGGAGTTTCATGCCAAGCCTTCCACGCGACGACCTCGGGACAGGTGGTCCGTCCTCTTCACAAGGGGTCCGCCCTTCTTTACGAGGGACCTACCCTTCTCAACAAGGACATTCTGAGGGAGCGTCGGTATTAAAACAATTACCTATAGTAAATTGCTGATATACGCATCAGGCATAATAAAGACAATCCGCCAGTCGCTGTCCCAATCGGTGTCGCCAGAGTCCCAGTCATTGTCGTAGTCGAAGTCCCAGTCGTTGTCGTCCCAGTCGTTGCTGTTCCAGCTGCTGTTGTCGTCGCCCGAGCTGACATAGGGGTCCACGCCGGGGTCGCCGACGTCGCTGTAGCTGTCGCCGTCGTAATAGGAGTCGGAGTTGTCCTCGAGCTCCCCGGGGACGCTGTAGTCGCGGCTCCAGCCGTCGTCGTAGCGGTACCAGCCGTTGTCGTAGTAGTAGTGCGTGCCGCCGTAGTCGTAGTAACCCCGGCGGTCGGCCCCGGAGTCGGCGATCGCGCTGAGCACGATCGCGATGACGAGGATAGCGATGACCGTCACTGCACCGATGACAAAGGCCTGCTTGAACCCAGCGCCCGAGCCGCCCCTGCGCCCTCCGCCGGCAGGCATCCTCTCCTTGCGGTCGAGGAGCTCGGCGCGCATCTTCTGGTAAATCTCGTTTACGGCAAAGGCCTCGTCGTCGCCGCGGTAGCGGATCACGCGCTCGCCATCGGCCTTGTTTTTGTAGACGACGAAGTTGCCGTCCTCGGGGTCCCGGTAGATACCAAAGGCCCGAGGCTCGCGGTAGTCCTGCCCGATGAAGAAGCGCATCCGCTCGAGCGGCAGGTTGTGCGTCTGCGCAAAGGCGAGGAGCTCCTCGATCGTCTTTGGCTCGCCGTTGCCGCTGCGGGTCATGTGGGCGTTGGGCGCGCCGCAGTAGGGGCACCGCTCGTCGGTCTCGTCGATGTAGTTGTCGCAGTAGTCGCACTTGACCTTCACGGCGCCGCCTCCGTACCGTTCGCCCAGCCCATACGCCCGCCTTTGCGCGCCGTACGTACAATCATGCTATCTATCCAATAGTACGGCATCATGGTACGGCAATCCCAGGGAGGCAGTCATGGAGTACTTCGGCATCGATGTGGGCGGAACGCAGGTCAAGTGGGCCGTCGTGGACGAGGGCTACGCCATCGTCGAGCAGGGCAAGATCCCGACCGATTTCTCTTCGGCGGCCGAGGTCGTCGACGCCCTCGTCGGGCTCGTCGAGCCCTACCGCGACCGCGTCGGTGCCATCGCCGCGAGCGTGCCTGGCACCGTGCAGGCAGACGACCCCGACGGCACGATCATCGGTGGCGGCGCGCTCACCTACATGGACAAGTTCCCGCTGGGCCGCGAACTGACCGCCCGCCTCGGCCTGCCGGCCGTGATCGACAACGACGGCAAGAGCTGCGCAAACGGCGAGTACGCCGCCGGCGCGCTCAAGGGCACCAAGGTCGGCGTCGTGATGGTCATCGGCACGGGCCTCGGCGGCGGCGTCGTGATCGACGGCACGGTCTTCCGCGGCGCGCACGGCAACGCGACCGAGATCAGCGGCATCAGCAGCAACCACGAGTGCCCTCCGGGCAAGATCGACTTAGGCAACATGGCCGCCATCCGCGGCGGCTGGATGGGGTTGCGCGGCTACGTCTGCGCAGAGAAGGGCATCTCCCCCGAGAAGGCCAAGGATATCGACGGCGTCCAGATCTTCAAGTGGGTCGACGCCGGCGACGAGGCCGCCATCCGCGGGCTGCACACCTACGCGCGCTATGTCGTCTCGCTCTGTCACACGCTGCAGGTCGTGCTCGACCCCGACGCCATCGCGATCGGCGGCGGCATCTCCGCAGCTCCGGCGCTCATCGAGGCCATCCACGCCGAGGAAGACGCGCTCTACGAGGGTTGGCCCTTCCCCCAGATGAAGAAGCCCAACATCGTGCTGTGCAAGATGGGCAACGACGCCAACATCATCGGCGCGGTCTACGAGGCGCGCCGCCGCCTGCAGATCTAGGGGCGGCGACTCGCGCGCTGCCGTGTTGCGACGGTGACACTCCCCCGTCACCTGTCACGCGTGTCACCTGTCACGCTTGACAGTCCCCCGTCACCTGTCACATCAAATTCACCCTCCCACGTAGGGTTTTCCGCAAATTTTCGGAAAACCCTACGTGGGAGGGTTATGACATCGGTACGCCTCCGCACGTCCGTCCACTCTCATTCAGGATCACGAGGTCTCATCCGTGTGAATTCTCGTACCGGTTCTTGCAGGCCGTGGGTGAGAGTCCCCACTCCTACCGCAACGGCATGCCCGGAATGTCCTCGCGACGGGGTGTGTAGATTATTCCAGCAGACGGGTGCGGTATGTCGCTGCAAAAGACAGCCGGGAGCGCGATGCCCCGCACCCCAAGCCAATGCTTAAAAAACGCGCTCGTACTCCCGATGCCGCATTGCAGCAAATTGCAGCAATATGGAATCGGAAGTACGAATCGTCTCTTTCCAATTCTCCAGCGTCGCACTTTGGTAGCCAGTTTGCAGCGATTCGCGACGATTTACACTCCGAAGCACGTTTTGTTTCTTATTTGATTTATTTGGTCAATCTCTACTAGGCAGTTTGCAGCAATTTGCAGCAATGGGGCGTCGGAAGTACGACTACGTAATCACAGTCGTACTTCCGAGCCTGTTTTGCAGAGTGCGAAGGGATCCGATACGAGTCGCGGTCGACAGCCAGGGTGCAGAGGCGACGTGCAAAAGCGGTACTTGTACGGGCCCGCCTACCCCTCCACCAGGAAGGCCTGGGTGATCGGGTCGGGGTCCGCGGGGATCACCTGCAGCGCACCGTCGAGCCAGACGTCGACCTGGGTGCCGGCGGGCACCATCAGCGTGAGCGCGATACCCCGCTCCGTGCGCTCCCACGTGAGGAAAAGCTGGCCGCGCGGGGTCTTGTACGAGCAGGTCACACTGTCCGTCTTTGTGGAGAAATACGGGCGGACGACAAAGTGGTTCGCCGCCACGGCGTCGTCGGCGAGGCGCAGGCCGCCGGGGCCCCCGGCCAGCCACTGGATCGCACTCGGTTGCGCGCCGGCGAGCAGCCACTCCTCCGCCACATCGTCGTGGCCGTAGCGATTGAGCACGCCAAACGCATATGCGGTCGCCATCGCATCGGCATCTGCGCCCTTGGCACGCACCAGCTCGGAAAGACGGACGGCCATCTCGCGGGGATCGCCGAGACCGAGCGCCGACGCGAAGGCATACGTAGCCGCTGTACCCTCGCCAAAGCTGCCGTCGCCATTGGCACAACGTTCGTGAATCCGCTTGTACAGACCCTCGATCACACGGTCGATCTCGTCGGTCGGCTGGCCGAGGCGCTGGGCGGCTTCGTCGCATGTGCCCAGCGCGGCGTATGCCAGAGCCAGAGCATAGAACTCACCGTCGCCGGCAGCGAACATCTTCGCCAGCGTCGGGGCATCCGCCTGCGCGAGCTCGCCCGCAATGCCCTGGATCTGCGGCCACGCCTGCTCGAGCAGGTCGCGCCGTGCGTAGCGCCTGTCCGCCTCGACGGCGAGATACGGCAGGGCGAGCTGCCAGAGGTGCGGTTTGTCTTCGCTGCCACACGGTTTGTCTTCGCTGCCACACGGCTTGTCTTCGCCGGCGCATGCCGCAAGCACGCGCTCGATCTCCGCCTGCATGTCGTAGAGGCTGGCGGACGCACCGAAGAGCGCGACCACCTGACCGCAGTCAAGGTCGGCAGCGGTGCCCGCGGTCGCCATGTCCATCGCCACGAATATCTGCTCTTGCGCCGCCGCTAGGGCGTCCATGTACGCGGGATTGTCGGAAATAAAATCGCCCACCTGGGCGGGAGTGTTGTCAGCCATCGAAGTCTCCTCATCGTCCGATCGGAGGCCCGGCCCCGCATGGGGCCGGATAGGATTGTGCGATGCTACCACGTCGCGTCGCCGCCGCGTGCTTGTTCTTATTATCAGCGGCAACTGCACATCTTTTTGTTATCCAGCTGTCATGAATGCATGAGATTCGTTGCAAACCTGTGAAGTGGGCGCCGGGGACCTCCGCGCGGGCGTCGTGGTCCTATACTCACCTGTGCGTTATCGATTGTGATGGGGAGAATTGGCTGGCTTCGGATAGGATTCCGGCGCCACCAAAAAGGAGTCACATGCACGGCCTGGGCACACTCATGAACGTCGGACTGCTCGTGGGCGGCGGCATCGTCGGCCTGCTCGGACGCTCGCGCATCAAGCCGCGCATGCAGGAGACCCTGATGGTCGGCACCGGCATCGCCATCATGTTTATGTCCATGGGCAGCGTGATGGCCAAGATGCTGCAGGTCAGCGCCAGTGGCAGCCTCGAATCCGTCGGCTCCATGATGATGATCGTCTCCATCGCGGGCGGCGGCGTGATCGGCGAGATCATCGACCTCAACGGCTACATCGAGCGCTTCGGCACCTGGCTGCGCGAAAAGACGGGCAACGCGCGCGACAAGGACTTCATCAACGCCTTTGTCAGCGCCACCTGCACCGTCTGCATCGGCGCGATGGCCGTGGTCGGCTCCATCCAGGACGGCATCTCGGGCGACTGGTCGATCCTGCTTGCCAAAGGCGTGCTCGACGCAATCATCGTGTGTGTGATGGCCGCAAGCATGGGCAAGGGCTGCGTCTTTTCCGCCATCCCCGTCGCGCTCTTCCAGGGCACGATCACGCTGCTCGCCGCGCTGGCCGGCCCCTTCATGACCGAGACCGCGCTCTCCAACCTCTCCTACGTGGGCAACGTGCTCATCTTCTGCGTCGGCGTCAACATGGTGTGGGACAAGGGCATCCGTGTGGCCAACCTCCTGCCCGCACTCGTCATCGCCGGCCTCTGGCCCTAGGGAACGCGCATGGCCAGAGAAGACACACGCACCGAGCAGCCGACCGCAAACGCCGGCAGGCCCGACGGCGGCACGAGCGGAAAGCCCGCTGCCGAGAGCCCTGCCTCAAAGAACTTCTTTGCCACCACGCCCGGATTGGTCCTCGGCGCGCTCATCAGCTGCGCGCTGTGGGGCTCGGCCTTTCCCATGATCAAGATCGGCAACCCACTCTTCGGCATCGCGACGGGGGATGCGGCCTCGCAGATCCTCTTCGCCGGCATCCGCTTCACCATCTCCGGCATCCTGACCATCGTCGCCGTGAGCCTCGTACGTCGCAGGCCGCTCTGCCCGCGCACCGGCGACGACTTCCGCAAAGCCCTTATCCTGAGCCTCTTCCAGACCGCGGGCCAATACGCGCTCTTCTACCCCGGCGTCTCGCGGTCGTCGGGCATCACCGCATCCATCATCGAGGCGTCCAACGTCTTCATCACGGTGTTCATCGCCGCACTCGTCTTCCGCTCCGAGCGGCTCACGTCCCGCAAGCTGCTGGGTTGTGCGGCCGGTTTCGCGGGCGTCGTACTCGTCAACATCGGAGCCTCGTCCGTGGGCGACACACCGCTCGGCAGCATGCTGGTCCTCGCGTCGACCGTCTGCGCCGGCACCTCCGCCTGCCTCACGCAGCGCTACGCTGCCGACCACGACCCCGTGATGCTGTCGGGCTGGCAGTTCCTGATGGGCGGCGTTACCCTCGTGTGCGCCGGCTGGCTCGCGGGCGGGCACGTGGCACCATCGGGGCCGGAGGCGCTCGGCGTCCTCCTCTACCTGGGCTTTCTTTCCGCAGCGGCCTATGGGCTCTGGTCGGTCCTGCTCTCGCACAACCCCGTCTCGCGCGTGACGGTCTTCGGCTTTATGAACCCTGTCTTCGGCGTGGCGCTCTCGGCGCTCCTGCTCCGCGAGTCGCCCGCCGCCGGTCCCGTCCGCCTCGTCGCCGCGCTCGTCCTGATCAGCCTCGGTGTAATCGTCGTCAATCGCGCGCCCACTACGGAAGCATGACGATGGTTGCTTGGAATCCTCTGACGCCGAGAACCCTCCTGCATTTCATATAGGCTTGCGGTCGATGCTTGTGGACGCGCACCTCGGTATCTTTGTTCCCCTCGCCACCGCTCCATAGGCTACCCATCAAAACACAAGTACCAAGTGCGGAACCGCGCAATCTTGGGACCCTGACTTGACATTTTGACCCTTTTGTTGCAAAGAGCAACTGAGCCTCGCAGCAAAAGCCGAGGTAGATGGGCTGAATTTTCAGTGTTGCAAATCCCGCGGTTTTACCGCATCTGACGCATTTACAAAATGCGAGGTAGATGGGCTGCGGTGCTTTTCAATAGGGACGTAAATCTGTCGAAAACCCCTTGCTTGCAACAAAAGGGTCAAAATGTCAAGTCAGGGGTATCGGATTGGGTGCCGTCCCGGAGAAACAGTGAGGCTATACGACTATTCCATACCAAAGACGCTGCGGATGCTGTCGTAGTGCAGGAAAATGCCCTGCCTGCCGAGCTCGCGGATCTCATCGACCGTCGCGAGCTGCCAGCCCGCGACCTCATCGGCCTGAATCCGCACGTCCGCCTCGTCAAAATCAACAACGAACCGATAGACGTCCATGAAATAGTTGTTGTGGTCGCCCGGCGTCGCGCGCGAGTAGGTGAAGACACGCTCGCCGCCCGCGGCTGCCACGTCGATGCCCGTCTCCTCGCGCGTCTCGCGGATCGCCGCCTCCAGCGGCTCCTCCCCCGCCTGGACGCCGCCGCCCGGCAGCTCCCACCAGCCGGCCGCCCACGCCTTGTCCTCCTTGCGGCGGGTGATGAGGATGTGGCCGGTCCCGCGCTGCTCTACCAGGCAGATCACGGACAGGTGGTAGTCGCCCGGTTGCATGTCAAAGTGCCAGTCCTCGCGTGCCATCACGCGGCCCGTCTTGACGCGGTTCTCGTCGTAGATGTCCCAGTACTCCATCTCAGTCCTTCCTTTCGCGCCACCGCGCGCCCACCAGCGCACATGCCCCGACCAACGCCACAAAGGTCGCGGCCCCGAAGAGCACCGCCTGCACCCCGACCGCCGCCGCGATGAAGGGCGCGATCAGCAGCGGCACCGTACCGGCGAGCAGGCTGGCCAGGCGCAGGACCGACGTCACGCGCCCGAGATAGGCGAGGTCGCAGTTGCGCTGCGTGAGCAGGTGCTGGACGGGAATCATCAGGCCGTACCCAAAGCCGCACACCATCTGCCCCGCCATCGCGCAGCCGAGGTACCGCGTGCCCGTGTAGAGCATCGAGCCCATCCCGCACACCATCAGCATGAGGGAGAGCAGGGACTCGTTCACGCGGCCTGCGGGCAGGCGCAGCATCAGCAGCGAGCCGGCCACGCAGCCCACGCCCATGATCGATGACAACCAACCCATCCACTCCGAGCCCAGCATCAGCACGTCGCGGTAAAAGAGCGCCTCGAGCGAGTCAAAGGCCCCGTACGCGAAGTTGCCCAAGAAGCCCACGATGAAGACGAACCGCAGCGCCCGCGACGTAAAGGTCACGCGCAGCCCCTCCAAGAACTCGCGCCAAAAGCGGGAGAGCTTGCCCCGGCCTCGCGCGGCGTCCGGCTGCCCCGCGTCCAGCTGCCCCGCGTCCTGCTGCTCCACGTTCACGTCCTTTTTCGGGTGCAGGAGCTCGCGACAGGCGTAGACAGGCGCGATCGCCAGCGCGATGCAGACCGCAAAGAGCACAAATACCGTCTGCTCGCGCGACACCTGCACGATGAGGCCGCCGATCGCGGGGCCGGCGATGACCGCGATGTTGGTCGCAGTGTCGGACAGCGAGTTCAGACGCTTGAGCGTCTCGGGGTCATCCGTGAGGAAGGGCGGGTAGGCCATGGTCGCCGTGGACATGAAGCCATGCAGCAGGCCAAAGACGCCGCAAAGCACAAAGAGCAGCGGCAACGTCATGGGCACGACGGCGCACAGGGCGCCCAGCGCCGCGTAGGCCGCGAGCGTGATGAGCAGCGTGCGGCGCGGCCCGATGCGGTCGATCACGACGCCGACCACCGCGTTGCCGAGAGCGATGGTGGCGTTGAGCAGGAAGATCAGGGCCGAGACCACGAAGGCGTCCGCGGCGAAGCGGTACGTCGCGATACCGATGAAGCAGATGAAGTAGGTGGACTGGAAGCCGATCTGCATCAGCAGGTTGGCCAAGACGAGCAGGCGCTCCTCGCGCCCCACCTTGCGCAGTTCCCGCGTCAGCGTCATGCCGTACCCCTGAATCCCGAACTCCCGCCCTCACAACGCCGTCCATTGTACGGAGTCTTTGTGTCTGAAAGGCTACGGGATTATTTTATATTGTACGCAATTTAATTTTGCTCTATAGTTTCGTCAGAAGAAGAAACGGACGGCTCGAAGAGTCAGGACGACTCTGAGGGGCCCGCGAAAGGAGCGCACATGAACGTCTACGGTTACACAGTCGAGAAGCCCGGCGGCGAGCAGGTCAGCCTGCGTGACTACGAGGGCAAGGTCCTGCTTATCGTCAACACGGCCACCGGCTGCGGTTTCACCCCGCAGTACGAGGACCTGGAGAAGCTCTACGCCGAGTGCCGCGACCGCGGCTTCGAGGTCCTCGATTTCCCCTGCAATCAGTTTGCCAACCAGGCGCCCGGCGACGACGAGGAGATCCACCAGTTCTGCACCCTCAAGTTCGGCACCGAGTTCCCGCAGTTCAAGAAGATCGAGGTCAACGGCGACGGCGCCATCCCCCTCTTTGCCGACATGGCCACGGCCTACCCCTTCCAGGGCTTCAACGGCCTGAAGAAGATCGTGATGAACAAGGTCGCCAAGTCCGTGGACAAGGAGTTCGGCGACAAGGCCTACATCAAGTGGAACTTCACCAAGTTCCTGGTGGACCGCACCGGCGAGGTCGTCGCGCGCTTCGAGCCGACCGTCGACATGAAGGACGTCGCCGACGCCGTCCGCGCGCAGCTCTAGGCACATCCGGACGGAGGAGAGCGCATGCCGACCAAGACGGAGGGAGGGCACCAGGCCTTCCCGGAGGGTTTCGACCCCCTCGCCCTCGACAACCAGCTCTGCTTTCCCCTCTACGCCGCGTCGCACGCGATCGTGAAGAGCTACGGTCCCTACCTCACCGGGCTCGGCCTCACCTACACCCAGTACATCGCCCTGATGGTGCTGTGGGAGGAGCGCACCGTGTCGGTCGGCCACCTCGGCGACCGTCTGCACCTGGACTCCGGCACCCTGACGCCCCTACTCAAGAAACTCGAGGCCAAGGGCCTGGTCACGCGGCGACGCAGCCGTGAAGACGAACGCCGTCTCGACGTGTCTATCACCGATCAGGGCATGGAGCTGCGCGAGCGCGCCAAGGGCGTGCCCGAATGCATCGCCTCTCGCCTCGGCCTGACTCCGCAGGAGGCCGTCGAGATCCGCCGCCTGCTCGACAAGATCATGGTCTCGCTCGACGCGCGCGGCTAGGCGTCGTAGACCCCGTACTCGCAACCGACGTGGGCCGCGTCCATGTCGTCGATGAGCTCGAGCCGACCGGGCCGTTTGCGGTAGAGCTGCAGACGGCCCGTGCCGGTGCCGCCGTTCCACAGGCGGTTGTGGCGCTTGGCCCCGTCGGGCGCCTCGTAGTTGACGAGCAGCATCTCGTCTTTGCGGCAGCGCACGTCGGTCACGAGCCGCGCCTCGATCGTCTCCTGCTCCACGTGCCACACGACCTCGTCCGCGGTCTCGTGGCAGGCAAACTCCGTCTGGCTGCCGGTCCAAGCCTTTGAGAAGTTGAACTCGTACGCCCGCCCCTCGTAGTTCATGCAGCCGAGCAGCTTGCGGTCCAGGGCGACCACGCCGACCTTGGGCCGGCCGCCGCCGATCTCGAGCGCCGAATTGCGCAGCCGCTCGCCCGTCACCACGCTGGTCAGGTCGTTGGACGCGAGCCATACCCAGGGCGACGTGAAGTCGCCGCCCCAGTTCTTGTCCGCATAGCCGTAGCAGGTCGCGGGCTCGACCTCGTAGCGCTCGCCGTCCAGGACGACCCAGCCCTTGTATGCGGTCTTGATGCCCTCTGCGTGCCAGAACATCTCAAAGGACTCCGCGTCGCGCATCGGTTTGCTCGCGCCGGGTCCCACGTTGTAGGCGATCAGCTTGTCGATGTCGAGCTCCCACGACATCGAGCCCGCGTCGCTCATCCACTCGGGGTGCGCCGCTGCATCCTCGGGCGTCACCTCCACGGAGCCGCAGGTCATCGTCTCGGTCGCCAGGCAGTTGCCGCAGGTCACGCAGTACGGGATGCCCCGGGCGACGTCCGCCTCGTCCCAGCCGAAGAAGCGGTGCAGCTGCCGCGCGTCCCTGCCCCAACAGCCCGCCTTGACCATCACGTACGAGGGGCGGACGCCGGCCGCGCGATTCTCCGGCAGCTGGCCAAAGACGGGCGCGGGCCCGCCCAGCGCCGGGTTCACGCAGAAAAACTCGATGAAGAAGGTCTTCTCCTCGCCCGTCCGCACGCTGTGCCCGGTGAAGTTGTGCCACCACCAGTCGTAGCCCTGACGGGCGAAACGCCCCTGCCCGAGCATGAACGCGTCGCGCGAGATGTCGTGCGTGTCGGCCGCCATGTGTCCCTCCATCCGATCGACGCGCTGCCTGCGTCGTTTGTCTTCACGCCGCTTGTCTTCCGCGCCGCTTGTCTTCGCCAGAAATGGTACGTGTCGCCGCCCGGCTTTGTGACAAGACTTTGGCGTACGCATCAACCGCTTCGGTCGCCGCATACGGGGAGCATAGAATGGGCATGTTCCTCTTAGGCGCGAAACGACCGTCAGGGGCAGCGCGCCCGCAACCCATCAACCGACGAAAGGAGACACGATGGCACTCGATGCGAAAGTGGCCGATGTCCTCAACACCCAGATCAACAAGGAGCTCTACTCCGCCTACCTCTACCTGACCTTTGCGGACTACTACGAGGACCGCGGGCTCAAGGGCTTTGCCAACTGGTACATGATCCAGGTCGAGGAGGAGGTCGCGCACGCCAAGATCCTGCGCCGCTACTGCCTGGACAACGGATTTACCCCCAAGATGCTGCAGATTGACGAGCCGGACAAGACCTTCGCGGACGACCTGGCCCCGCTCAAGGCCGGCTACGAGCACGAGCAGTACGTCACGAGCCTGATCCACCATTGCTTCGAGGTCGCGCAGGAGGCGCACGACATCCGCACGATGCAGATGCTGGACTGGTTCGTCAAGGAGCAGGGCGAGGAAGAGGCCAACGCCGACGAGATGATCAAGAACATGGAACTCTTTGGCACGAGCCCACAGGGCCTCTACCAGCTCGACCGCGAGTACGCCACGCGCGTCTTTGTGGCGCCGACGTCGATGCCGATGTAGGCACGCGCGACAGGCGCGCGGCGTACCCGGTGCAGGGCGATGTGTCGCTGCGGGGCGACGGCTCGCGTGACCCGCGCATTGCACATTCCAGCTAGAATCAGAACGGGCGGCTTCGGTCGCCCGTTTTTTCGGCAAAGTTTGTCTTCCCAGGCGCCGGATGACCGGGAAGACGACCGTCCAGCCCCGGGAGGCCCCGTGAAGATGCTCCGCAACATCCTCGTCGTCCTGCTCGTGCTCGTGGTGGTTGCGGTGTTCGGCGGCTCGTACTACCTCGCGGGCCTCACCGCCGAGCCGCACGGCAACACGCTCGCCGAGGAGGAGGCCTGGGAGCGCGAGCACGGGCTCTGGGACGACTTCGACCGGCTCCCGCAGGAGGACTACACCGTCCAGGGCGACGGCGGCACCACCCTGCACTGCACCCTGGTCCCCGCGGCCGCGCAGTCCGACCGCTACGTGATCATCAGCCACGGCTTTCGCGCCAACCGCTACGGGTCGGTCAAGTACGTCTCCGCCTATCGCGACCTGGGCTTCAACTGCATCATCTACGACGTGCGCGCCCACGGCGAAGACGAGCCCTCGGGCAACGTGTGCACGCTCGGCCAGACCGAGAGCGCCGACCTGCTCTCCCTGATCGACGACGCCTACGGGCGCTACGGCGACGCGATCCTGCTCGGCCTCCACGGCGAGTCCATGGGCAGCGCAATCTCGCTGTCGGCCCTCCGGTACAAGCCGCGCGTGGCCTTCGTCGTCGCCGACTGCGGTTTTGCCAACCTGTACGACCTGCTGAAAGGCGGGTACGAGCGGCTCCACCTCGGCTGGCTGATCGGCCCGGTCAACGCCGTCACCCAGGCTCGCTACGGGTTCGATCTGCGCGACACGAGCCCCGTCGACGCGCTCGCCGGCAACAAGGTCCCCCTCTGCATCATCCACGGCGCCGACGACGGCATCATCACGCCCGACAACGCAGACCGCCTCGCCGAGGCGACCGCTGGCAACGTCGAGGTCCACAAGGTCGACGGAGCCGGCCACGCCGAGTCGCGCGAGGTCCTCGGCCGCGAGGCGTACGAGCAGGTCATCGCGGACTTCCTCGCCAACGTCGGACTGGCGTAAGCCTGCGCTCGGCTGGCTTTTCCGCTAGCAGGGCAAACATGTCACAGCCATCTCATCTGAAGCCTACGATGGGCATGATGCATCTCTATGGTGGCGATATGGCACAGCAAAAAGTACCACAAATTCGTTGGTAGTACATAGTTTGATGTATTAATTTCCTGCGTATATATATTTTCTTATTTTTATTTGTGGTACTTTTTGAGGTGCGAAATCGCCCTATATGCCGATACCAGCCCCCTCGCGCCGCAGGTCAGGGGCCCGAAAAATTGCCGCCATACGGATCCCCGTGCCTATCGGCACCCGCAAATCCGCTGGTAGAATGGCTGGATTTCGGGTACGATTCCGCACGCGGGCGGACAGCTGCCTTCACGCCACCGCTTCGTTCACCAATTTGGCAGCTCATCTACCAGCGCAAATCCCACCAGGGCGAATGGCGGACGGCCTACCCCATGCTTCAACGCGCGACCCATCCATATATCCTATTTTATTAGTAGGATATATGCAGACCATGTGAGCACCCCATAAAAGGCGGCACCTCTTCGCTACACTGCAAGCGGCAAATAAAATCTGCACGCATTCCAGGAGGACCCATGGCAAAGACACTCGACCTCTCCCGCACCGTCCACGACCTCGTCGCGGACTATCCCGAGCTCAGGGACGTGATGGCCAGCATCGGCTTTCCCGACATCGCAAAACCGATGGCACTCAACACCGTCGGCCGCGTGATGACCATCCCCAAGGGCTGCGCCATCAAGGAGCTCGACCTCGACCAGGTCAGATCCCGGCTCGAGGCCGCCGGCTTCATCGTCGTCGACGGCGAGACGGGAGAAGCAGGCGCGACGGAAAAGGCAGGTGTGACGGAAGGACAGCCGGACGCAGCCGATAGCGAGCCTGGCACGGCAGCAGAGAAGACGGACGCGTCGGCTAGCGACCCCACCGACCGCGCTTCCCTGCTCAAGTCCTACGTCGGCCGCCTCACCGCTGGCGAGGACCTCGAATCGGTGCAGGCGGACTTCGCGGCTCACTTCCAGGACGTCGACGCGACCGAGATCATGGACGCCGAGCAGCAGCTCATCGCCGAGGGCGCGCCGCTGCCCGAGGTGACCCGCCTGTGCGACGTGCACTCCGCCCTCTTCCACGGGGCCACGCGAGAGGAGATCGACGGCGCCGCTACATCCTCGATGATCGACAAGGCCGCGGCCGCGGTGGAGGCCGCCTTTGCGCAGCAGGACGGCGCGTTTGCGCAGCACGACGGCGCGTTTGCGCAGCACGACGGCGCGTTTGCGCAGGACAGCGTGGCACAACCCGCCGAGGCCGCCAGCGAGGTCGCGCGCAACCACGCGGCAGCCGACGCCCACACGACCGACGCCGCCCGCCTCGTCGCCACGCCCGGCCACCCGCTCAACGTCCTGACCAGCGAAAACGACGCCATTGCCTCCCACATCGCCGCTGCCCGTACGGCACTCGACGCCGGCGACCACGAGACGGCTGTCGCCGAGATCCACGAGCTCCGCCAGATCGGCAACCACTACCGCAAGAAGGGCGACCTCCTCTATCCCCTGCTGGCGAACCGCTACGGGGTCACCGGTCCCTCCAACGTGATGTGGACCGTCGACGGCGAGATCCGCGACGAGCTGCGCGACCTGGCTGCCCGCCCCGACGCCCGCGACTGGAACGACCGCGCCCGCGCCGTGCTCAAGCGCGCCGACGAGATGATCTACAAGGAGGCCAACATCCTCTTCCCCATCTGCGCGGCCAACCTCAGCGAGGAGGAGTGGGAGAACCTCGCCTTCGACATCGCCGAGTACGCCCCGTGCCTGATCGAGCCCGTGCCTGTCTGGAGCAAGGCAGCGCCGATGCCGGCCGCTCCCGCAAAGGCGGACGGCGCCGCCGCGACCGAGCCTGCACCCGCCGAGATCGTCCTGCCCTCCGGCACCTTCACCCTGCCCGAGCTCCGCGCGCTGCTCAACACCATCCCGGGCGAGATCACCTTCGTCGGCGCCGACGATCTCAACCGCTACTTCAACGAGTCCGAGGGCCCCAAGGACTTCGCCCGTCCGCTCACGGCGCTCGGCCGCCCCGTCTACTCCTGCCACCCGCCCAAGGTGGAGTCCATGGTCCGCTGGCTTTTCGAGGAGTTCCGCACGGGCAAGCAGGACAGCTTCGACATGTGGCACAAGCGCGGCGACCGCGACCTCTGGGTACGCTACCTGGCCGTCCGCGACCGCGAGGGCACCTACCTGGGCACGCTCGAGTTCGTCCAGGACCTGACGGCAGCCCGCAAGCACTTCGAGGGCGAGGCCGAAAAGCCCTACAATCCCATGGCCGGCATCGAGGACCGCGAAGAGCAGGAGTGGTGAGACCGGCGGGGACTACGCGTCCTGCTTGTGCCGGTAGGCTCGCAGCTCCCGTGCGGCCACGTAGTCGTCGGCCACGTCGATCAGCCAGGCCTCGCGTGAGCGCGGGACGTGGCAGAGCGTCAGCGGCCACATGTGGCTGCGGATGATGTTGGCCTCCTTGGGCGTGAGGGCAAAGTCGCGCTCCGCATTGGCCAGCGCCTCGCGCGGGTGGGTCACCCCGTGGCGCCAGTCGGCGCGCACGTGCCCCTCGTCCACGATCTCGTGCAGGTAGTAGTCGTGGAGCACCCCACCTACGGCAAGCGCCTCCTCGTCCACCCGCCAGCCCAGACGTGCCGCCAGGTGGTGGGCCGCCACCGCCACCGCGATGCCGTGGTCAAAGGAGTTGGTCCCGCGATGTTGCGGGTACTTCCGCATCTCCTGTACCTGCGGCATGGCGATCAGCCGCGCAAGCGTGTCTTCAAAGACGCCCATTCCCGCCTCCCGGGGATCACAGGCACAAAAAGTAAACATCCCCGCTCGAATGCCATATGGCTGACCGTCTCTCCGCCGGCGCCCGCTACACTTGTTCCAACATACTACCCAACCGCAAGCTGCGGTTGCAGGCCACCATGCATGCTGCATCTACGGACCGCAACTGCAACCATCCCCACAGGAGCCCTATGCCCAACCGCAAGCACATGACCGTCGCCAAGCGGCCATCCATCCGCAAGCGCATCGCGACCCTCGAGGACCGCATCAAGGAAAACAAGCGTGTCTTCACCTTGTTTTTGGTCCTGCGAGCCCTCGTGATCCTCACCCTGATCCGCTCGATCGTGCAGGGCCGCTACGAGAGCGCCTTTGTGTGCGTGCTCGCGCTCGTCATGCTCTTTGTGCCGAGCTACCTGGAGGAGAGCTTCCGGCTGGACATCCCGCCGCTCTTCCAGATCATCATCTACCTCTTCATCTACGCGGCCGAGATCCTGGGCGAGGTCGACCACTTCTACGTGCACATCCCGCAGTGGGACACCATGCTCCACACCATGAACGGCTTTCTGGCCGGCGTCGTGGGATTTTCCACGGTCTACCTGCTCAACCGCGACGACAAGGCGGACCTGCGGCTCTCCCCCGCCTACCTTTGCATGGTGGCCTTTTGCTTCTCAATGACCATCGGCGTGCTGTGGGAGTTCGTCGAGGTCACCGGCGACACGTACTTTGGCCAGGACATGCAGAAAGACACGATCGTGCGCAGCTTCCAATCGGTCGCGCTCGATCCCGCCCAGGACCAGAACATCGTGAGCGTCCACGACATCGACCGGACCGTCATCACCACCAGGGACGGCGAGACCTACACCGTCGACGGCTACCTGGACATCGGCCTGCACGACACAATGGACGACCTCTTCGTCAACCTGATAGGCGCCGCCACCTGCTCGGTCATCGGCTACCTCGCAATCAAGGGCAGCGAGAAGCACACCGTGCGGGACAGCCGGATCCTCTCCGCCCTGCTCGTCCGTCCCTCGGCGCGCGGGGACCTCGCCGCGCCGCCAGAGGAACAGGCCGTCTGAGGACACGTAACGTCCACGACATCTCGGTAGGTCTACACTCAGGTAAGAAGGACCGCGCGCCCGACACGCACGTCTTCGCGCACATGTCTTCGCACCCGCACGTCTTCGCACCCGCACGTCTTCGCACACGCACGTCTTCGCACACGCACGTCTTCGCACATCCCAACGAAAGGAGCCACCATGAGTTTTTTGGGCCTCGCCACAAAGCGCTATTCCTGCAAGAAGTACGCGGACACCCCCGTCGAGCAGGACAAACTCGAGCAGGTGCTGGAGGCCGCCCGTCTGGCCCCCACCGCCAAGAACGCCCAGCCGCAGCACATCTACGTGCTGCAGTCCGCCGAGGCGCTGGCCAAGATGGACGGGCTCACCCCCTGCCGTTACGGGGCGCCCGTCGCCCTCTTGGTCACCTACAACAAAGACCTGACTTTCCGCTATCCCGGCGGCGTCTACGAATCCGGGGCTGAGGACATGGGCATCGTGGGCGCGCACCTGGCGCTGGCCGCGGCCGACGCCGGGCTCGATACCTGCTGGATCAACAACTTCGATCCCGATGCGGCTCATGAGGTCTTCGGGCTGCCGGCAAACGAGACCGCCGTCCTGCTGATGGACCTGGGCCACGCAGCCGAGGGCGTCAAGCCGCTCCCCAATCACGCCAAGCGCAAGCCGCTCGACGAGACCGTCAGCTACCTGTAGGCACTGCCTCTCACGGGCATATCGGCCCCCCGCCCCTGTCCCCATCGAGACTCGGCGGGCGCCGTTCGTCTTCTCACCACTTGGAGGCTCGCATGCCAGACTCCGCACCCACCGTCGCCATCGTCGGCAAAGGCGCGCTCGGCCTGCTCTACGGCTCGCGCGCGGCGCGGGCGCTGGGTCCGGACGCCGTCGTCTACGCGATGGACGTCAGCCGCCTCGCCCGCCACGCGCACGACTCCTATACCGTCAACGGCGAGCCCGTCCTCCTGCGCGACGCGACACCCGAGGCGATCGGGCCCGTGGACCTGGTGATCGTCGCCGTGAAGAACCTGGCCCTCCCCACCGCCCTCGACCTGATGGCGCCGCTGGTCGGGCGGGACACGCGCATCGTCTCGGTCCTCAACGGCATCTCCAGCGAGGAAGCCATCGCCGCGCGCTACGGCTGGGACCGCGTCGTGATGTGCGTGGCGCAGGGCATGGACGCCATGCGGTTCGGGACCAGCCTCACCTACACGCGCTACGGCGAGCTCCACATCGGTCTGCTGCCCCAGACGCCGCAGGCGACCTTCGACGCCGTGCGCGCCATCCTCGACGCGTCCGACCTCCCCTACCTCGTGGAGGAGGACATCACCTACCGCCTGTGGGCAAAGTTCATGCTCAACGTGGGCATCAACCAGACCTGTGCCGCCTACGGGGTCACCTACGGGCAGGTCGTCGCCGACCCGACCGGCGAGTACCTGCGCACCTATGTCTCAGCCATGCGCGAAGTGATCGCCGTAGCGGCGGCCGAAGGCGTCACCATCCCCGAGAGCGAGCTTACCGGCATGGTCGCCCTCGAGAAGACACTCGATCCCGCCGGCACCCCATCGATGGGCCAGGACGTGATCAACCGCTGCCCAACCGAGGTCGACACCTTTGCCGGCGAGGTTATGCGCCGCGCCGAGCGCCACGGCATCCTCGTGCCCGTCAATGCCTACCTCTACCAGCGCATTCGCGAGATCGAGGCAACCTACCTGTAGGCATGCATGCGATGCCCGTCCGCGGCGCTTGCCTGTGGTATTTGCCGCCACGCACACTATTTCCGTGTATCCTGCTCACTCTGCATGGAGTACGACTCACCCTCACCCCCCATGACGCATGACCATACGCCTTGCACGCTAGGCCCTTTTCTTGCACAAATGAGGGGAAACACCCGCTTGTGTCAAATTGACAATCTGATGGCAATCCGAGCATCCCGTCATCGCATCCTTACTGGCAGGTACGTGATTTCGGGGCCTTGCACGATGGACCTCTTTTCTTGCAAACCGTTAGAAAAGGTCCGCTCGTGCAAGATTCTAGGTCGTTGTAAAGCTTCTACGCTTGCCTTAACCCATAGCTGATAGCTTGAAGCGGAAGGCAATCTCACACTACCACCGGTTTTATTGCAACTCTTTTATAAAAGTGGCGTTGATGCACGAAAACATTTATATACGGACAGACAAATTTCGCACGAGAGACACTTTTCTTGAAAACCACCGAGAAACGACCCGCTCATGCGAAAACCATAACGACATGGCAAGTTGCTTTTTCACACCACTGCCTGTTCTCTCGCAATAATGATAGAAAGCCGACGCTGGTGCGAAAGCCGCCGCCGGTGCGAAAGCCGCCGCTGGTGCGAATGTCGTAACAGCTGACGACGTCGCTGATTGACCCGTTCCTGATGCCGTTGATCACGCAGTGACAGATCGCACCGATTACGCCGTGGCAGACCACTCCGATTGCGCCGCGGATGGCGGCGAGCGGGGTCAACCCCGCGAGCGAATGGTACGCGACTACCGACTGCCGTACCCCGCCTAGCGACGATCACGCTGGTCGTCGGATACGAAAGCCTACCATGAGAGGCAGATGCGACGCATGGGCGGGCTTCGACTCATGCGAACGTCGCACAGAAGGAAGCAGTGCGCTGATCACAACGGCACAGGCGAAGAGGACCGAGGGAGGCACCATGGCTGACAACGATGCGATCCGAGCGGCATACAAGAAGGCCGTCGACTGGTGGGGTACCCTCTCGCTCGAAGACGAGAACTCGCGCCTCGCAAATTTTGCGATCAAGTTCGCGCACAACTCCGGCCGCATCGAGAATCCCGAGATCGCCTACGACGACGTCTGCTCCATCTTTGAGAACGGCCGCGTGGCCGACTACACCGGCACGTTACTCACACTGGTCGAAATCGGCAACATGCGCAACGGCTGGGGCTGGGTCCTCAACCACGCAGGCGACGACATACCCCTGACCAGCGAGAACCTCTGCAAGGTCCAGGGCCTGCTCACCTACGGCACCTACGACGACGACCGCTGGACGCAGGGCGAGCGCCCCGGCACGCTCAAGACCATCCAGTACACCGTGGGCATGACCGGAGCGGGCGCTGAGCCTGAGGACGTGGAGCAGGAGGTCAACGACCTGGCCGCCGAAATCGACGAGGCAATGGAGCGTCCCGACGCCCGCAGCCGTGCACTGACCATTGCCGCCTACCTGCAGGCCAAGCTCGTGGACATCCACCCCTTCTCGGACGGCAACGGCCGCACCGCCCGCCTGCTGATGAACTGGGCCCTGCTCTCCCTGGCGCACCCGCCCATCGTGATCTACGAGGCGGACAAGATGGCCTACTTCGGCGCGCTCGACGCCTTCCACGACGAGGGCGACCTGCGCCCGCTCAAGGACTTCCTCCGTGTGGAGTGCGTCAAGACCTGGAAGGGCCTGTAGCCGGCAGGGCTTGTAGCCTGCATCACCCCGTGTTCTGCAGGCCGGCGGCGACGCCGGACACGGTGCAGAGGATGAGATAGGTCAGACGGTCCTTGTCCTCGGGCGTCAAGTCGCCGGCGCGGACGGCGCGCAGCGCGCGTGCCTGGGTCTGCGACAGGGCGTTCACAAAGGGCAGGCGCATGCGGATGACCGGTCCCAGCACTCGACGGTGCTCGAGCGGCCAGGCGTCGCCCACGATGTCCAGCACCCATTTGCGCGTGAGGTCCATCTCGCTCATGACCTTTTCGGAGAGGTCGGGGCGGCCGCCCAGGTCCAGGTACATGCGCGCGATGTGATCGTTTGTCTTTGAGAGGGACATCTCGATGTTGTCGACAAAGGTCGTGAAGAGGGGCCACTCAGCATAGGCCGTCTTGAGCAGGGAGAGGTCGCCCAGCTCCTCGCAGGCGGTGCCCAGGCCGTACCAGGCGGCCAGGTTGATGCGCGCCTGGCTCCAGGAAAAGATCCAGGGGATGGTGCGCAGGTCGTCCAGGGACTTGGCACCCAGGCCGCGCTTGGCGGGGCGCGAGCCGATCGGCATCATGCCGATCTCGGTCAGCGGGGTGACGGTCGAGAACCACTCCGCGAAGCCGTCCGTATTGAGGAGGTCCAGGTAGCGGGCATGCGAGGACGCGGAGAGCTTCTCGGCCATCGGCCAGTAGCGCTCGGTGGACTTGGTGTTGGTCCACTCGGACGCCGGCGAGGACTGCAGCAGCGTCGCCGCGGCGACCGACTCGATGTGGCGACGCGCCAGGACCGGGTTGCCGTAGCGGGCAAAGATGACCTCGCCCTGCTCCGTGAGCTTGAAGCGGCAGTTGACCGAGCCCTTGGGCTGCGCGAGCACCGCGCGGTTGGCGGGGCCGCCGCCGCGGCCGACCGCGCCGCCGCGGCCGTGGAAGAGCGTGAGGTCGATGTGGTTGCGCTCGGCCCACTCGGCGATCTCGCCCTGCGCCTTGTGGAGCGCGAGGGTCGCCGTGGTCGGGCCGGCGTCCTTGGAGGAGTCGGAGTAGCCCAGCATGACCTCCATGCGGCGGCCGTTCTCGGCGAAGCGGCGCTGCACGTCGGGCAGCTTGATGATGTCGTCGAGGGTCTTGACCGCGTTTTGCAGGTCTTCCAACTGCTCGAAGAGCGGGATCACGTCGAGCGTCGGCACGTCCTCCGGGTGCGCGAAGGCCAGGCGGGCCAGGTCAAAGACGTTCTGCACGTCCTGCGCGGACTTGGAGAAGGAGATGATGTAGCGGCGGGCCGCCTTCACGCCGCAGCGACGCTGGATCCAGGCGATCGCACGGAAGGTGTCGAGCACCTCCCGGGTCATGGGCGCCAGCTCGCCGCGCTCGCCCCAGCGCCCGTGCTCGCGGATGTCCTCGATGGCGCGGGCGTGCACGACCGAGTGCTGGCGGAACTCCATCTCCACCAGGTGGAAGCCGAAGGATTCGGCCTGCCAGATCAGCTTTTGCAGCGGGCCGTAGGCGGTGCGCACCGCGCCGGCGGCGACCAGCGACCTCTGCACCACGCGCAGGTCCTCGAGGTACTCGTCGCAGTCGCGGTACATCACGTCCGCCGTGCGGGAGATCGTCGCCTCCAGGCGCTTGGAGATCACGAGCATGACCGCGCGATGCAGCTCGGAGGCCGAGCGCTCCGCAGCGTGGGCCGTCAGTGCCTCGCTCATCTCGACCTGGTGGTTCCAGAGGTTGACCAGCTCGGCGGTGGGCTTGGTGGAGGAGGTGTCCAGCGTCAGGTTGCGGCCGACGATGTGCGTGCGCTCGGCCAACGCCTCCAGCGCGTGCACGCGGAACTTCTCGGCCACCGCGCGGCTGACCTTGGCCGTGACGTTGGGGTTGCCGTCGCGGTCGGACCCGATCCAGCTGCCCGGGTGAAAGAAGGCGGGGCAGACGGGCGGCACGCTGCCGGCCTTCTCGCCCAGCTCCCAGTCGTCGAAGCGGCGGTAGACCTCGGGCACCATGTCAAAGAGCGTCGTGTCGAAGAGGTCGAGGATCGTGTCGGCCTCCTCGACGGGCGTGGGCTTCTTGAGCGCGATGGGCGACGTGCGGAAGAGCGCCTCGATCTCCTGCAGCATCTTGCGCTTGTTCTCTAGCAGGTCGGACCCGCCCAGGCGCGGCCGCTCGTCGAGCAGCGCGGCGATGCGGCGGATCTTGCCCTCGACCGCCTTGCGGCGCGCCTCGGTCGGGTGCGCGGTGAAGACGGGGTGGAACTCCAGGCGGTGCAGCAGGCGGTCGGCCTGCTCCCGGCCGCACTCCAGCGCCAGCTCGCGGTAGGCCACCGTCATCTCGTTCACGGGGTCGGCCTCCTCCAGCGTGGACACCTCCGCCTCGCGCTGCTTGAGCGAGTTGACGCGGTAGTTCTCCTCGCAGATGTTGGCGCAGTGGAAAAATGCCGCGAAGGCGCGCATCAGCAGCGTGGCCTGCTTCACGGGCAACGAGTCGATAATCCCGAGCGAGTCGGCAAACATCGCGCGCAGCTGCCCCTCGTCCAGGTCGTCGCTCTCGAGGTCCGCCTCATCGGTCAGCAGGCGGTCGAACGTCTCGCGCAGCTCGGGGTCGTACTCCTCGACGACCTGTTCGACCAGGTCCAGGAAAAATAACATATTCCCTTTGATTTGGTCAGGTGCATCGACTCGAGCCAATGCATCGGCAACGCTATTGTTCTGCTGTTTTGCTTCCTCAGCCACGATATTTTCCCCTCGATAGTATCACACGGTGTATACGATATCTCGGCCACGGGTATTCAACGCGTATCTACCATACCGCGAAAGTGCACCGATAGTGGGTCCGGCGTGTTTCATCACACCGTCGAAACTCAAATTTCACGCAAGACACCATATCGGGCGGTACAATCAGCCACGTACGCAGTATGAGCGTCGCGCAGCGTCCGTGTCGCGCAGCGCCCGCACCACATAGCGTTCGCGCCGCAGGAAAGGACCATCGTGCAGAACCCGTTCTCCCGCGAAGACACACGTCGCGCCTCCAAACCGCGCGCATCCCGCGGCGATGGCGGCCGCGGCGCCAAGCGCACCGGGCACCGCAGCCAGAGCGCATGGCAGAGTCGCGACAAGGCATCGGACAAGGCACGCGCCAACCGCGTCCGCGCGAGCCGCGAGCACAAGCCCTCGCGCCTGACGGTCCTCATCAACCACTGGTGGGACCGCCTGCTCACGTCGGTCACGCACCGTGAGTTCGGCTCCGCCGTTGAGCTCTACTCCTCCGGCCGCACCACGCGCGACTACATCTGGAACTCCGCCGGCCTGGCAGCCTGGGGCGGCGAGTTTCCTCTGCTCACCATAATCGTCACGCAGCTTGTGGGCGTGAAGGCCGCGGGCATGTTCTCGATGGCCTACGTCACCGGCATGATGCTCATGTACCTGGGCAACTACGGCACGCGCACCTTCCAGGTGTCCGATGTCAACGAGGAGCAGAGCTTCGCCGCCTACCAGATTCAGCGCTTCCTGACCTGCCTGATCATGGCCGCCGTCGGCTGGGTATGGTGCGTGGTGCACGGGTATGGCCACGAGATGGTCACCATCTGCACGGGTGTCTTTGGCTTCCGCATGATGGACGCCCTCTCCGACGTGTACGAAGGCCGCCTCCAGCAGCAAGACAAGCTCTACCTCGCCGGCATCTCCGTGGCGCTGCGCTCGGCCGCTTCGCTCGTCGTCTGCACCGTCGTCCTCTTCCTCACCCGCAACCTCGCCTGGGCGAGCATGGGGCTGCTCGTCTCCTCTGTCGTCACCTTCCTGCTCGGCACGCTGCCGCTCGCGCTGCTCGAGACCCCCAAGTCCCGCAAGCCGCAGCTAGTCGAGATCCGCGAGATCTTCGTCCAGTGTTTCCCCACCGCCGCGGCCCTCTTCCTCTACGCCGTGATCGACAACATGCCCAAGTTCGCGATGGAAGGCGCCCTCAGCTACGACAACCAGCTCTACTACAACGCCATCTACTTCCCCGCGCATGCGATCATCATGACCGTGGGCTTCATCTACAAGCCGCAGCTCGTGCGCCTGGCCAACGTCTGGGCCGACCCCAGCGCGCGCCGCCGCTTCGACGTGATCATCTTCGCCGTCCTCGGCCTCACCGCAGGCATCACCGCTATCGTCGCCGTCTTCATGGGGCTGATCGGCATCCGCATCATGAGCTTCTTCTACGGCGTGGACTTCTCGCAGTTCACCGATATCGTCTACGCGATGATCGTATCGGGCGGTTTCGCGGCGGCCATCGACTTCCTGTACCAGATCATCACGGTGCTCCGCCAGCAGGAGGCTGTCACCCGCCTCTACCTGCTGGGCTTTGCTATCTCGGTGCCTGTCTCATACGGTCTGGTGCACTTCTTCGGCCTGCACGGCGCGGTCTACGCCTCGCTGGTCACGATGGGCGTGCTGATCGTCCTGCTCTCCATCGAGTACATCACAATCCGACGCCACGCGTAAGACGAACGCGCCCGCAGAAAGACAAACGTGCGCACGAAAGACGAACGTGCACGCAGAGGGCTAGCTAGCGACCCAGCAGGAAGGCGCGCATCGCGGTCTCGCCCGCGAGCGGCAGGCTCCGCTCCGTGCGCGCAAATGCCTCCGCCAGCGTGCAGGGAGCCGTCACCGCCGGGACGACCAGGCCGATGCCCTGACCGTAGACGCCACCAAGGTCGTCGGCGCGGCTGCCCACCACCGCAATCACGGGAATGCCCTTGCTGCGGGCGCGGCGCGCGACGCCCACCGGCGCCTTGCCCTGCGCGGTCTGCGCGTCCATCCGGCCTTCGCCCGTGATCACCAGGTCGACGCCGCGCAGCGTCTCGTCGAACCGCACCGCGTCGAGCACCGCCTCGATACCGCGCTCGATGCGAGCACCGCAGAAGGCGGCCAGCCCGAAACCCAGGCCACCGGCCGCGCCGGCTCCGGGCAGGCGGGAAACGTCGGTGTGCGTCGCGTGGTCGACGACCCCGGCATAGCGCACCATCCAGCTGTCGAGCTCGCCCAGCCGTGCGGTCGGCACGCCCTTTTGCTCGCCGTAGACGCGGATCGCCCCGTCCAGGCCGCAGAGCGGGTTGGTCACGTCCGTCAGCAGGATGATCTCGGTCATCTGTGCGCGGCGGTCGAAGCCCGCCATATCGATGCGCACGGCATCGCGCAGCCCGGCGAGTCCCGGCTCCACCGGCTCGCCCGTCGCATCCAGCAGCCGTGCACCGAGCGCGCAGGCGAGACCGGCGCCGCCGTCGGAGGTCGCGCTGCCGCCCAACCCGATGTAGATGCGCCGCACGCCCTGGTCGAGGGCATCGGACACCAGCTGGCCCACACCGTAGGTCGAGGCGCGCAGGGCGTCCTGCTCGCTGCAGGACGAGAGGGTGATGCCTGCCGCCGCAGCTGTCTCGATCACGGCTGCGCCACCCGGCAGCAGACCGTACGACGCCGTGACCGGCTTGCCCAGGGGACCCTGCACGTCCACACGGCGCTTCGTCCCGCCGAGGCCGCCCACCAGCGCGTCGACGGTCCCCTCGCCGCCGTCGGCGATCGGGACGACGCGGGTCTGGGCATCGCGGCAGGCAAGCCTGACCCCGCGGGCAATCAGCTCGCCGGCATGGGCGCTCGACGCGGAGCCCTTGAAGGAATCTGTCGCGATCAGCACGCGATACGGCTGCGGCATGCGCGTCACCTGTTTTCGGCGAGGTAGTCGACGATATCGGACGACTCGTAGAGCGGCTCGCCGTCGATGAAGAGGCAGGGCACCTGGCACTTGCCGCCCACCTCGATCAGGCGCTCGCGGTACTCATCGGCACCGTCGCCGTCGTAGATGTCGTACATCGCGTCCACCGTGACGCCGTTCGCGTCCATGTAGTCCATGACCTTGCGGCACCAGGGGCAACCCTGCTTGTAGAAAAGTTCCAGCTTTGCCATGTCCGCTCCTTGCTCGTGGTCCATTCGCGTTCTTCTTCACGGTCTGAGTGTACACCAGGTGCGCAGCGCGCCCGATCATCGTGCGGCTACACGACAAGACGAACCCTCCGCTCGGAAGTCCATCGACTCTCGCATCCGGTGCAATCGTCCCACGCAATCGAAAAGCCCCGCCGTTCAATCCGGCGGGACCTGCACATTCATGCGATGTTCGTTGGCCTTCCGACACGCACAGTCTGCAAAAGACAAACCACACCGACCTCAGATCAGCGATTCTCGATGCTCGCGGCGTGGATGCGGATGACGATGCCGCCGTCCGCCTCGCGGTCGAACTCGATGAAGTGCTGGTCGGCTGCGTAGGCCGAGGGGAACGTGATGTCGATGCCCGTGTCGGTGCGGATGCGGTGGCTCTTGGCCAGGCGGTTCGCGACGGACGGCCTCATCGTGACCTCCTCGGGCAGCCGCTCGGCGCTCACCGCATCCTCGAACCGCTCCGCGAGCTCCGGCTCCTCCGGGAAGACGTGCGCCCCGACCTCGGAGGGCGTCAGCCGCTCCTCCTGCTGCACGCTGTGCGAGACGTAGTCCTTCGCGTCGGCCATCGCGACCGCGGCGCTGCGCCCGTACTGCTCGGCGATGTCGCCCGCGATGCGGACCACGGTGTCAACGACCTCGCGCAGGGACGCGGTGGCCTCGCACTTGAGCAGCGTGTCTTCGATGATGTGGGCCTCGCGCCCCGCGATGGTCACCCCGCCGTCCTGAAAGACGACCGTACCCGCCGCGGGGTCCACGACCGCGTACGTCGTGACCTTTTGCGTGGGGCCGGGGATCACCGCGTCGGTCACCAGCAGGTCGTTGACCTGCATGCCGCCGACGGCGGTCGTCTCGTGCATGTAGGCCTTTTTGCGGGGCAGCAGCATCACGGCGAAGAGGCGCCGCGTGCGGTCCTCGATGTCGGCGTCGGCAGCGGTGTCCCCGTCCTCGGGACCTGGCGCGGCCGTCCCATCCCCGTCGCCGGCGGCTTTGGCAGACCCGGCGGCCTCGGTGTCGGTGAAGTCGGCGACCAGCAGGTCGCGCGGCGCGGCGTCCTCGCTCGTGCGCAGCTGCTCCCAGAGCGTGCGCGCGATGTCGCAGGACAGGTCGACGAAACCGCGCTGCCCCTGCAGGTAGCGGCCGACCTCGCCCGCGAAGGCATTGGGTCCCTCGAAGGAGCCGCACCGGTTCTCGGGGCTCTGCACGGCGCGCCTCAGCATGCGCTGCGTGTACGAGCGCGCGGGCTGCTCCGCCACGTCGAGCTCGCGCTCGGAGAGCTGGCACTCGCCCGTGTCGAGGTCAAAGGCGTGCAGGACCGCATGAAGCACCTTGATCATGCTAGGCCTCCTCAAACGTGTGGCCGGCGTGCTCGAGGCCCACGCGGATCAGCGTCACGACGTGGTCGTCCGCTATCGCGTAGATCGAGCGCTGGCCCTCACGGCGCGCCGTCACCAGGCCGCGGTCGCGCAGGAGCCTGAGCTGGTGCGACACGGCCGACTGCGAGACGTGGCACACGTCCTGCAGCTCCGATACGCTGCGCTCGCCCAGCGAGAGCGCCCCCAGGATCTGGAACCTCGTGAAGTCCGACAGCGCGTCGAATATCTGCGTCGCGGTATAGATGACGTCGTCGTCGGCCAGGAACGCCTCGACCTCGGGCGTGCATGTGTTGTCCATGTGTCCTCCTCGTTCGTCTTTGTGGAGAGTATAGCGGTGCCTCATGCGGCTTCGCTAGACTGGTACTTTGCGCTCGGTTGCAAAGGAGGCGACATGGCAAGACAGACGCGCGGTGCGCACATGGAGTCGGGGCGGGGCTCCGCTGCGCCTAGTCGCAGGTCCGCCGCATCGGGACGCAGGTCCGCCGGCCAGGACCCCCGTCGCACGCCCGCGCGCCGACCCGCCGCCCGCCGTCCCGCACCCCGCCGCAACCGTCGCGGCCGCGGCCTGCTCCTGCGTCTGGGCACGGTCGTCGCCGTCGCCATCCTCGCCCTCGCCGTGCTCCGCATCGCCGGCTGCCGTCTCGGCTTCCTCGGGCTGGGTGGCCCCGCCGAGTCCGTCTCCTCGGGCATCGACGCCGGCCAGCTCTACCAGAGCCCCTACGACTGGGGCAACCTCGTGCAGGATGCAAACGGCCGCTACGCCTACGTGTCGGGCGGCCAGACGCTCTCGCGCGCCGGCATCGACGTCTCCGAGCACCAGGGCTACATCGACTGGTCCCGGGTCCGGGGCGACGGCATCGATTTCGCCTTTGTCCGCGTCGGCTACCGCGGCAGCGGCAACGCCTCCATCGTGCAGGACAACTACGCGGAGTACAACCTCCAGGCCGCGCAGGAGGCGGGGCTCGACGTCGGCGTCTACTTCTACTCGCAGGCGACCACGGCCGACGAGGCCGTCGAGGAGGCCGAGTTTGTGCTCGACCATATCGGCGACGCGCAGCTCACCTACCCTATCGTCTTTGACTTCGAGCCCGCCAACGACGGCTCGGACCGCATCTCCTCCCTCACGGGCACGCAGCGCACCGAGGTGGCGCTCGCCTTCTGCCGGCGCATCGAGCAGGCGGGGCACGCGGCGATGGTCTACGGCAACGGCCCTCAGCTCGACGGATACGACCTCGAGCAGCTCGCGCCCTACGGCTTCTGGTACGCGGAGTACGGCTCCGCGCCCAGCACCGACCTCTACTTCGGCATCTGGCAGTATTCCAACACGGGCAGGGTCGCAGGCGTCGACACGGACGTCGACCTGGACCTGGACCTCACGCCCGTCTTCGCGCAAAGTGAGGCGAACTAGTGGCTGTCCTCGCCCGGCTCGCGGCGCTCCCCTTCCTCGCCGCGGCGGTCTATCTCTTCCGCACGATCTCCGGCGCCCGCAGGCAGGCCGTCGCGTCCGCGGCGCCCGACGCCGTCCCCGAGCAGGCGGAAGACGCAAAGACGAACGTGGCACAGACGAACGCGGCGCCCGACGCCCTGCCGCTCAAGAGCGACGCCAACTGGGCGCGCTCCTACGCCCTCTTCTGCGCCGTGCTCACGGTCTGGGTGGTCGGCTGGCCCTACGCCGGCGACCCGGTATCCTGCGTCCTGTGCGCCGCGGCGATCGCCCTGACCGGCTGCGCCGTGCTCCGCCGCCGCGACCTCGCATCTCGGATACGCCGCCGCTGGCCCCGGCTTGCCGACGACCGCAGGTACCGCCGCACCGCGTTGCTGGTGGCCGCTGCCTTTGGCGTTGCCGCACTCGAAATCCCCTGGAACACCCAGTTTCCCCTCGTCTGGCCCCACGCCCTGCTCATCGAGTACGGGCTGATCCTGCTGGCGCTCGTCGCGTTCTACTTCCTCAACCTGCGCCATGCGATCGCGCCGGCGGTCCTCATCGGCCACCTCTCCGCCCTCGGCATCATCCAGGCCTTTGTTCTGCAGTTCAAAAACGCGGTGCTTATGTTCGGCGACATCTTCGCGGCGGGCACGGCCATGGCGGTGGGCGGCGGCTACGAGTACCACCTCGGCTCCCGCATGCTCTGGTCGATGGTCTGCGCCTGCGCCGGCTGTGCCGTCTGCGCGCTCATCTTCGACGGGCCCGACGCGGAGGGCCACGTGGCTGCCTCCCCCGAGCCCCGGGGCGCCGTCGCCGCCTGGGGCAGGCTCAAGCCCACCGCGCGCTCCCTCATCCTGGGCTTCGGTGCGTTTGTCTTGCTGGTCTTCTCCGTGCTCGTGCCGAGCTACGAGGGCCTCTTCCACATCCAGGTCCAGTACTGGTGGGAGTGGCAGATCGCCAACTTCAAGTCGCAGGGCTTCCTGCCCTCCTTCATCGCCGAGGCGCAGGACCTGCCGATCGACGAACCGCGGGGCTACTCCTCCGTCGCCGCGCGGGATGCGGAAGACGACCTCGTCACCCGCTACGCGCAGACGTATGGCGACACCCCGGCCGCCCATGCCGCCGAGGCCCAGTACGACCAGCTGCAGCCCTCCATCGTCGTCGTGATGAACGAGACCTTCACCGACCTGTCCTCCTGGGGCGACCTGGGCGGATACGGGGGGCCGACCTTCTTCAAGACGGGCATGCCCGACGCGCTGGCCCACGGCAAGCTGGCCGTCTCGGTCAACGGCGGCGGCACGTGCAACACCGAGTTCGAGTTTCTGACGGGCACCTCGATGGCCTTTGTCGGCAACGGCAAATACCCCTACACGCTCTACGACCTCTCCCAGGTCGAGGCCCTGCCCCGCCGCCTCGCGCAGCTCGGCTACGAGACGACCGCCATCCACCCCAACCTCGCCACCAATTGGGACCGCGACCGCGTGTACGAGGAGATGGGCTTCGACACCTTCCTGGATATCGACGACTTCGAGGGTGCCGAGCAGTACCACAACGCGACGGGCGACGCAGCCACCTACGACCGCGTGATCGAGCAGCTCGAGACCGACCCGCAGCCGCAGTTCATCTTTGACGTGACGATGCAGAACCACAGCGGCTACGACCAGGGCGGCATCCCCGCTGATGTGATGAAGAAGTACCGGGACTACGGCTCCGACCGGCTCGACGACGACACCAACGCGCTCATCCAGGAGTACCTGGCCTGCATCGGCGGGTCGGACGAGGCGCTCGAGGAGTTCGTGGGAGAGCTGAGCGAGCTCGACCGCCCGGTGCTGCTCGTCTTTTTCGGCGACCACCAGCCCTACTTCACCGACGAGCTCAACGACGCCTTCTACCCCGACGAGGACCCCGTCGAGCACGACGAACGCCTCTACCTCAGCGACTACGTCGTATGGGCCAACTACGACGTTGCGGGCAACGACCAGACCGATACCGACACCCTCGCCAGTGCCTCAGACCTCGCGGCCCGCTCGCTCGCCGCGATCGGCGTCCCGCTGACCGACCACCAGAAGGCCGAGCTCGGCGCCAGTACCCTCTACTCGCAGCTCAACCTCTTCGGCTACCGCGACACGGACGGTGCCTGGCACGACCTCGACAACCGCACGGGCGACGCGGGCAAGGCGATCACACAGCTCGACTACCTCGCCTACCGCGATTTCGCGCTGCGTGCCTCGATCGGCTAGCGCCACGCGGGTCCGTCTGCCCCGCATCGCGGCCCAGCCGCGGGCTCAGCCCGTCATGCCATTTACCGGCTCGTCGCGCTACTATAGACAAGTTGACAAGCAACGTGAGAGAGGAATTCCATGGCTGATGAGATGACTCCCGAGGAGGAAGAGGCGCTGCGCCGCGAGGTGGCTGCCGCTTTCCCCGGACACCAGGGACCCCAGCTCTTCGAGCAGAACGACCTGACCCACATCAAGCACGTGATCGGCGTCGTGTCCGGCAAGGGCGGCGTGGGCAAGTCGCTCGTCTCGGGCCTGCTCGCGACCGAGCTCGCCCGCCGCGGTGCCAAGGTGGGCATCCTCGACGCCGACATCACCGGCCCCTCCATCCCCAAGATGTTCGGCCTGTCCGGCGAGCGCATCATGGCTGACGGCACCCGCCAGCTGATGATCCCCGTCACGACCAAGGGCGGGATCGAGGTCGTCTCCACCAACCTGGTGCTCGACCACGAGACCGACCCCGTGCTCTGGCGCGGCCCCGTCCTGATGGGCGTGCTCAAGCAGTTCTGGGAGGAGACCGAGTGGGGCGAGATCGACTACCTGATCGTCGACATGCCCCCGGGAACGGGCGACATCGCCCTCACCGTCTACCAGCAGGTCCCCGTGGACGGCATCGTGATCGTCACCTCCCCGCAGGACCTCGTGCAGATGGTCGTCGCCAAGGCCGTCAACATGGCGCGCCAGATGGACGTCCCCGTCCTCGGCCTGATCGAGAACATGTCCTACATCACCTGCCCCGACTGCGGGCGCCGGATCGAGGTCTTCGGCCCCTCCAAGGTCGCCGAGTCCGCCCAGGCGTACGACCTCGACGTGCTCGCGCAGCTCCCGATCGATCCCGCACTGGCCGCCGCCTGCGACGAGGGAAAGATCGAGACCGCCGCGCCGGAGGGCATCGTGGACGCCGCCGTCTCCCGCATCGTGGAGACCTGCGCCGTGCTGGATGCGGCCAAGTAATGTCGCCTCGCGCAAAGAAGCCCTCCCGCTCCCGTGAGCGGGAGCGGCTCATCGCAGCAGCCCAGGCCGTCGACGTACCCGCAGCCTGTGACGTCGCCGTGGTCGGCGGCGGCGCCTCGGGCCTCGCCGCTGCCATCACCGCCGCGGAGGCGGGCGCCTCGGTCGTTGTGCTCGAACGCGACCTCTCGTGCGGGCGGACGATCCTCGCCACCGGCAACGGACGCTGCAACTTTGCCAACGTCTCCCACGACCCGCGCCGCTACAACGACCCAGCCTTTGTGACCGCCGTCGCGGGCGAGCGCTATCTGGACGATATCCTGAGCTTCTTCCGCACATGCGGGCTGCGCTGGTCCCTGGAGGACGACCGCCTCTATCCCGTCTCGCGCCAGGCCGCGAGCGTGCGCAACGTGCTGCTCGCCCGCGCCCGCCGCGCCGGCGTCGTGCTGGCCTGCGCCCGCACGGTCACCGCCGTCACGCCCGCCGCGACGCAGGTGCCAGGCGCCGACGACGCACCGTGGTCCGTCACGTATGCCCTCTGCGGAAAAGACGAACCGTCGGTCCCGCAACCAGTACAGCAGGAGCTTGCGGCGCGCGCCGTCGTGCTCGCGGTCGGTGGCGGCACCGTGCAGTCCCTGGCTGCACCGCTCGGGCTCGCGCTCGCACCCGACACACCCGTCTTGGCCCCGCTCGCCTGCGAGGAGTCCCCGCTCACCGCCCTCGACGGCCGACGTGTCCAGGTCACTGCCCTGGCCTATCGGGACGGCTTCCCCCGGCTGCGCGAGCGCGGCGAGGTGCTCTTCCGCGACTACGGCCTGTCGGGCATCGTGAGCTTCGACCTCTCCCGCCACGTGGCGGCCGGCGACGTCGTGGCACTCGACCTGCTGCCCGACTTCAATAGGTCCCAGATCCTGCAGATTGTGGACCCCTTCATGGGAGGCACGTTTGAGGACGGCGCCTTCGACGGCCTCCTCGACCCGGTCATCGCCGCCCTGCTCACCCGGCTCGCCCGCACGGGCTGGACGCTGCCCGACGACCCGCGCGAGGACCTCCCACGCACGGCCAACGACACCGAGCGCATGATCGCCCTGGTCAAAGGCCTGCCCTTCCGCGCGACGGGCGTGGCACACCCGGAGCTCGCCCAGGTCACCCGCGGCGGCATCACCACAGGCGAGCTCGACCCGGCCACGCTCGCGACCGCGAGTGCCACGTCCCTCTTTGCCTGCGGCGAGGCCGTCGACGTCGACGCCGACTGCGGCGGCTTCAACCTCGCCTGGGCCTGGAAGAGCGGCCTGGTCGCCGGCAAATCGGCGGCTCAGACGGCCAGACGGAGCGGCGCATGATCGAGGCGGCCAACATCCGCGTGCCGCTGGCCCGCGCCGGCAAGACGCACGACGACGAGATGCGCTCCGCCCGCGAGGCGCTGCGCCGCCGGCTGCATCTGGCGCCCGACGACCTCACGTCGGTCGAGGTGCGCCGCCGCTCCATCGACGCGCGCAAGAAGGACCAGGTCAAGCTCGTCTATACCCTGCGCGCGACGCTGCGCGGAGGCGCGGGGGCCGAGCGTGCCTTGATGGACCGCCTCAAGCGGCGGCATGACGACAGGAACGTCGCCGTCGTCGACGAGAAGCCCTATCTCTGGCCCGCCGCCGTCACGCAGGAGGAGCGCGAGCGTGCGTCACGTCCCGTGGTCGTCGGCGCCGGGTGCGCGGGTCTTTTCTGCGCCTTGGCACTTGCCGAGGCGGGCCTCGAGCCCTTGCTCGTCGAACGAGGTGACGACGCCACGCGCCGCACGGCGGCCGTCGACGACTTCAACCGCACGGGTCGCCTCGACCCCGAGTCAAACATCCAGTACGGCCTCGGCGGCGCAGGCACGTTCTCCGATGGCAAGCTCGCCACCGGCACCCGCAGCCCTGCGCACCGCACCATACTCGAGACCTTCGTGGAGGCGGGCGCCGACCCGCAGATCCTCTGGGACTCCCATCCCCACGTCGGCAGCGACGTGCTGCCCGCCGCGGTCACGCACATCGCCCGGCGCATCGAGGACCTGGGCGGCGAGCTGCGCTGCCGTTGCCGCCTGACCGACCTCGAGGTCTCCGGCACCGATGCGCCGCGCATCACCGCCGTCACCCTGACGACGACCGGGTCGGACGGGACGACGACCGAGGAACGCGTGCCCACCAGCGACGTCGTGCTCGCCTGCGGTCACTCCGCCCGTGACGTCTTTGAGCTGCTCCGGCGCAAAGGCGTCCTCCTGGAGCGCAAGACCTTTGCCATGGGCGTCCGCATCGAGCACCTCCAGGCCGACATCGACCGCGCCCTCTGGGGCCCCGCCGCGGGCAACCCCCTGCTGGGGGCCGCACCCTACAAACTCTCGGTCCACCTCCCCGAGACCCTGCCCGGGATCGGCGGCCGCGGCGTCTTTTCCTTCTGCATGTGCCCCGGCGGCTACGTGGTCGCTGCCGCCAGTGAGCCCGGGGGCGTCGTGACCAACGGCATGAGCCTGGCCGCCCGCGACGGCGTCAACGCCAACGCGGGCCTGCTCGCCAACGTCTTTCCCTCCGACCTGCCGGGCGACGACCCGCTGGCGGGCGTCGAGCTGCAGCGCCGCTGCGAGCGGCGGGCCTTCGAGCTCGGCGGCGGTAATTTCCGCGCGCCGGCCCAACTCGTGGGCGACTTTCTGGCGCACCGGCCCTCCGAGGGCCCGCGTGCGGTCCTGCCTACCTACCCGCGCGGCGTCGCCTGGGGCGAGGTGGACGACTGTCTGCCCGCATACGTGCGCGACGCCCTGCGCGCCGGCTTGCCGTTGCTCGCGCGCAAGCTCCCCTGCTACGGGGAGGGGGATGCCGTGCTCACCGGCGTCGAGAGCCGTTCGAGCTCGCCCGTCCGCGTCACGCGCGGCGAAGACCTGCAGTCGCTCTCCTGCGCGGGACTCTGGCCCTGCGGTGAGGGCGGCGGGTATGCCGGCGGCATCATGAGCGCCGCAGCCGACGGCATCCGCGTGGCGTCCGCGCTGGCCGAATCCCGCCGCAAGTAAATACCCAACGGTCCTCGATACCGGTATCGGCAGCCGCGGCATCCCGCGGTTCCGGTTGCCCTGCCCCCCTTACGCCGGCATTACCTTAACAAGTCTTAATTAGGGTGTCGCCTCTGTGAAAGTGCGCTATCCTACAGCTCCCGTCAGGTCGAGGTGGGTATGTATTCAAACGTTGTTGGGCAATAAGAGGCATCCAATGTCTACACGCAAAGTTCAGCCGTCTGATCCAAAGCCGTACAAGCGCACCGCTCGTCCCGAGCCGGTCGGCACCGCACCCAGGCACTATCAACAGGGCAACCGACCGCACCGGCGGCAAACCGGCTCGACAAGCCGTACCGCCAAGGCCGTCCACACCCCCACGAGCAATCGCGTATCCGCGCAAAGGCGTCGGCCTCGCGTGGCACCGTACCTCGTCGCCGTGCTTGTCTTTGCGGCGCTCATCGTGTCCGCGGTACTCAACCCGCCAGTCTACGCCGTCACCGTCAACGGCTCGAGGCGGTTCGTCCTGCGCGGTACCACCATCCAGAAACTGCTGGACGGCAAGGTCGCCACGCCGACCCCGGGCGACCTCCTCGCGGTGGACGGCAGCGTGATCAAGCAGGGCGGAGGCGACCCCTTCGTCGCCACGGTCGACGGCAGGCAGACCACCGACCCGGACACCCGCCTCGATGCCGGCGCCCAGGTGCAGATAGGCGACGGGGACGACGTCACCGAGGACTACAGCGAGCGCACGGAGAAGGTGCCCTACGACATCGACGGCGACTACGAGGCCCTGTCCTCCTATTACAACGGCGCCTTCCACGTCCTGTCGCAGGGCGCCGACGGCGAGCAGCTCGTGCGCACGGGCAAGGTGTCGGGCAAGTCCGTGGCAACGGTCACCAAGAAGCCTGTCGACGCCACATACACCGTCTGCAACGCCGATGTCGGCGACAACAAACTGATTGCCCTGACCTTTGACGACGGCCCGTGGGACACCACGCCCGATCTCCTCGACGTGCTCAAGAAGAACGGTGCGCACGCGACCTTCTTCACCGTGGGCAAGCAGGTCGACAAGTACCCCGACACCGTCAGGCGCGAGCACGACGAGGGCCACCAGGTCTGCACGCACACCTGGGACCATGCCGCCGGGTCGGGTCAGGGCGTCAACCTCACCTATATGACAGCAGAGGAGCAGACAGACGAGCTCGAGAAAGGCTTCGACGCCGTCGACTCCGCGCTGGGCACCGAGGTGACCCGCATCTTCCGCGCGCCGGGCGGCAACTACTACGGCTCCGCCGTCGGCAACCTGGGCGGCAAGGTGGTCGCCGAGGTCGGCTGGGACGTCGACACCGAGGATTGGAGGCGCCCCGGCGTCGACAGCCTCGTGAAGACGCTCGAGAAGGCAAAGCCCGGCCAGGTGATCCTGATGCACGACGGCGGCGGCGACCGCACCCAGACCATCAAGGCGCTCAGTAAGGCACTCCCCGAGCTGCGGAAGCAGGGATTCCAGTTCGTCACCATCGACGAGCTGATCGCGGCCGATCAGGGCACGCTCGGCGCTGCGATAGGCTCAGCGGACTAGTCGGATCCAGTCGGTGGGACCGGCACGCTCAGGCACACACCCGCATGGGATACGGTCCCAGGGTGACACCCGGGACCGCCTTTGGCGATAGTCCAATGTCTGATAGTACTGGTGGTAGACTAAGTAGTGTTTTTCGCGTCGCAAAGCAGTACCCTACTATTTGTTATGTAGCTTACTGAAGAAGTAGGTATCCGTCGTCCATCCGATGAGGCGTGCCGTGTCCAGCAACAGTCAACCGCATGAGCGCAAGCCGCACAAGCGCGGCACTCACCCTGCATCGGCTGGCACCCCTGCGGCACGGCCACCGCGCACCACCGCTGCGAACAGCCGGACGCGCGTCGGCACTCGGCCGGCAAAGGCCAGCGGGGTCATGGCCGAACGCCAGGTAAAGACACCCGGCAAAGCCGAGCCCGTTCGTAGGGCTGAGCCTGCCCGCAAGGCTCCCGCACCCGCACCCATAGCGGCGCGCAAGCCCGCAGCTCCAGGCAAACCCACGCCGGTACGCAGACCCGCAGCGGGAAGCAAACCCGGCGCCGCGCGCAAACCCACCGCCACTCGCTCCCCCGAACCGGCACATAGGCCCGCCGCCTCGCATCAGCCGACGGCGGCACGCGAACCGGTATCAGCACGCAAGCCGACTGTCGCACGCAAACCAGCAGCCGCGCGCAAGCCCGCCGCCAGGCCCATGCAGAGTCCCCGACGGAAACCGCATACGGGTCAGCCGCATCCCGAGCGGCACCTCACGCTCCCCCGTCCCATCGCGGCTGCAAATGCGGCTGTCAATGGGTACCTGCCGCTCGCCGCGACCTCTCTCGCGATGGCGCTCGTCTTCGTTGCGCTCGTCACCTACCTGAGGGCCAACCCGCCCGCCTATGACATCACGGTCAACGGCACCGAGCAGCGCGTCTTCAACGGCACCACCATCCAGAGCCTGCTGGACGAGGGGATCGTCTCACCCACCGCGGGCAACCTCCTCGCGGTGGACGGCAGCGTGATCAAGCAGGGCGGGGGCGACCCCTTCTCAGCCACGGTCGACGGCAAGCAGACCACGGACGCGGCCACCCGTCTCGGCGTCGGCGCACAGGTGCAGCTGGGCGACGGCGCGGACGTTACCGAGGACTACGACGAGACCAACGTAGAGATACCCTTCGAGACGAGCGGACAGCAGGCGACCAGGGATTCGTACTTCCTCGGCGCGTTCCACATCTATTCGAAGGGTGCAAACGGGGTGCAGACCACCCGCGTGGGCAAGGTCTCGGGCATCTCGGTGACGCTGACCACCAAGAACCCCATCTCCGCCGGCTACGACGTGTACGACGCCGACGTGGCGGACGAGAAGGTTGTCGCCCTGACCTTCGACGACGGCCCGTGGGAGACCACGCCCGAGCTCCTCGACGTGCTCAAGGAAAACGACGCGCATGCGACCTTCTTCACCGTCGGACAGATGGTCGCGAACTACCCCGACACCGTCAAGCGCGAATACGACGAGGGTCACCAGATCTGCACGCACACCTGGGACCACGCGGCGGGCTCGGGCCAGGGCGTCAACCTCACCTACATGTCCGCCGAGGAGCAGGTCGAGGAGGTCGAAAAGGGCTTCGAAGCCATCGACTCCGCGGTGGGCACCGAGGTGACCCGCATCTTCCGTGCGCCGGGCGGCAACTACTACGATGCCACCGTCGGCAACCTGGAAGGCACCGTGGTGGCCGAGGTCGGCTGGGACGTCGACACCGAGGACTGGAGGCGTCCTGGCGCCGACAGCATCGCCAAGACGATCGAGGGCGCCCAGCCCGGCCAGGTGATCCTGATGCACGACGGCGGCGGCGACCGCACCCAGACCATCGAAGCGCTGCGCATGGCCCTCCCCGAGCTGCGCAAGCAGGGCTACCGGTTCGTGACCATCGACGAGCTGATGCAGACGGGAAACGGGCTGCGTTCGATATCGGCCTGACAAAGACCGACTATGTCCTCCATGCTGGGTATACTGGTATCTCAGAAAAAGGAGGCATCTATGCAGCGTAAGAGCACCAAGGATTCCGACAAGAAAAATGGGCGCACCCGGCCCAACAGCGGGGACCTCACGCGCCGCGTGAACGAGTGGATGCGCGGCCGCAACGGGGCCGACGCCCTGGCCAACGCGTCCGTCTGGGTCTCGCTTCTGCTCTACATCGTCAACATCTTCGCCAGGCTCACCTGGCTCTGGTGGCTGGCGCTCGCCTGCCTCGCCTATGCCTGGTGGCGTATGACCTCGCGCAACATCCAGGCCCGCACGCGCGAGAACGAGGCCTTCCTCTCGCATACCGGCACGCTGCGCCCCTGGCTGCAGGACACCTCGGCGGCGTGGCGGGAGGCGCGCGCGTACAAGCACCTCAAGTGCCCCAAGTGCGGCCAGCGCGTCCGCGTGCCGCGCCACAAGGGCAAGCTGCTCGTGAGCTGCCCCAAGTGCCACACCAAGTTCGACGCGCGCTCGTAGCGGGCAACCGGGCGTTCTAGGGGACTCAGATGGCAGACAAGACAAGCGAGGACAAGAGGGATTCCGGCGGCTCCGGTTTCCAGCTGGTCGGCCACGCCGGCTCCGACGCCGCGCGCGAGCGTTTCGGCGGCGAGCTCCGCCGGTTCGGGCTCGACCACGGCGACACGCCGCTCGAGGTCGTGTCCGAGTACTCCCCCGCCGGCGACCAGCCGCAGGCGATCGAGAAGCTCGCCCAGGGCATCCGCGACGGCCTGCGCTACCAGACGCTCATGGGCGTCACGGGCTCCGGCAAGACCTTCACGATGGCCAAGACGATCGAGGCGCTCAACCGCCCCACCTTGATCATGGAGCCCAACAAGACCCTCGCCGCGCAAGTCGCCAGCGAGATGAAGGAGCTCTTCCCGCACAACGCCGTGGTCTACTTCGTCTCCTACTACGACTACTACCAGCCCGAGGCCTACATCCCCCAGACTGACACCTACATCGAGAAGGACTCCTCCATCAACGAGGAGGTCGAGAAGCTCCGTCACCAAGCCACGTCGAGCCTGCTCTCGCGGCGCGACGTGATCGTGGTCGCCTCCGTCTCGTGCATCTACGGCATCGGCAGCCCGCAGGACTACGCTGGTTTGGCACCCAACGTGAGCAAGGAGGTTCCGCTCGAGCGCGACGACCTCATCCGCAACCTCATCGACGTGCAGTACGACCGCAACGACTTCGACCTCGTGCGCGGCACCTTCCGTGTGCGTGGCGACACCGTGGACGTCTACCCACCCTACAGCGACAATCCCCTGCGCATCGAGTTTTTCGGCGACGAGGTCGAGACCATCGCCGAGATCGATAAGGTCACGGGAGAGATCGTCCGCGAGTACGACGCCATCCCCATCTGGCCCGCCTCGCACTACGTGACCGAGCAGCCCGCCGTCAAGAGCGCCCTCAAGTCCATCAGCAAGGAGCTGGAGGACCGCGTGGCCGAGCTCAAGGCCAACGACATGCTGCTCGAGGCGCAGCGCCTGGCCAGCCGCACCGCCTACGACCTCGAGATGCTCGACACGATGGGCTTCTGCTCCGGCATCGAGAACTACAGCCGCCACCTCGACGGCCGCAAGCCCGGTGAGCCACCCTACACGCTGATCGACTACTTCCCCCGCGACATGCTCTGCATCATCGACGAGAGCCACGTGACCGTCCCGCAGATCCGCGGCATGTACGAGGGCGACCGCTCGCGCAAGGTCACGCTGGTCGAGCACGGCTTCCGCCTGCCGTCCGCCCTCGACAACCGTCCGCTGCGCTTCGACGAGTTCGAGCAGCGCGTCCCCCAGTTCATCTACGTCTCCGCCACGCCCGGCGACTACGAGGAGAAGGTTACGCAGCAGCAGGTCGAGCAGATCATCCGCCCGACGGGCCTCCTCGACCCCACCGTCGAGGTGCGCCCCGTGCACGGCCAGATCGACGACCTGATCGACGAGATCAAGAAACGCGTGGCGGTCCACGAGCGTGTGCTCGTGACCACGCTCACCAAGCGCATGGCCGAGGACCTCACGGACCACCTGCTGGACGAGGGCATCCGGGTCAACTACATGCACTCCGACACTGCGACGCTCGACCGCGTGGAGATCATCAAGACCCTGCGCGAGGGCAAGATAGACGTACTCGTCGGCATCAACCTGCTGCGCGAGGGCCTCGATATCCCCGAGGTATCGCTCGTGGCCATCCTCGACGCCGACAAGGAGGGCTTCCTGCGCAACCGCCGCTCCCTCATCCAGACCATGGGCCGCGGCGCCCGCAACGCCCACGGAGCGGTCATCATGTATGCCGACGTGGTCACCGACTCCATGCGCGTCGCGATCGACGAGACACGCCGCCGCCGCGAGATCCAGGAGGAGTTCAACCGCGCCCATGGCATCACGCCACGCACGGTCAAGAAGAAGATCGACGATGTCCGCGGTTTCATCGACGACGCGGACAAGACGCTGGAGGGCAAGGAGCGCTCACGCGGCAAGACACTCGGCCACGGTGCCTTCTACACGTCCAGCGAGGGAGCCGACCAGGCCCCCGAGGACATCTCCGAGCAGGATGCGGACGCCCTGGCCGCAGAGGTCGCCGAGCTCCCGCGCAACGAGCAGGAATCGCTCATGCTGTCCCTCGTGGCAGACATGGAGCGTGCGTCCGACGATATGGACTTCGAGCGGGCCGCCCGCCTGCGCGACCAGGTCGTCGCGATACGCACGCGGCTGGAGGGCACGACCGCCGAGGACGTGATCGACCGCCTCAAGCGCACCGACCGCAAGGGCTCGGCGCACGCCACCCGCCGCCGCTACAACCGTCATGCCAAGCACTGATCGCTAGCGGCAGGCATCCACAAAGGCGCGCCAGAGCATGGCATCGGTCTCGATCGTACGCCAGGTGCACTCAGGGTGCCACTGCACGCCGAGGACGAAGGACTCAGCAGGATCCTCGATCGCCTCGGGGATGCCGTCGGTCGCCTGGGCGGACTGTATGAGGCCATTTCCCAGTTCAAGCACGCTGCAATGGTGCGCGGAGTTGGCCTGCACCAGGCCAACTCCCCCGACACACCGGGAGAGCAGCGTCCCCGGCACAATCTCCACGGGGTGAGCCGGCATCGACATGATGCCCGTGTGACGCCAGATCGCGGTCCCCGGGCGCGGGCTTCTCTTCTCGATGGCCATATCGAGCGTACCGCCGTAGGCCACGTTGAGAATCTGGGTGCCGCGGCAGGTCGTGAAGATGGGCTTGTGCTGCGCACGGAACTTCTTTATCAAGGTCAGCTCAAGATGGTCGCGGCAGTCGCACAGGAGCGCAGAGTCGTACGGGCTGTCGTCACCCCAGAGCTTGGGATTCACGTCGGGCCCGCCGGGGATGGCAAGACCCGCGCACATCCCGATGTAGGCGTCGAGCAGGCCCTCATCCTCGGTCATCGGCACCACGACAGGCATCGCGCCAAAGCTGGTGAGTGAGTCGATGAAGTCATGCGCCGACCCCTCAAAGGGTGCGAGTGTATCGGCAAAATGGGCGGGCGCCTCGCGCTCTTCCCAGCGCGGCGCCACAGCCACCAGCGGTCTTTTTGTCATCGACACGTCCCTCTTTTCGCTATCGCGGGGTTCGCAGGGGGTCATGCCCGCGGGTCCTACCTGCCGTCCGTCCTGCGGAGCAAGAGCGCCTCTTGAGGCGTGTTGCAGGTCAGGGAGTAGTTGATCATCAGATTCGAGCATATCACCGGACGTCCGACCACACGGTTGTACTCGAAGGGATGGTCGTCGACGATGGTGATCAAGCCCTTGTACTGCTCGGGGAAACCCTCCCGGATGAGATCTTCCGCGCCCTCCACGTACCAGGGGTCAAAGATGCGGAAGCTCTCAATCGAGCCCCGGGCGTCCCGATTGACACCCGTGACCAGCACGTAGTGATCTGAGTGTACGAGAAAGCAGCTCATGACCGCGGCGCCTCCATGCTCGATGCAGTCGACGAAGGGCGTCCCGTCGCCGATCTGCACCTCTTTCCCGCGCAGCTGGTGCGCCTCGACAGGCAGACCCGTTGTACGGCGGGTGTCGTTGAGCCAGTGGCCGAAGAAGCGCATAGCCCAGCACGAGGTACCACCCGGATGCTGCTCGCCGCGATACTTGTCGAGCATGACCGAATAGACATACTCGAGCACCTCGGGCGGGAACTCCTCCCGCTCGAGCAGGTAGCTCAGTGCGTTTGTCATCGAAGTCGGACCGCAGTCGTTGCGCGTCACCTGGTAGCGCAGGGGTACTTTCATCAATGTCCTTTGATGGAGTCCAAGAACTCGCGCGCACGCTGGGACTGCGGGTGGTCGAAGAACTCGTCGGGCGAGCCCTCCTCGATGATCTGGCCGTCGGCCATGAAGACCACGCGGTTGGCCACGCGGCGGGCGAAGTTCATCTCGTGCGTGACGACGATCATGGTCATGCCGCCGCGGGCGAGCTCGACCATCACGTCGAGGACCTCGTTGATCATCTCGGGGTCCAGCGCGGAGGTCGGCTCGTCGAAGAGCATGGCCTTGGGCTGCATCGCCAGCGAACGGGCGATAGCCACGCGCTGCTGCTGGCCGCCGGAGAGCTGCGCGGGGACCTTGGCCGCCTGTTCGCCCACGCCCACGCGCTTGAGCAGGGTCATCGCGCGTTCCTCGGCCTCGGCCTTGGGGACCTTGAGCACCTCGATCGGGCCCATCGTCACGTTCTCCAGGATCGTCTTGTGGGCAAAGAGGTTGAAGCTCTGGAAGACCATGCCCAGCTCGGCACGCATCTGCGCGAGCTCCTTGCCCTCCTGCGGCAGGGGCTTGCCCTCGATCAGGATCTCGCCCGAGTCGATGGTCTCGAGGCGGTTGATCGTGCGGCAGAGGGTGGACTTGCCGGAGCCCGAGGGGCCGATCACGACGACGACCTCGCCCTTGTCCACGGAGAGGTTGATGTCCTTCAGCACGTGCAGCTGACCGTAGTGCTTGTCCACGTGGCGCAGCTCGATGACAGGAGTCGCGGCCGCACCGTTCGTCTTTGCCTCAACGTTGTCTGTGCTCATGCTGGCTCCTTACACCGGTTTGATATTGGTCTGGGTCACGATCTTGGCGCCGCTGCGGCGCGACACGTAGATGGCGAGCTGGTTGACGCCGTAGTTGATGAGGATGTAGATGATCGCGACCACAAAGTACGTGGAGACGAGCGCGTCGTAGTTGGTGATGAGGACGCGGGCATTCTGCAGCATGTCGGGATAGCTCACGACGTAGGCGACGGTGGTGTCCTTGACCACGACAACCAGCTGCGAGATCAGCGACGGGATGACGATCTTGATCGCCTGGGGAAAGACGATCTTGGTCTTTACCCGGAAAGGCCGCATGCCGATGGAGAGCGCGGCCTCGGTCTGGCCCTTGGGCACGGCGTTCATGCCGGCGCGGAAGACCTCGGCAAGGACCGCGGCAGCCGCAAGTCCGATGGGAATCGCGAGCATCCAAAAGGCCGAGAGCTTCACGCCGAATTTGGGGATGACCAGGAAGAAGAAATAGATCAGCAGCAGGCTCGGGACGCCGCGGAAAAACTCCGTGATCACCCGTGCGATACCGCGCAGCGCCGGGAAGGTACTGGTGCGCATCAGCATCAGCACGAGGCCGAGCACGATAGCAATCACGCCGGCGGTGAGCGCCACCTCAAAGGTGCCGAGCAGGCCCATGGCGAGGAAGCGCCAGGTCGTCCACTTGGTGAAGAAGGACCAATATTTGGCGTCGAGCTGGCTCGCACCGGCAAAGAGGCGCAGGACCCACACGATCAGGAGTGTGAGCACGACGACCGTGATGGCGGTGCCGATCTGGATGGCACGCCGGGTCTTGGGACCGGGCTCCTCGTAGAGGTAGTCGCGGACGGATACGTGGGCAGCGGCACTCATCGCAGGATCCTCACCTTCTTGTCGAGGCGGTTACCGAAGTAGCCGATGACCAGCGCCGTGCCCACATAGCCGAGCGCCGCGAGGATGAAGGCCGTGAGGCCGGCCGTCGAGTTGCGGGTCGTCACGTAGGCGACGATGCCGGTGAGCTCGTGCGGGTCCAGCGGGACCTGAGAGCCGAGCGAGGTCGTCAGCATGATCGCGATCAGGAGGTTGGTCATCGGCAGCACGGCCGAGCGCAGCGCCTGCGGGATGATCACCAGGCGGATCATCTGGGTGAAGGTCAGGCCGAGCGAGCGGGCCGCCTCGATCTGCCCCACGCCGATCGTGTTGACGCCGGTCATGAAGTTCTCGGAGCCAAAGGCCGAGCCGACCAGCGTCACGGCGATGAGCACGCACGTCTGCTCCGACAGGAGGATCCCCAGGTACGGGAAGGCGTAGTACAGGAAGATCAGCAGCGAGATACCAGCTATGTTGCGAAAGACCTGCACATAGAAGTCGCCGAAGACGCGCAGGGGCTTGACGGGCGACACGCGAAAGATCGTGATGAGTATCGCGAGCGCAAAGCCCAGGGTGAAGGAAATCGCGGTGAGCTTCCAGGTGGTGAGCAACGCCTGGATATACATGCCCCCGTACTCTGTCCAAATCTCGGAAAGGCCCATGGTCCATTCCTCGCTTACGACGAGCGGGGTCCTGCCGTACACAAGACCCCGCCGACTTACAAAATGCTGCCTAGTGGATCCTTATGCCTCGATCGCGGGAGGCTCATCGGGGATGTTATCCTCGCCCAGGGTGATCTTCCAGAGCTCGGCCCAGGTGCCGTCGTCCTCGATGCCCTTGAGCCAGTCGTTGACGAACTGGACGCCGTCGGAATCCTTGGGTAGACCGATGCCGTAGGGGTCCTCGGGACCGAAGGTCTCGTCGAGCATCACGTACTTGCCCGGGCTCTTGAGGGTGGTGCCCAGGATGATGTCGGTGTTGACCGCGTAGGCGTCGATGCGGCCCTGATCGAGGGCGGTGACGATCTCCTCGTCCGTATTCATCTCCTGCAGCTCGGCGTCGGGCAGGTACTGCTCGACCAGCTCGGGGCCGTTGGAGCCGGACTGCGCCGCGACCTTCTTGCCCTTGAGGTCCTCCAGGGTCTTGATGCCGCTGTCGGCCTTGACCATCACGCCGTACTGAGAGATGTAGTACGGGCCGGCGAAAGAGATGACCTCCTTGCGCTCGTCGTTGATGGAGTAGGTGGCGAAGACGGCGTCAACGTCGTCGTTCTCGAGTACGGACTCGCGGGTGGAGGAGGTGACGGTGGTGGGCTCAAAGGCCTGGTCGTCACCCGTGATGTAGCGGGCCAACAGCTGCCAGAGACCGGCGTCGAAGCCGCGATAGCGGCCGTCGACCTCGTTGAGCTGGCTGAAGAGCTCGGAGGTGCTGACGCAGCCGACGCGGAGCTTGCCGGCGTCCTTGACCTTCTGCGCCCACTCGCTGGCGCCGATCACGTCGTCAGCAGCGGTGGGGCCGCCGGCGACGAGGGCGTCGAACGCCGCAGTATCGATGGAAACAGCGGACTCTGCCGCGGAGCCGGCGGCGGAACCAGAATCAGCAGACGGCGTCGAAGAGCCACCGCACGCGGCCAGGCCGAGCGTGGCGGCCGCCGCAGTACCCAGGCCAAGCGCCTGGCGACGGCTCAGCATCATTTTCTCAAGGATTGCCATTATGGTATTCCCTTCTCCCTGCGCTTCCTTCCTATGAGAAGCGCGATGAACCAAACTTACCCAAAGGAGCGGCACACAAGACGCTCATGAGCGCAGACGTAACGGTTTTACAATCTAACGACGCTTATGGGTAACGTACCCACAATCTCGCGGTATCCTCGCGGTGTGCTGACTGCCGTTTGCAGCCTCGGAGTCTCGAAACGCCCCCGTTCTCCGTCTGCGAGCCCATGGTCTTTGAGTGTCTTGCCATTGTTTTATGGTCTACCTTTTTAGTGGGATATAGGGATCATACCCCTCAAACTTTTCCTATCGGAAACATAGGAATTACCCGACGCCAGACATCGTCCCGGGCAAACCAGCCCCCCTTGCGGTCAGGCGACGAGCAGCTGGTCCAGCTGACGCAAGAGGGTCTGCTCGTCCCCGCTGTTGTCCAGTACGACATCCGCGAGTGCCGCCATCTGCCCATCGGTCAGCTGGCGGGCGGCCCGGCGGTCGAAATCGGCGCCATCCATCCCGCGCCCTATCGCGCGCACGCGGCGCACGTCGACCGGGCAGCTCACACACACGACGGCGTCCGCGAGCCCCATCATCGGTCCCGCGCGGTCGGGCAGAGGCACCTCCACCACCACGAGCTCGGGCGGGCACGCGCTCGCCTTCAGGTCGTCGAGGTGGGCCGCGAGCGCATCGCTGATCGCCGGCAGCTCGATGGCCTCCAGGCGCGCCGTCGCCTCCGCCGAGACGAACGCACGCCGTGCGAGCAGCCCACGGTTGAGCGAGCCTGCCTCGTCCAGCAGGTCCGCGCCGAACTCTCGCGCGATCGCGGGCAGCAAAGACGAACCGGGCGCGAGCACCTCGCGCGACACCTGATCGAGGTCGATGCGGACGGCACCACGCCGCTCGAGCTCGCGCGCCACGCTCGACTTACCCGACGCGATGCCGCCGATGAGAAAGATCGTCTTCACTGAGTCACCTGTCCAGCTTGGGCCGCCTGTCCCGCCTGTATCCCTTGGGCCACCCGCCGCGACCGTGCCGCCGCAGCAACAAAAGCCTTCCAGAGGGCGAAGTCTGTCTCGATCGAGCGCCAGGTGTACTCGGGGTGCCACTGGACGCCCAGGGCGAAGGTCGCGGACGGGACCTCGACGGCCTCGATGATGCCGTCGGTCGCATAGCCGCTGATGCGCAGGCCGCAGCCGAGGTTCTTCACGCACTCGTGGTGGCTGGAGTTGGCCTGGATGAGCCCGCGGCCGCCCACGATCTCGGAGAGCAGCGTGCCCTCGCACACCTCGACGGGATGCGCCGGCCGGTCGAGGATCACGGAGTGGCGCCAGTGCGTCATGCCCTCGCGCGGAGTGAGTTCATACAGGTATTGGCTGAGCGTACCCCCAAACGCCACGTTGAGCAGCTGCATGCCGCGGCAGAGGGCTAGAAGGGGCTTGTCGGCCTCGAGCACCATCTCCACCAGCGGAAACTCGAGCGCGTCACGGGCGGGGGCCAGCTCCTCGGGGTCGCGCGGCTCCTCGCCCCAGCGGCGGGAGTTGACACTGTGGCCGCCGGGGATGTTGAAGCCGTCGCACATCTCGACGTAGGCGCGGATGAGGCCTTTGTCCTTGGTGAGGGGCATCATGACCGGCATGCCGCCCGCCGCGATGATGGCCTCCATCTGCACGTCGCCCACAGACTGGCTCGCCGTGAACTGGTCGTGACCAGGCATCCAGCGCGGGGTCACGCAGATGAGGGGACGGTCGCCGCCGACCTTCACCGAGCGCAGGGTGGGCGCCACAACCGGCGAGCGCGAGCGGGTGTCATCGTAGAGCGACGTCATGACCGCGTCCGCAAACCCGTCGAACCGCCGGTGATGTTCGAAATCGCCCGCCATGTCTTCCCCTCGTGACTCATGCTAATCATTAATGCATGCGGTCCATGCCTCACGCCAGCCATACCCGCAAGGCATCTTGACATACGTAGTGTAACGCCGAATGGTTGCGGTGGCGGACGCAGTGTCCTTCTTTGAAAAAGTTGAAACGATAGGCGCCCAGTCACCCGTCTGGTATCACAGGCACGTGTTCAACGAGGACCACACACGGAGACCGAAGATAACGCGCTTGCCTGCTCTCCCCTGCGCGAAACACCATCGGAACGCCTCCGATGGCGTCTGGCGCGGAGGTATTTCTTCGAGATGTGTCCCTCCCGATGGCATCTCAACAGCGATAAGAAAAACGGGGCCGCCGAAGCGACCCCGCTCTACTTTGTGTGCATCAGAGGCTATACCGCAGCCTCATCGCTCAACAGCTGTCTGACTGCACTCGACTACTCGGCGGCCTGCTCGGTCGCAGGAGCCTCCTCGGCAGCAGTCTCACCCTCGAGCGGCTTGACCTCGACCTCGTAACCGAGGGTCTCGGCAGCAGACTTCATCGAGAGGGAGATGCGGCGACGGTCGAGGTCGATCTCCATGACCTTGACCTGGACGGTGTCGCCCACGGAGCAGACCTGGCTGGGCTGATCGACGTGCTGACGTGCCATCTCGGAGATGTGCACGAGGCCCTCGACACCCTCGCCCAGGTCGACAAACGCGCCGAAGGAGACGAGCTTGGTGACGGTGCCCTCGACGATAGCGCCGACGGGGTACTTCTTGACGAGCACGCGCCAGGGATCCTCGGTGGTCTGCTTGAGGCCGAGGGAGATGCGCTCGCGGTTGAGGTCGACGTCGAGCACCTGGACCTCGATCTCCTGGCCGACCTTGACGACCTCGGAGGGGTGGTTGACGTGGTTCCAGGAGAGCTCGGAGATGTGGACCAGGCCGTCGATGCCGCCGAGGTCGACGAAGGCGCCGAAGTCGACGATCGAGGAGACGGTGCCCTTGAGGCGCATGCCGGGCTTGAGCTTGGAGAGGATCTCGGCGCGCTCGGCCTTGCGGGCCTCCTCGAGCACGACGCGGCGGGAGAGGACGACGTTGTTGCGGTTGCGGTCCATCTCGATGACACGGGCCTCGATGCGGGTGCCCATGAAGGCGGTGAGATCCTTGACGCGACGGAGGTCGACGAGGGAGGCGGGCAGGAAGCCGCGCAGGCCGATGTCGAGGATCAGGCCGCCCTTGACGACCTCGATGACCTCGCCCTCGACGTTCTCGCCGGCCTGGAACTTGGCCTCGACGGCGTTCCAAGCACGCTCGTACTCGGCGCGCTTCTTGGAGAGGATCAGACGGCCCTCCTTGTCCTCCTTCTGGAGAACAAGAGCCTCGATCTTGTCGCCCAGATGGACGAGCTCAGAGGGATCGACATCCTTGCGGATGGAGAGCTCGCGACCGGGGATGACACCCTCGCTCTTGAAGCCGATGTCCAGCAGAACCTCATCGTGCTCGATCTTGACGACGGTGCCCGTCACCAGATCGCCCTCGTCGAAGGCAGTAATGGTGCCGTCGATGAGCTTGTTCATCTCCTCGTCGGACACTTCATCCAACGCAAAGACGGACGAGTTTTGAATCTCACTCAAAGGTGGACCCCTTTCGAACAACGGGGCCCCGATCGCTCTGATCGCTGCCGTGTGGCTTCGCTTGCACCCTCTGACCTGCGGTGCGGGCTTTGCTCGTTTGGAAACTTACATTGCTATCGGGGGCCAACAGATACGGTGCGCGAGGATTCTCACGAAAACTCACGCAAAGGATAGATTACTCTGTAACAAGGGTAGATTTCAAGCTACATAACCGATTTCATGCGATTTTTGCGAAAGGCGACAACAGTGATCAAGGCGGTGCTCTTCGATCTGGACGACACGCTGCTCGACCTC